>SXGS01785438.1_pt1 | contig 41654 bp, 37 predicted proteins | sample 3174681 | NCBI WGS metagenome assembly SXGS01 (sample SAMN11356861, study PRJNA531348) | freshwater metagenome | isolation source: freshwater sample F1-80 | place: China: Fuxian Lake, Yuxi | collected 2017-12-25 | reverse complement strand
GGGGTGGCTGGTGCTGCTCGGCTACGTGTTGATGCTCGCCTGCGGTATCGGCGCGATCTTGCTGCTGGTCCTGGCTCTTCTCAAGAGCACCCCGGGTGACAACAAGTACGGACCGGAAAATGCATAAGTAACGTTGAACTCGACGGGGCTCGGTCAGCTAACCGGGCCCCGTCGCTCTGCGCAGCTGGTGTGGGCAGCTAGTAGGTCGATGAAGCGCCGGCGGCAACTATGAAGATTATCCAGAAGATGAAGCCGACTACTGAAAGACCGGCGCCGATGATGCCGAGGATGAACCCAGCCTTCGCCACGCCGCCATTGGTGGCTAGCCCTTGCTTGGCTTTCTGAATTCCCAGGTAGCCGAACACGATAGCCAGAACGGTGCCGATGGGTCCGAGGCAGAAGAACTGCAAGATGCCCATAACGAGTGCTGCTGTTCCCATGCCGTCTTGTGACTGCCTATATTCAGCGGGGTTGAACGGTGGCGGTGTTGGTACTGACAATTCAACTCACCAGGCTTTCTGCTAGTAATTATTCTTGATCAAAACTGGGTGGCAGCGAATTGGGCCTGTGTGACCGCGGCCCGGACCGAAGCGATTGCTTGCTGATTGCTGCACGGAATCTGGCAGCTGTGGAAGAGGTCACCAGAACGCACGGTAACTAGCACGTACCCGGCTGTTACCTCTTCCTTGATTAGGAGAAACAGCAAGCCGAGTAGACAGAAGATGGCGAAAACTACGGCCAGCACAATTGCATAAGTCGGGATCTTTTGGGCGGTGGTAGTTTGATCTGTCACTATCCACTGCGAGCCCTTCAAGGGTGCGGTGCCGTTTGGTGTGATGATCGCATCTCGGGTGAGCCCGATATCACCAATAGTTAGAAAGAATTGCTCGGGAACCGGCGTGATTTCAGACATCTTCCCCCAATGACAAAAACGCCTGAGCAGGTTGTGCAGAGATTAGGATACCCGCAGGTGTAACTCGGACACCAGCCCATCCGCCGCGGCCTCGATCATCTGGAGCACCGTGACGAAATCCGCCATGGTGCCGTGGTAGGGGTCGGGAACATCAAGGGCCGGATCAGGTTCAGTGCTGCCACGCAAGGCCGGGTCGAATGCGCGCATCATCCGTAGTTCGACTTGGGCGCCACTTGCCTCGATGAGTGCGGCAACATCTGCGTAGTTGTTGGTGTCCATCACCAGGGCGAGGTCTATCTCGGCAAACCAACTCGGGGTGATCTGCCGGGCGGTGTGGTCAAGTTCGTACCCGTGCTGGTTCAAGGTGGTGATTGACTTGACGTTCGCCCCCTGACCGATGTGCCAGTCGCCGGTGCCTGCGGAGTCAACGCTGACTTGGCCGGCAAGGCCCGCAGTAGCGATGCGGTCGCGGAGCACCGCCTCCCCGATCGGGGAGCGGCAGATATTGCCGAGGCAGATGACCGTGATTCGGTAGGGATTGGCCACGGGTTGAGGGTACCCACTGGTCCATAAATCTTCTATCCACAGGCTGGGGACAGGGAATACCGGGCGACCATAGGGGGAGCCCATGGAAATATTTGGGGTATCCCCAGGTGGTCCCCAGCGGTGTACCGGGCAGGAGCAGGTGGTCCCCAACCCCTCCACAGGGCGGTCCACAAGGTGGTTGGACACCGCCGGCGCGGCGACCATACGTTACGTCAGACCCTCCTGTTAAAACAGTGAGTAGGCCCGCCGGTTAGAGCTGGTGGGCACGGCGAAATAGGCAACCGGAAAGGAGAACTAGATGAGCGTCCTCGAGTTGCCGTTGCCGGTTGAGCCCCGCGGTCAAGACCGCACCCCGCCTAATGATGTGGCCGCCGAGCAGTCGGTCCTGGGGGCCATGCTGCTCAGCAAGGACGCTATCGCGGATGTGGTTGAGACCGTCCGCGAAGCCGACTTCTATCGGCCAGCGCACCAGACGATCTACGGATCCATCCTTGATCTTTATAGCAAGGGTGAGCCAGCTGATGCGGTCACCGTAGCGGCCGAACTAACCAAGAACGGTGATATCGCCCGGGTTGGTGGCGCACCGTACTTACACACATTGGTGTCCCTGGTGCCAACCGCCGCGAATGGCAACTACTACGCCCGGATCGTGCGCGAGCAGGCGATCTTGCGCCGGCTCGTTGAAGCCGGCACCCGCATCGTCAGCATGGGCTACACCGGCATCGGTGATGTCGACGAGATGGTCGACCGTGCCCAGGCCGAGGTCTATGACGTAACCGACCGGCGCATGAGCGAGGACTACAGTCCCCTGCGCGACATCATGAACGACGCATTGAGTGAGATCGAAGCGATCTCAAATCGCGGCGGTGAGATGATCGGTGTGCCGACTGGATTTATTGATTTGGATTCCTTGACCAATGGTCTGCATCCAGGGCAGCTGATCATCTTGGCGGCGCGACCAGCACTTGGTAAATCGACTCTCGGTCTAGATATCTGCCGCAATGCCTCGATTAAGCATGGGCTGAGCAGCGTCATGTTCTCCCTGGAAATGAGCCGCAACGAAATCGTCATGCGCCTCCTTTCGGCTGAAGCCCAGATCCCGCTGCACCACATGCGCTCAGGCACCATGAGTGAGAGCGACTGGGCCAAGTTGGCGAGCAAGATGGGCACCGTCAGCGAGGCACCACTGTTCATTGACGATTCGCCGAACATGACGTTGATGGAGATCCGCGCCAAGTGCCGGCGCCTGAAGCAGCGTCATGATCTTCGCCTCGTGGTTGTCGACTACCTACAGCTCATGACAAGTGGTAAGCGCGTCGAAAGTCGTCAGCAAGAAGTTTCGGAGTTCTCGCGCTCCCTTAAACTTCTTGCCAAGGAGCTTGACGTTCCAGTCATCGCAATCAGCCAGTTGAACCGTGGCGCCGAGCAACGTCAAGATAAGCGGCCGATGCTCGCGGATCTTCGTGAGTCGGGCTGCCTGCCAGCAACAACTCGCATCGTTCGCGCCGACACAGGTGCAGAGATGACCATGGGTGAGCTTTTCGAATCCGGTGAGCGCAATGTCCCGGTCTGGTCACTAGATGACTCTCTCCGCTATGTCGAGCGCCCGCTCTCGCACGTGTTTTCCACTGGGCGCAAGGAAGTCTTCCGGGTGCGCACGGCTAGCGGCCGGATCCTCGATGCAACAGCAAACCACCCGCTCCTCACCTATCAGGGCTGGCAGCCGCTGGGCAGCCTCGATACAGGTTCTCGCATCGGTATCCCGCGCCACGTTCCTGCACCATCACAAGAGACCGATTGGTCAGATGATCACGTGATTGTTCTCGCCCACATGCTGGGTGATGGATCCGTGCTTCCTCGGCAACCAATCCGGTACGCAACAAAGGATCCCGCCAACATCGACGTCATGAGCATCTGCGCTCCGCGTGCTTTCGCAATCAAGTTGCGCATAGATGAATATGAAGCTGCACGTTGCACTACCTTGCGATTCGCGAGTGTGCGTCCTGTTACCCATGGGGTACGAAACCCAATGGCTGAGTGGTTTGATTCGCTCGGCCTGTTCGGCAAGCGCAGCCACGAGAAGTTCATCCCGGAGCAAGTCTTCGCACTGCCCAAGCGCCAGATCGCCCTTTTCCTTAAGCACTTGTGGGCCACAGACGGCTCGATCACGATCACCAAGAACCAGCGTGGCGGTCACATCTACTACGCCAGCACGAGCCGCCGCCTTGGTGATGATGTGGCTCGCCTGCTCCTCCGATTCGGAATCAACGCGCGCATTGCTGTCGCACGCAAGAACGGCTATCGGGATGGGTACCACGTCACAGTCTCAGGAGGTGCAGATCAGAAAGTGTTCCTGCGCCGCATCAATGCGCACGGTGCCCGTGGAGTAATCGGTACCAAACTTCTCACCATCCTTGAAACGATCTCGGAGAACACCAATCGCGACACACTGCCCCGCGAGGTGTGGGGACAGGTTCGCGAGATCATGGCGGAGAAGGGGATGACACACCGCGACTTCCAGACCCAGAGCGGCACGCAGTACTGCGGCAGCACTCTCTTCAAGTCTGCACCGGGGCGCGAGCGCCTCCAGCGCGTCGCCGCTGTCCTCGAGAGCGACGATCTCGAAATGCTCGCAACGAACGACGTCTTCTGGGATGAGATCGTCGGCATTGAATCACTCGACGAAATGGATGTCTTCGACGCTGAGGTTGCCGGCACTCACAACTTCATCGCCGATGGAGTCGTAGTCCACAACTCCCTCGAGCAAGATGCGGACGTCGTTGTGCTCCTGCATCGTGAGGATGCCTACGAACGCGAGTCACCTCGTGCCGGTGAAGCCGACTTCATCATCGCCAAGCACCGCAACGGCCCAACCGGGCAAGTCACCGTGGCATTCCAAGGCCACTACAGCCGTTTCGTAGATATGGCGCAGACCTAATGGTCTGCCCTCTTCATCCGCTCCTGTGGATAGATGGTAGGAACAAAATAAGCATCAGGTAGACTAAATTCTTCCTCAATATCAAGGACCCCGAAGCCCACCGGCTCGCGAAGGAGTTGGCCGAGCTCGAAGGGGTGTCACTTACGAGCGCCGTTACCAATGCCTTGCGCGCGGCCCTGGCAGAGCATGGCCGGCGCAGAAGGGCAAGGCGTCAGATCCTCACCGCACTCGTGAGCTCGGCCCGCGAACTCGGCTTGACACCGAAGGCCGATCCAATTAATGAGCTCTACGACCCACAGACTGGCCTGCCTTCGTGATCATCGATTCTTCCGTGGCGGTGGCCGTGTGCCTAGGTGAGGCAGGGGCAGAGGATCTAATCACAATCCTGGAAAACGAGGAGTCACTTCGCATGAGCGCGGCCGCAATCGCCGAGGCTGGGATCGTGTTAGACATGCGCAGACCCGGGGCCTTCGACTCGTTTCGGCATGCTTTAAACATTGAAGTAATCTGCGTTGATGCCGAGCAAGCCGACCTCGCGCGTGGCGCGTACCTGCGTTTTGGTAAAGGGTCCGGGCACGCGGCACAGTTGAACTTCGGTGACTGCTTCGCCTATGCGGCTTCGGTCGCGAACTCCGAACCACTTCTTTTCATCGGCAATGACTTTTCGGAGACCGGCGTACTAGGTCATTGACCTCAAATTACGAACAACCATCAAATGAGCAGATCCCGAAGGCCATTAGAGCGAAGTAGACCTGACCAATGAGCAGTGCGGCGATTGTGATGCCTGCGATTGCCTGCGCAGCTTTTACATTCCCGGAACCAGACAGTGAGCCGGCCCCCGCAGTTATCTCTCGCCGGGCCCGGCGCGCGACAAGAAGTGCTGCTACGGGGAGCGCGAAGACAATTAACAGGGCTAAGCAAATCACCACGACCACGATTGCTACTACGAAAATTGGGGCGTCTGGCTCAGACGAGATCCAGCCACCCAGATACAAAACTATAAGCTCGGCCCAGAGCAGGGCGGGGGCGGCCACCAGCGAGATTATCGCAAGCACGAGGGCGACGGTGGCCTTGCGTGATTTTGATTCTGCCTGCACCACTCAATCTCCTTCGATTTCCATCGCGGACAACGCCCAGGCGATGACTTCTGCCTCATAGCCCAAGGAGGCATACCGACCAGATTGTCCGCCGTGCGCACCTTCACCGAGCTCGACCCGAAAAATGATACTTCCCCGATCGGTGAGGCGCGGGCGGTCACCACTCGCGGGATCAGAATGTCTGAGCGCAGCGACCCATTTGGCCGGTTCGTGCACGAGCACGCGCGGATCGTGCAAAGCGCCGGTAACAAAAAGGGCCGGGCGGTCATGAGGTTCGGGCAGGTTCAAGTAGGGCGAGTAGGACTCAAGGTAATCGTGCTCGGTGGGTGTCCGCGGGTCGCCCCACTCCTCCCACTCGTTTACGGTGAGCGGGATATCTGGATCGAGCATGGAATTGAGGCAGTCAACGAACGGCACCTCAGCTATTACCCCGGCCCAGCGACGCGGGGCCAAGAAGGCGATTGCACCTTGCAGCAAGCCACCCGCGGAGAGCCCACGACTGACGATGCGAGAACCATCGACCAGGGCCGAGCCCAAGAGATCACCAGAGAGATAGTCCGCCGCGGTGATGAAGTCGACGAAGGTATTGCGCTTGGCGAGTAGGTGACCTTCGACCCACTGCTGCCGTGAGATCTCACCACCGCCGCGAATATGCGCCTTCGCGATGACAACTCCGCGGTCAAGGAGCGGTAGCACCCAGGTGTCGAACCATGGATCGTCTATCGACTCATAAGCCCCGTAGCCGTAGAGCAAGCATGGTGCCGTGCCGTCCAACGCAGTGTCCTTGTGCCGAGTGAGCACGATCGGCACAGTCCAGCCATCGGGAGCGACGGCTTTTACAACTTCGTTGCAGTAGTTAGTTTCATCATGTCCGGGTACCTCTCTGCGATGGCGAAGTGTGCGCTCGCCGGTCACGAGATCCACATTCCACCAAGTGGTAGGTTGAAAGAAAGATTCAGTAACAATCGTGACGAAGTTCGCCGCCGGATTCACGTTGTGTCCGAGCCGGATTGCGCCCCCGGGCTCGGGTGGAATCTGATGGCGGATTCGACCATCGCGTTCCAGAATTCGAATGCATCCTTGACCATCAACACGCGAGTAGGTGACGATTGCGTCATTTAACGCAAGCACGTCGTGGATGCGACCGTCGGTAGGGCCGAAGGTTTCTTGATTAGCCAGTAATTCGAACTCCGGCTCCCGGGCATTTGACAGCGTAAGCCAACGATCGACGTCCCATTCGACGTCATACTCCACTTTTGGTATGCGACCACCAAGGGAGATTGCAGCCGTGGTCGGCTCAGCGACCGGTACCGCCCAGCACTCGCTGGTGGTGCGCGAGTGTGCCGAAATGACGATGTAGTCACCGCTGCGTTCAATTGTCAGTTCAAAGCGTTGATCGCGTTCGGTGAGAACAACGCCGTGTTCACCGGTGTCTGGGTTGAGGCGGTGCACCGCGAATGGGCGGTTAAGTTCATCAATAACGGTATAAAAGAAGTGGTTGCCGGCCCAAGCCCCGGTGTAGTAGGTGTCTGCGATGGCGATCACTCGACCGTCCGCGTCGGTCAGGTCCGTGCCATCGGCCATGTTTCGAAAGCGCAGGCAATAGCGCTCGGCCCCGGTGAGATCGACTGAGTAGGCAAGTAGGACGCCGTCCGGGTTGGGCTCCTCCACCCCCGTCGCGGCGTACGGCGAACCGAACTCGGCGAGGTTTAGGACAGCTCTCCTTGGGCTGGTGTCACTTTTTCGCTCCAATATCGGCAATTCCTGACCCGGAGTAGCCACCCTGTAGTAGGTATAGGGTCCAAGATCTTTGCCGACCGACTGCTCAGTATCGGGTGTGCGAGCCAGCAATTCAGTGAGCACGGCTCGAGCGGTAGGTTCCAGATCGACGATGCGAGCGTTGTAGTAGGCCCGCTCGGCGATCAGGTGGGGTGCGTCAGGCTTGGTCGCGTGGCGCATCCAGGCGTAAGGGTCGAGCCGGTTGTCGCGACGGGCGATGGGCGGCTGCACGGCTTCGACACTAGCTGAATCCAAGCAGCATGGGATAGGGAGTGCTTGTGATTCGCACTTTGTTAGCTTCCGTAACAGCTGCCGTCGTCGCCATCGTGCCGGTGGCTATCGCTTTGCCGGCCCAGGGTGCTGATCCCGTGGTTTTCACCGTAGGCATGGAGCAAGATGTTGATTCACTCAATCCCTTCACCGGGATCCTGGCTGAGGCCTACGAGACTTTTCAGCTGCAGTACGCGACGCTCATGTCCCAGAGTGTGACCGACTACGAGCCGGCTCCTGGCCTGGCGGAGTCGTGGGCGGAGTCCGCCGACCGCAAGACTTGGACCTACACGCTACGGCCGGGCCTGCTGTGGTCCGACGGCACACCGCTCACTTCTGCCGATGTCGTCTACACCTTCAATCGCATCCTCAACGGTCGTTACGAGCAGCGAAACTATGGCAACTATGTGCGTAACATCAGCTCGGTGACGGCCTTAGACGAGTTAACCGTGGTGATGACCGTGAAGACCCCCACGCCGATTATGCAGCGCCTGGCGGTATACATCCTGCCCGAGCACATCTGGAGCAAGATCGACGGCAAAGCGGTGAAGTCCTTCGCCAATGAACCCGCACCGGGCCAGACGGTGGTCGGGTCCGGACCCTTTCTCGTCGTCGAGCGGCGAACCGGGCAGTTCATTCGAATGGTGGCCAACGACAACTACTACGCAGGCCGGCCGAAAGTCGACGAACTGGTCTTCCGCTTCTACAACAACCCCGACGCCCTCGGCCAGGCCCTAATCAAGGGCGAGATCGACTTCGCCGAGGCCCTGACCGCCGACGTGTTCACCAGCCTCGAGGGCAAAGAGGGCATCACGACGTACGCCGGTGCCTACGCCGGCTTCAATGAATTGGCCTTTAATCGAGGTGCGGCCCTGACCGACGGCACGCCAATCGGTGACGGCAACCCGCACTTGCTGGACCGTCAGGTGCGACTGGCCATCGCACATGCCATTGACCGCCAGCAGATGGTCGACAAGATCCTGGATGGCTATGGCTCGCCCGGCTCGACGATCATTCCGCCGCTCTACACCACGTTGCATATTGACCCGGGCACGCAGTCCTACGATCCGGCACTGGCGAATCGGATCCTCGACGAGGCCGGCTACCCGATGGGCCCGGACGGCATTCGGGTTGGCCCCGATGGCAAGCCGATGAAGTATCGCCTCTTCGTACGGTCGGACTCTGACTCATCGGTAAAGGCCGGCGAGTACTTCAAGAGTTATCTGGCCGCGGTCGGTATCTCGGCCGTCATCAAGCCGGTAGATGAGAACGCGCTATTCGAGATCATCGGCCGCGGAGATTTCGACATGTTCGAGTGGGGCTGGGTCGTCGAGCCGGATCCTGACTACCAGCTGTCGACATTTACCTGCGGTAAGCGCTCATACAAGGATGGCGGCGAGATCTACGCCGACCTGTCGGACTCCTTCTACTGTAATTCGGAGTTCGATGCTCTCTACGATGCCCAGTCCAGCGAGACCGACCTAGCCAAGCGCGCCGAAATCGTCAAGCAGATGCAGCAGATGCTTTACGACGATGTGCCCTATGTCGTGACCTGGTACTCCGACAACCTCGAGGCCTACCGCTCCGACCGGTTCACCGGGTTCATCGGTCAGCCCGAGGGCAGTGGGTCGCTGATCATGCAGTACGGCACCTACACCTACGAGAACGTCGAGCAGGTAACGGCTGATACCGGTGAGCAGACTGACGGTGTCATTACTGCCACGCCAACCCCGGGAGCTACTGACAGCGCGGATAACCCGGACAACAACGCAGCCACTGCGGTCACCGCGGAAACCGGCGGCCCGAATTTAGGCTTGATCATCGCGATTGTGGTTGGACTCATCATTATTGCCGTGCTCATCGTGGTCATCTTGCGTATGCGCTCATCGAACTTGGCTGACGAAAAGGAGTAAGGCTGAGCTCGACGCAGCGGACACCTAGTCGAACCATTCGTTGTGCGAAGGCCGCCATGGCAGGTCAGGTCAGCAGCCTGCGAACCTCATCGATTGGCAGTGCCTCAATTGTCCGCCCTTGATATCCGGTGACCGTTCGGGCATTTATGAGCGAGGCGATAACAGCCTCCTCACTGGCTTCAACCACAGCCGCAAAATACGAATCCAGATCGCGCCCGGTGGTGGTTGGCCCCCCGCAGCCCGAGGCCCGCAGGCCATTTGCCAGTGCCACGAAGATCTCACCGGACCCGTGGTGCGCCACTGATCCGGTGCGAGCCAATCCCAGCCCGATACGCCGAGCCAGGCGCTCGCATCCCGCGGCGTCAATCGGTGCATCGGTGATGGCAATGCCGATGCATGATCCAGCTGGTGGTGGCTCGATGATCCCACCCCGATCAAGGCGCTGACCAACGTGAACACCGTTGATGGTGAGCTGTTGACTGATCCCAAAGTTGGTAAGCAGCAGCACGCCGACCACGTGCCCATCCGGTAGTAAGCGGGAAGCAGATCCGATCCCGCCTTTCCAACCCAGGCAACTCATGCCGGTGCCTGCGCCCACGGCACCTTGGGCGAACTCACCGCCGGCGCGTGCAGCAATGAGTGCGGCTGCGACGTCATCGAAGGTCACGTGCATGGCCCGCGGATCAGACAGCCACGAGTCGTCGCATTCCCCGACGACTGGGATGATCACCTCGCCAAAGGTGGATGTGCCGGACATGAGCAGTTGGCAGCCCGCGTCATAGACACGACCGACCTGCATGGTTGAGGTGAGGAAGATTGGTGTCTCGGTGTAGCCCCACTCCTCAATCTGCGAGCGTCCAGTCAACTCACCAGCGCCATTGAGCACAGCCACACCAGCGGGTACCGGGTCAGCGAGAGCGTCGCCACCGGGGTCGACCACCGTCACGCCGGTGCGGGCAATGCCGCGGCCGGCCGGTGGCGCGGGCTCGTCGTACACAACGGTGCTGTGCCCAACGCCAACGCCGGGTACATCCATGATGCTGGCGGTCGGCCCGGACGGGAGGGTGCCGATGGTGATTGCGAGATCAGCTACGCGCATCTGGCAATGCTGTCAGGTTATGGGACGCTGTGCAGGTGATTCGCGTCGTGCGCAGCCCTTACGCAGAGCAGCATGTGCCCGGTGCCGAAATATGGCTGGGCACAAGGACTCCTGGCACCGAAGTCCCGAAGCGGGTGCGCGCCATTGCATCGGCGCTGGCGGATTGGCCGATGGTCGAGGCGACATCACATAGTGACGAGGTGCTCCTAGCCGTGCATGATGCCAAGCTCGTCGACCACCTGCGCACCATTTGGTCCCGCTGGGGCGACTACGGCGTAGAGCGCGTAGTGCCTTATCTATTCCCGACCGCGGGCATGCTCGGTGACCTTCCACTGCGGGAGCCGTTCGCGCCACATGCGGCAGTGGGCACCTACTGCTACGACACGATGACGCTCATTGGCCCGGGCACGTGGGAAGCCGCTCGCGGAGCCGTGGATGTTGCGCTCACCTGCGTAGACCTCATTGGCACGATCACTTTCGACGCACCTGTCATTTATGGTTTGACTCGGCCCCCCGGACACCACGTCACCCGGTCGACGTACGGCGGATCGTGTTATCTAAACAGTGCGGCGGTTGCTGCCGAAGCGCTACGAAGAGCCGGGCACGAGCGGGTGGCCATCGTCGATATCGATGCCCACCATGGCAATGGCACGCAAGACATCTTCTACGCCAGAGAAGATGTGCTCTATGCATCGGTGCATGTTGATCCCGGTGCGGGTTGGTTCCCGCACTACGCCGGATTCGCCGACGAGGTTGGCGTCGGTGCCGGGGTGGGTGCCAACCTGAACCTGCCGCTGGCCCCAGGTACCCAAGATACACTCTGGCTCGATGCGATCAGGCAGATTGTGCAGCGGGTGAACAACTCCGGCGCGACCGCGATGGTGCTCTCACTCGGGGTTGATGCTGCCGCCGAGGATCCGGAGAGCCCGTTGGAGATCACCGAGGATGGCTACCATCGCGCCGGTGAGTTGCTCGGGGTGGTGGGATTGCCGACGGTCGCCCTTCAGGAGGGCGGCTACCACCTGCCGACATTGGGTATCTTGGTGAAGGCATCGCTGCAGGGTTTGACTCGCTGCTAGCGCCGTAGGGTGGTGGCGCCCAGTAAGGAACCGGTGTTCGAAAGAGTAGGATTCCGGATATGAATGCGGCAGGACCAGTTTGCGCACCGCAAGTCATCATGTTCGTACGCCATGGCGAAAAACCCGGTGAAGGCTCTGAGCCACATGGGGTTGACGCAGGAGGTAATCGTGACGGGCATTCACTTTCGGTATTGGGTTGGACCCGAGCCGGAGCCTTGGCTGGCTTTTTCGCCCATGCACCCTCGAAAGCCCATCCAAATGTCGTGAGGCCTGAACGGATTTTGGCAACGAGGCCAACACGAGATGCAAAAAGTAAGCGCGAGATTGACACCGCAACACCCACCGCCCTACGACTCAACATCGAGATTGAAGACGATCACACCCACGGTAATGAGGAAGACCTAGTTGACGAAGTACTCGGTCGCCCCGAATCCACCTTGATCGTCTGGCACCACGGCACCATGGCAAAAATTGTCCGGCACTTCCCGGTTGTCAATAAGGAAGATGTCCCGCACCGCTGGCCTGATGAGCGATTTGACCTAATTTGGGTTCTAGTGCGGCAACCCGGTGATGAATTGGCCTATCGCTTTGTGGTGGTGCCGCAGATGCTACTGGCTGACGACATAGAAACCGGATGATTTTACCCAGATGAGCGACGGTCAGGGCGAGATTGAATTACCGAAGACTCCTCGCACTGCTGCAGAAGAAGCAGCGCACCGCGCTGATAACGCCAAAAAAAAGAAAAAAGTGCTGGCACTTTCAGCAATCACGTTATCGGTTTTTTTGTGTTGGCTAGGTAGCACCGTTTTCATTGTGTCACACAAGGTGATGGCGGCGCAACTGGGTATCAGCACTCTGGAAGTGACTCTGGCGCTCGCGAGTTACTCAGTTGCGCTAATCATGATCGCAATTGTAGGCGGCCGGTTATGTGACATCATCGGCCGCAAACGGATGTTCACCATTGCTGGCGTAGTATTTGTCGTAACATCAGTTTGTGGTGTGCTTATTGAAAACTTTTGGTCTCTCCTGTTGATTCGAGTATTACTGGGCCTATGCGCAGGAATAATCCTGACGTCTACAGGGGGAATTTTAGTCACGACTATGCACGGTGATACCCGCCACAATGGGTGGCTGCTTTGGCGTGGTGCGGGTATGTGCGGCATGGTCCTGGGCCCTGTTTTTGGTCCCGGCATAACCAGCGACGTCGAGTGGCGTGCGCCGTTTCTGGCAAGTGCACTGCTGATGCTGGTAGCGGTTGCCCTTGGCGCATTGGGGATGACGGAGAGCCGTGACGAAGACAGTATCTTCAATTTTGGGCTCTTAGCTCCTACGGTTTTGCTGGGTCTTGGAATACTGAGCCCCTACTTAGTTCTACTAGTTTTCAAGGAGCAGATCCAGAACTGGCCTTTGGTGGGCGCTATCGTCGTCGGTGGGATCACCTGTCTAATTGGATACTTCGTACTCAACAGAAGATCTTCCACGAAACTGTTTGATACCAACATCTTTGCGCATAATCGTCGGTTGTGGCTGACCGATATCTTCGGCGGAATCCACGTAGGCGCTCTTTTTCTAGTCGTTGCCGCGTCCACGGTAATTCTGGATGCCGATACCAACTTGACTTCTATCTGGATTGGTATCGGCATGCTACCGCTAGTTTTACCTCTAATTACTTTGCATTTGTTTGCGCACAGATTTAGAGAGAAGTATGGACTGACGAGACAAAAAGAAACAATAATTGGATGCGTGCTGCTAACACTCAGCATGATTTGGTGGTTCGCAATATCGGTGCGAAACCCAAATTACTGGACAATACTTCCAGCCTTGATTCTCATAGGTGCTGGCTTTGGCCTCATCCGGCTGTATGGGCACATGGGCGTAATCAAGGTTACCGGTCAAAGGTGGTCGTCTACACTTTTTGGGACTCGAACTTTCAGCAATCACATAGGTGCGACCATAGGAGCAGTAATAATCGGCTATGTACTTGTTGCAGCTTCAATTGGCACTGAAACATTAGATCCGGCGGTGGCTAAACAAGCCGGCCTGGTCGCCAGCGTGTCGATATTGGTCGTGATTGCGTCGTCAGTAGTGTTCGCTGGCCTCAAGGCTGAACTACTCGGGCTAGAGGATCCACACTGGCATGCGCCAACGGCTGTGGGCGCAGGTGAGAGCTCCAAGGATCGTATGGTTTGATCTCAGCATGGCTACAATCGATCGACGCAGATTGTCCGGGCTACTGGAGCAGGAGCGAGTAAAACATCTAGCGCGCACTCCGCTATCCCGAGCTGCCTACGAAGCCGCTGACCACCTCTTCGGCCGGGTGCCAATGACGTGGATGAACAAGTGGGCCGGGGGCTACCCGGTGTCGATGGCATCGGCGCACGGCAACCGCATTGTTGATTTAGACGGTAACGAGTATGTCGACTTTGCCTTGGGTGATACGGCAGCAATGGCGGGGCATTCACCGGCGGCGACGGTGGCCGCGGTGACCAAGCGGCTGGCTGTCGATGGCGGTATCACCACGATGCTGCCGAGTGAGGACGGCGAATGGGTAGGGGCGGACCTAACCCGACGATTTGGTCTGCCGCTGTGGTCGTTCACCTTGAGCGCGACCGATGCCAACCGGTGGGCACTGCGAATTGGGCGCCTTGTCACCGGAAAGCCAAAAGTCTTGGCCTTCTCCTACTGCTACCACGGTGCGGTCGATGAAACCTTCGTGGTCTGTGGCGTCGATGGTGAACCAGAGGCCCGTGGCGGCAATGTCGGCCCGCCCGTACCGATCACAGACACCACCCGCGTTGCGGAGTTCAACGACCTAGCCTCGGTTGAGCGCGCCCTGGCCCACGGTGATGTCGCGGTGGTCATTACCGAGCCGGCACTCACCAATATCGGAATCGTGCTGCCGGAGCCGGGATTCCTGGATGGTCTGCGCGAACTCTGCACGCGGTACGGCGCGCTGCTGTTAATTGATGAGACGCATACCATCTCAGCGGGCCCGGGTGGTTGCACGGAAATGTGGGATCTAAAGCCGGATCTATTTGTTATCGGCAAGGGCATCGGCGGCGGGATCCCGTGCGGGGCCTACGGCATCACCAATGAGATTGCCGAGGTCATCCGCAGCAATCTGGAAGCCGATCTTGTAGACGTTGGCGGGGTCGGCGGCACCCTGGCAGGCAATGTCTTGTCGACAGCGGCGATGCGCGCGACCTTGGGGGAGGTGCTGACCGCCCCGGCATTCGACCACATGATCGCGATGGCCACGCGCTTTACGTCCGGTGTTGAGCAAGTGCTGGCCGAAACGCAGACGCCGTGGTCAATCGTGCAGCTAGGCGCCCGCGCCGAGTATCGGTTCATTAGCCCGGCGCCTACGAGCGGGTCAGCATCGGCGCTGGCTGACGATGAGGAACTTGAGGATTACCTTCATCTTTATCTATCCAACCGCGGTGTACTGATGACACCATTTCACAATATGGCGCTGATGTGCCCGCAGACATCCGCGGCCGACGTCGACCTGCACACCGCGTTGTTTACCAGAGCACTTGTCGACCTTTTGAACTAATCTCCAGTTCTTACTGGAAGTAAGTCGGTCCGGTTACCTTTAGCTTCTTCTGGCTGATAGGTGCGCAGCGGCCGTCGAGTTCACACTTATTGCTGAACGCTCCAACCTTGGCATTAGTCGGCTGGCCTTCGGACCAGACGATGTCGAAAGCCTTGCCATTGCGCTTGAAGCCGCAGGTCACAAGGGCGCCCTTCGTGGTGCATTTTTGGAAGGTAGCGCCGGTGATCCAACTCTCCATAGTTTGGAGGGCAATCGCCGCATCACTGCCGGTATTCATCTGAATACCTAGGAGCTCAAGATCAGGGCGCCACGAATACCAGTAGACCCGACTGATGCCAAGGCGCAGCGCATCAAGGTAGGTGCGAGCCGTCCACTGAGCGGCTTTGGATCCGGTGATGTCCTGGTCGGGATTTGCTGGGCCTGGTCCGGCTAACCCGAAGTTGTTCTCGGTGTCCCAGAGGGGCTTATTGGGTGCACCGGCTGCCTTGAGTGCGGCGATCCACTGGTTGGCCAACGCGGCGCGGTCCTTGGGCGAGCCGAGGCTGGCCGGGTAGGTGTGGGCGCTGAAGACGTCAACCGGCCAGTCGCGCTTGGCCAATTCGGCCAGGTACTTCGGGTAGAACTTCTTAAAGGCGCCACCGAGGCGCACCCCGGTGCTGGGCGCAACCACCGTAGCCGCGGGATCGATGCTCTTGATGATGTCGTAGGCCCGCTTGGTGAGCTCAGCCATCTCGGCGGCGCTGCCGGTGGAAAATGTTGAAAGGTTTGCTTCGTTCCACGGCTGGTAACTGGTGATCTTGCCCTTGTAACGGGTGACCACCGCTGTCACCCAGCGATCCCACCACGCGAGGTCGGTTGGCATCCCAGCCGACCCAGGCATCGGGAGGGCAATTGGTGACGGGTCATCACTAGCCCAACGCGGCGTGCTGCCGAGCACCAGCAAGATGTCCTTGGTGCCATTGGCAACCGCAGTGTTCACCGAACTGTCGAGGTTGATCCAGTTGTAGTTGCCATTTGTGGTCTCGATATCGGCCCAACTGGTCTGGTTATCCCACAACCGGATCGAGCCGATCGGAATGGTCGGCCAGTTACCGCGCTGCAGGTCCACCACGTGCATCCCGAATAAAGTTTCATTGATGAGCGTGCCGGGTGGCAGGGGTGCAGCCTGCGCACCGGGTGCTGAGAGCAGGAGCGCTCCGGCGGTCGCCAAGGCGGTGGCGGTAACGGTGACGAGGGCGATGGCGCGCGTGTGAAAAGACATGGTGACATCGTGCCATTAGCCGGTGTCGAGTCGCTAGAGGGGTCGGGAAACCGCCAGTAAGGTGATGTCGTCGCGCTGCCAGTCCACTGAACGCTCCCGAGCGCGCGCAATTACTCGCTGGGCGATTTCCGCGGCGTTGATCCGAACAGGAGCATCACAACCGCGGACGTAACGCGAAAGATCGTGCGAACTGAAAGTTTCGCCGGCAGCGCTGCGTGATTCGACCAACCCATCGGTGAAAGCGATAAGTAGCGCACCCGAACCAAATTGCTGAGTACGCGTCTCCCAACTCCCACCAAGGGACGAAAGCAGCGGCCCGGTTGGCTCACAAAAACTTGCGGACTTATTGCCTTGAACCAGTAGCGCTGGTTCGTGCCCGGCATTGGCCCAAGTGATGGTGCCGGCACGTTGATCAATTACAACAGCGAGTGCGGTGACAAAGAACGAACTCTCGAAAAGAATGGTTGCAGCAAGCGTGAGGATTTGATCCGGACTGCTGCCGGCGCGCAGCCCGGCGTGCATTAGCGGCCGAAGTTGAACGGCGGTCACTCCGGGCGCGGCGCCGTGCCCGGATACGTCAGCAATGACTAGCCCCAATGTGCCATCCGGTCGGATAACGGCGTCCCACCAGTCACCGGACAGTACCCCCTCAGCGGTTTGCGATGTACCAAAAATATTTAAACCCGGGATCTCAACAGTTTTAGATGCTGTGTACTCACCAGCAAGTGCTGATACCACCGGAGCCTCCTGCAGCAATCCCTGCCGAGCGGCTCGTGCGGTATCAATCTCCCGGACCAGGCTTCGGCGCAGGGACTCGGCATCAACCGCAACCTGTGTAATCTCCGGAGGTCCGACGCCGTAAATGACGTGCTCGTGGCCGGCTTCACTTGTTGCCAGCCTTAAGTCTGCTTGCAGGCTGGCCAATGGCTGCAGGACCCACCGCCGAAGCCCGAGGAAGGCCCCGGCCAGCAATACCGTCGCACTGACCCCGGCGATCAACAAGACGACACCGAGAAGCCGGGTGAACCCCTGAGCGAGGTCAGCGGCTTCATCTCTTTGGTCTTCGATGGCGCTGACTAGGCGCTGGGCAGCTTGGGTCATGTCGTTGTATGCCTGACGCGTTGCGACGGCCTCGGTCAGTGCTCGCGCCCTCTTACCGCGACCGCTCTCCATGGCTGAGGTGATCGGGCCAACACCTTTCGTTACCCAAGTAGTCTGAGAGGTAACGACATTAGCCAGCAATTGCGTTAAGCCAGGATGGCTTGCTACTTTCGGGGAAACCTGCTGCGCGAGAGCGTCAGCGCGCGCAATCGCGTTGTTTAGCCGAGTTAGATATTCAGGAGTAGCAAGCAATGCATAATCGGTGAGTGCGAGTGATGCATTTGCCTGCGCCAACATCATTGATCGCGCAGAGTCAGCAGCAGGGTCAAGTGTTTCGCGCACCTCATTTTGCGAAACCACCGTGCCGAAATACTCCTGGACCAAGAACACCGCACTCGTCACCATCACGCCGAAGGCGAGGAAGGCTGCAAAGAGCATTCGGCGCCGCAGGGTCATGACCTGCGCTCACCCGTTGTTACCAACACCACTCCACCGAGCACGACGGTGAGTCCGATAAACACGTCTCGCGTAATTGGCTCACTGATGATCAGCGCACCAAGTAGCACGGCTATCACGGGATTAACGTATGCGTAAGTGGATACGAGTGACATGGGGGCATTGGCAATCAAATAACTGTATGCGGTGTATCCGATAAGTGAGGCTATGACGAGCCAGATCCAGCCGTTCCAAGATGCTTGGGTGAATTCGCCGAAGTTAATCCGCTCGCCGCGTAATGCGCCGATACCCAGCAATAGCGCGCCAGCCCCAACCAATTCATACATCGTGGTGACCAAGGAGTTGCGCGGGAGCGGATAGGAGGTTGACTGCCAGGAGAAAAATGCCCAGCAGAAACTTGATGCAAGTAGCAGGCAAGACCACAGGACTACATCGCCGTCGGTGCCCGTGCGTGGAATGGTGCCGCCGGGAAGCACCATCAAACCCAAGCCGATCAGCCCAACTGCGACACCGATTAGGGTGAGAAGGGTCGGGTGATCACCGGATCTAACTCGCAGCAGCACTATGAATAGCGGTGTTATCGAGATCAGCAGGGCAGCTAGTCCGCTTGGCACGAAGCGCTCAGCGAGAGCCAAAGTGCCGATACCGACCCCGAGCAGCATGCAGCCCATCAGCATCGAATAGGCGAATTCCGGAATCGAAACCCGGAGTACCCTCGGATCTTGGAAAACGCAAAGTGCGGCCGCCAGGATGACTGCGGCCGCGAAGAATCGCGTGGCTGTTGCCAGCAGTGGCGGCATCGACTCGAGGGTGAGGGCGATTCCCAGGTAGGTCGAGCCCCAGATAAGCCACAGGGCAACCAGCGGCACCCAAATTTGGATAGGTGAGGCACGAACCACCCCTCGCACGTCTACCATCGATACCCGCCTACCTTCTCGATGGCATCACGCTGGTCCTCATTACTGTAGCCCTCCACTGAAATGCGCCTCGATCAATATCGGTCACCGAATGCGCAGTACTCAGTTCGCCGAGCTTTTTGGTACCTAGATTGCGTTCAATGGCTCTGACACTACATACGCTACCTGAGCATCAGCCAGATGAGGCCTTAATCTAGGGCGAGGGCGGGCGATAGGTGACCGTTGGCCACCGGCTTGGCGGGTGCAAGGATGTGCGTTGGAGGATTGATGGCTGACGAACGAGTGAGCGCCGTCCAATTGCTGACCCCGGAGGGCCAGCGGGTCGCGCATCCCGAATACGACATCAACTTAACTGACGCCGAGCTCAGGGGCCTTTATCGCGACATGGTCTTGGTGCGACGGATCGACACCGAGGCGACGGCGCTGCAACGCCAAGGTGAATTAGGTTTATGGGCGCCCTGCCTTGGGCAAGAGGCCGCGCAGGTGGGTTCGGCCCGCGCCATGGCACCCAACGATTTTGCTTTCCCGACATTCCGGGAGCACGGGGTGACCTGGTGTCGAGGGGTAGCGGCACTTGACATGCTCGCGATTCTCCGCGGCATAAGCAATGGCGGCTGGGACCCGAGCCTGCATAGATGCGGACCGTACTCGATCGTGATCGGCGCTCAGGTGCTGCACGGTGTTGGCTATGCGATGGGCGTTCAGTTCGATGGCGCCGAGGACGTTGCTGTTACCTACTTCGGCGATGGGGCAATGGCGCAGGGTGACGTCAACGAGGCATTCGTTTTCGCCGCGTCATTCTCAGCACCAGTAGTTTTCTTCTGCCAGAACAACCAATGGGCGATCTCGCAGCCGAGTGATCGGCAGGGCAACATTCAACTTTATGAACGCGCCAACGGCTTTGGCTTCCCGGGCGTGCAGGTTGATGGCAATGATGTGCTGGCGGTGCTGGCGGTGACAAAAGTTGCACTCGAGAGAGCCCGTTCAGGTAACGGACCAACCCTGATCGAGGCCTACACCTACCGCATGGGCGCCCATACGACATCGGATGATCCGACGCGATACCGGCTCGCGGGTGAGCTGGAGACCTGGCGGCTGCGGGACCCAATCGAGCGCCTAAAGGCCTACCTAGCGCGTCAAGGGATCGCGGATCGTTCCTACTTCGATCAGATCGAGCAAGAAGGCGAAGAGCTAGCCGAGCAAATTCGTGATGGTGTTCGTGCGATGGTGCCCCCGAAACCTGAATCGATGTTCGACGATGTTTATTCAGAGCCGCACGCTCGCATAGATGAACAGCGTGCTGAAATGTTGGAGTACCTAGCCTCCTTCGAGGATGCGGGTGGTTAGTCAATGACAAACCTGACGATGGTGAAGGCGATAAATGCCGGTTTGCGAAAAGCGATGGAACGCGATCCAAAGGTGCTTTTGTTCGGTGAAGATATCGGCCGATTAGGTGGAGTGTTTCGGGTAACAGACGGATTACAAAAGGATTTTGGTGAACACCGAGTGTTGGATGCGCCACTTGCTGAAAGCGGAATAGTCGGCACTGCGGTCGGGCTGGCTATGCGCGGCTACCGCCCGGTCCTTGAGATTCAATTCGATGGTTTCGTTTATCCAGGGTTTGACCAAATTGTTTCGCAGGTTGCCAAGTTCCATCGGCGAATGGATGGCGCGGTAGCAATGCCGATCACCATTCGAATCCCGTATGGTGGCGGGATCGGTGCCGTCGAACATCATAGTGAGTCACCGGAGGCGTACTTTGCTCACACCGCTGGGCTTCGAGTTCTAACACCCTCGGATCCACAGTCGGCATACCTCACCATCCAACAGGCGATCACCTGCAACGACCCGGTCATCTACTTCGAGCCAAAGCGGCGGTACTGGGACAAGGGCGAAGTTGATGAATCGCAATCCGCCCTTGACCTAGGAGCGGTGGCTGATCCATGGCGGGCGCGAATTGTTAAGGCTGGAAGTGACGTCACGGTGGCCTGTTACGGCCCGATGGTGCGCACCTGCCTCGAGGCTGCAGCCGTCGCCACCGACATCTCACTCGAGGTTGTCGATTTGCAAGCACTCGCACCGATTGACTACGAGACTCTCGTTGCATCGGTCCAGCGCACAAGTCGACTTGTTGTCGTCCATGAAGCTGCACTAAGTGGCGGGGTAGGGGCCGAAATAGCAGCACGCATTGGTGAAAAGTGCTTCTATGAACTCGAAGCGCCGGTCACTCGGGTCGCAGGATTCGATGTGCCTTATCCGGCAAGTCGAATCGAGGAGCATTTCCTGCCGGATCTCAATCGAGTGCTCGATGCTGCTGAACGAGTGATGGGGTACTGAGATGGCGGAACAGCAGCAGGTATTCCACCTGCCCGACGTAGGCGAAGGCCTAACCGAGGCTGAGATCGTCAAGTGGCGGATTCGCCCCGGCGACAGCGTCGCGGTGAACCAAATAATCGTGGAAATTGAGACCGCGAAGGCGGTTGTTGAACTGCCCTGCCCATATGCCGGCTCGGTAAAAGCTCTTCATGTTCCCGAGGGTGAAATCGTGCCCGTTGGTTCGCCGATTGTCACTATCTTGGTAACAGCCAAGGCCGATGAACGGGAGCCGGTACTGGTCGGCTACGGCGTGAAAACTGACCACGAGGTGCACCGCCGGCCCCGTAAGCCCGGAATCCAGCAGGACATCGCACCTACCAGCCCGGCCCGGGCCAAGCCACTTGTTCGCAAGTTGGCGAAGGAGCTCGGGGTGCCACTGGACTCGGTGACACCAACTGGTGCCGACGGGGTGATCACCCGTGCGGACGTACTGGGCTCCACCCGAAATGGCCATTCGACCAGCCCAGCCGCGGCTCCTAACGGACGCGATGATCGGCAACCGGTGCGTGGTGTGCAACGCGCCATGGCAGATGCGATGGTGCGCTCAGCATTCACGGCACCACATGTAACCGAATGGGTTGAGGTTGATATTTCACGGACCCTTGACTTGGTCATCAGATTGCGGGCCAACTCGGCGTACGAGGGCATCAAGGTGACCCCGCTAACAATTGTTGCGGCAGCGGTGATTCACGCGGTGAAGCAATACCCGAGAATTAATTCGACCTGGATGGAGTCATCGCAGGGCGCCGAAATTGTCACCCATAGCGAGGTTCATCTTGGGATCGCGGCTGACACGCCTCGCGGACTGCTCGTGCCATCGGTTAAGGCAGCCGGTTCGATGCAGTTACCTCAACTCGCACGAGGGATCCATACCCTGATCGAGACGGCCCGCGCGGGACGCAGCACACCGGCCGATTTGACCGGCGGCACGATAACCATCACCAACGTGGGCGTTTTTGGAGTTGATGGCGGCACCCCGATCATTAATCCAGGCGAGTCCGCAATCTTGGCTATTGGCCGAATCCTTGATCGACCATGGGTTGTTGACGGGGCCATAGTGGTACGCCCCATCATGCAACTGTCCTTGTCCTTCGATCATCGAGTAATCGACGGCGCACTTGGCTCGAGGGCATTGGTGAGTATGGCAAATTTCCTGACTGATCCAGCAGTTGAAATGGTTCCGGCGCACGCTACGGAGTAACAACCATGCCGCCTATCAGGCGCTGAACTAAGTCATCAGGCCCACTGACTTCGATTCTAGAGACAAAGCCCAGGTCATCGGCGCCAACTCGTCCACACATTCGATGCATCAGGTCCGTGACAGAGATCAATAGTTGAACAGTGGGCTCAGCATTGGCAATGAAGCGAGCGCGGCCGTCATCATCGAGGCGAATGAAAACCTCACTTGCTAGATCACGGATGACCAAATTAAGGACAGCACCCACCGGGGGCTTCGAATTCTTGCCCCAGACGACAGGAAGGGCGCTGATCAAAACACTCAGTGCCACCTCGAATGGCAATCCGGTCCAGCCACCGGGCTGATCCACAGCATCGCGAATATCTTGCTCGTGCACCCAGGTATCGAACACCCGCATCGTTAGGGCCCGTTCCAGGGTTATCGGCGACCCGAAAGGTCCGCGCACCTGACTTGATAACTCGCCGGTGTCAGCGGTCAGGATCGTGCGGCGCAGTTCGATTAGGTCACGCAACTCGGCAATTTGATCACTTTGAGTAGCCCCGCGCCGGGCTTCAACCCCGAGTTCGATGAATTTTCCGGCCTCGCTAGCCACGTGCGGCGTAGTTGTCCAGTCCGGCTCAGCGGTGGCTCGTGGGTTACCGCTCAGGAACGACTCAAAATCTGCCAGGTGAGCAACAACATCGGACACCCGCCACCCCGGGCATGGGGTTGGGGCTCCCCACTCGGCGGCAGTGAGCGGGGCTACCAGGTCGGCCACCTGAGTCAAAGCGTCTAATGACGCCCTAACTAGGTCGTCCTTTGTAAAAGTCTCCTGCACCTGGCTCCAATACGGTGGTAGGCCCCGAAGATGATCGTCGCCGCTAAGGTTTTCCTCGTGAGCGTCACAGTAGCCCTAATCCAATTGAACTGTACTTCGGCCGACCCGGTTTATCAGCGGGTCACTAGGGCGTTGGGTTTGGTGGCAAAAGCGGCCGCCAAAGCTCAATTCGTCGTGCTCCCCGAGTTGTGGCATGTGGGCGCGTTTGACATCGATGCGGCTCGTGAGCACGCGCAGGTGATCGACGGTCCGCTCGTCACCGACCTGGGTGCCTTGGCCAAGCAGCACGCAATTTGGCTTCATGGCGGCTCCTTTTGCGAGAAGGGTGATAACTCTTACTTCAATACCAGCGTGCTTTTTTCACCCGAGGGTGACCTCCGGGCCGCCTATCGAAAGATTCACCTATTTGGTTTCGAGGGTGGTGAGACGACTTTGATGAGTGCCGGTTCTGAACTAGTTGTCGTTGACACCCCACTTGGTCCGACCGGCCTGGCTACCTGCTACGACCTGCGCTTCCCCGAGCTCTTCAGGGCATTGACCGAGGGCGGTGCGACCGCATTTGTTGTCACCTCAGGCTGGCCCACCCCGCGGATCGAGCATTGGGATGTGCTGACCCAAGCTCGGGCAATTGAAAACCAAGCTTGGCTTATTGCGTGCAATGAGGTTGGTGAACAACCTGGCATCACCCTCGGCGGCCACTCCTGCGTTGTTGATCCGAAAGGTGCGGTGGTCGCCAGGGGTGGTGGCGCCGAGGAAATCATCTACGTCGAAATCGACCCCGATACTCCCAAGGCCTGGCGGGCGCAGTTCCCGGTGCTTAGTGATATTCGGTTGCGCTAGCCGGCTGCTACATTTCTTTGATGGTGGCAATCGTTCCGATAACTATTACCGGCGTCTTTGCTGGGTCTAACCACTTCATTATTTGAGTCAGCCGCTGTTCAGCGATCGCGACACAGCCGGCGGTCTTATCGCCATTACTCACATGTAAGAAGATGCCGCCGCCACGCCCGATGTCAGCCGGCGGCGAAGTACGACGAATCCCATTGCCACCAACGGTTACCGGCCCTTTGGGCAGATTGAAGTCAAGTACCGCCACATAGTTGTATTGCATCCCGTACTGCCAAAGTCGTTCGACATACTTGCCGTAGCCATCCCAGCTCACGTCGGCATCTTGAAAAAGGTTGTAGGTAGCTGGACGCTTTGGGTCATAGGTCCACGCATCACCACGGTCAAATTCGGTGTAAGGCAACGCGGTGCCAGGGTTTGCGAGCCGGCCGAAGGCAGTTTCGATAGCGAAGGTACCCGCGGGCGTCTTGCCGCTACCTTGCTTGCGGTCTTCTGCTAGCGCTAATCCGCCATAGCCCAATAAGGCAGGAGTCGCGTCGACGACCTGAACCCAATTGCCGGCAGTCGAGCGTTCGAATGCCCGCAGCGTGCCCGAGGTCGAATTCCATCTGGGTGCGGTAACAACGATCACCTGATCGGAGCCCTCAACATGTGCTAACTGCGTCGGAAACCACTCCGGTGCACTTGGTTGCGCAGCATTGGCGTGCGGGCTGACCATGGCTAAGAGTGCAATCAAGGTAAAAAGGAGCCGGCGCATCCGTGCAGATTAGCCCTGTTTGTCCTGCCCTGCCAAGTGGGCAAAGCGCTCGTTGTATTCATTCAACTCCGCGTTGCCGTCCCGATCGGCACGGCGATCAGATCTCTTGGCCTCTCGCTCATCACTTCGCGACCATTGGACAGCTATGACAATCAGGACAATCAGTGTCGGCACCTCAGATAGCCCCCAAGCCACCTGGGCCCCGATCAAGGTGTCGCGAAGGGGGTCATTTATCCAATCGGGCTGCACCACCCCGTACCACTCGGTGGCCAGCGGGGTCGATGACATCATCATCGCGACCGCAAAGAAACCATGCACCGACAGGGCCAGCATCAACATCAATAGACGACCCCAATACGGGAGTGGTTTAGGCCGAGGGTCAACGCCGATGAGCACCCAGTAGAAAAGATATCCCGCTGCTAGGAAGTGAAACTGCATGAAGACGTGCCCGGCGTGACTGCCCATGAGCCAGCCGAAGAGTGGAGTCATGTAGAGGCCGTAAAGGCCAAGGACGTAGATAAAAAACACAAAGAACGGATTAGTGAGAATCCGGGTGATCCAACTGTGGAGGAACCACATGAGCCACTCACGCGGACCCCGCTCGGTACCGTGCGATGGCTTGAGTGCCCGCAAGGCAAGAGTGGCTGGTGCACCAAGAACCAGCATGATAGGTGCCAGCATCGTCATGGTCATGTGCTGAAACATGTGCAGGCCCACCGAGACCTGCGAATAGCTGGCAATCCCAGCGTTGGTGCACCAAATCATGATGCCGATGCCAAGCAGCCACGCGACAAGGCGGCCCCATGGCCACCTATCCCCACGGGCTCGCAGTCGAGCAACACCAATGCAATAGAGCGCCGCGCCAAGGATCCCCAAGGTCAAGAAGAGTGGTTCGAGTCGAAAGCCCAGGCCAACGGTCAAGACGGTGGGAGGGGGTGGGTAGGCGAATCCGAGCAGGGTCTCACCAAAGGAGTTAAAGGCGGTCTGTAGTCGCGGTGGTGCACTTGATGCGAGGCTCACGCCCAAAGCGACCGAGATGACCATGATCGTCAGCTCAAGTGCGGCAATCCGGGAAAATATCGAAACCCCGGATGCCTTGCTCGACCCGGCAATGACTCGTCGGCGCATCAGGTAACCAATAACCCCAAGACCAACTATTAACAGGGCTTTAGCGAGGACTACTTGACCGTAGCCAGTTGTGAACAGTTGACTGATTGAGTCAATTCTTGTGTATGCATTAGCGATACCGCTAACAGCTAGTAGGACGATCGCAACAAGAGCGATAGTCGAGAATCTCTGCAGTGATCGTTGCACGGATCCATCGCGTCTAACAGCGTGCAGGGCGAGTGCCATCAGGCCGCCGACCCAGATCACGGCGGCGAGTACGTGCGTAACACCGGCGGTGATAGCGAGTGCGTGGTCGCCAAGGCCAGAACCGTGCCCGCTCAGGACCGGCAGCGAAACAGCTACCAGGGCAACGAGCAGCCAACCGGCTTCAGCGCCGATGGTCGAAGTAACAAAGGCGCCGAAAGCGACGACGAATGCGAGTAGGGCCATGACCATCAAGGCGCGGGTGGCAGGGATATCGCTGGCATAGGTCGCGAAGACGGCCGGGTCAAAGGCCTGGCGGAGTGTGATACCGAGGACGTTCGCAAGTACGAAAAACATCTGGACCAGGGCCAGCACGGACCAGATCAGTGCGGCTATTGATGCGCGGAGGGCGTCAACGCGACCTAGGCGTGAGATCACCCCATCCTTACCGGACGGGTCCAAGATGCTGGCGGCAAGCAGCCACCCGATAGTCGCGAGTGCGGCGATGTTGGTTAGCAGGCGAAGTACCGGGACGCCCCAGACAACCAGCGGGCCCGGATCAGGTAGCCCAACGCTCGGCGGCTCGTAGCCGCCACCGGCAACGACCAGGGACACGCCGAGGGCACTGACCGCGAGTACCACCAGCGAGGTGGCGAGCAGGGCAATGGCACCAAAGCCCAATGGTGGGCGGGTGGTGCTGCGCTGCAGGGTAGTTCTACTCATCTACGTCCGCGTCTGGCCAAAATGATGGCGGCGATCGTGGCCGCGAGGGCAAGTACCAAACCAACAACACCGATAGGGAAATTCGAAGGTGGCTCAGGGGCCGCGGGCGCCGTCGTAGTCGGGGCGGATGCTGGCGTGGCGCCGATGGCACTGTAAGTGAAGGCAATTGACCCGGTGACGGGATGGCCGTCCGCGGAGACAACCCGATAGGAAACCGTATAGGTGTCTGGGCCTAAGCCAACGGGCCAAGGGACGGTCACGACGGCACCGGCCGCCGATGCGACGGTACCGCTGACAACGGCTCCGCTGCTGTTGGAGATGGCAATCGCGACGGTTTCCTCGAGTAGCGCTTCATTGAATGTGAGCACCACCGAAGTGGGTGCAGCGGCGAGCACTGAGCCAGTAGTTGGGTCGGACGAAAGCAACTGCGAGTGGGCACCGGCGGTACCGAGGCCAGTCAGTAGCGCGAGGGCGCCGATGCCCAATATCAATACCGGGCGCCACAACGTCATCCTCTGATCCTATGAGTCGAGCCGTAACCGCGAGACAGCAGGAGATTTGGTGGAACCTGCCGCTGTTAGAAGGACTCCTCGGGGAGTTCCATGACCTCAAGGGTGGTGGCCTCGGCAACGGCCCGCTCAGCCGCGAGGAGCGGCAGGCGATTGCGGGCGAACCACTTGGCCGTTTCTATCTTGCCGAGGTAGAAGGTGCGATCACGGCCGACGGCACCTGCTTCAAGGGCGCGGGTGGCTACTTCGGCCTGCCGGATTAATAGCCAGCCGATGAGCAGATCACCGGTGGTCATCAGCAGGCGAGTGGTGTTCAACCCGACCCGGTAGATCTCCTTGGAGTCTGTTTGCGACGCCATGGCCCACTGGCCGAGCAGGCCGATCATGGCCTGCACATCCTCAAGGGCCCTGCCGAGTAATTCGCGCTCAGTGGCCAACTGACCGGCGCCTTCATCACCCTTTACTGTCTCGGTGATCTGCGAACCCAGGTAGAAAATCGACCTGAACTGGTCGCGGACCATTTTGCGGAAGAAGAAGTCGAGCCCCTGAATGGCGGTGGTGCCTTCATAAAGGGTGTCGATCTTTGCGTCGCGCAGGTACTGCTCAACCGGGTAGTCCTGAAGGTACCCGGACCCGCCGTAGGTCTGCAGCGACACCGCGAGCATTTCGTAGGAGCGTTCTGAGCCGACACCCTTGACGATTGGCAGGAGTAGATCATTCATGCGCAAGGCGCCGTCGAGGTCAACTCCCTCCACTCCGGCTTCACCCATCTCGATTAAGTCCTGCCAGTAGGCGGTGTAGGCGATGAGGGCGCGCATCCCCTCGGCGTATGACTTCTGCAGCAGCAGGGACCGGCGGACATCCGGGTGGTGGACGATCGTGACGCGCGGTGCGGACTTATCGGTCATCTGCGTGAGGTCAGCACCTTGAACGCGTGTCTTTGCGTAATCAAGGGCGTTCAAGTAGCCGGTTGACAACGTCGCTATCGCTTTTGTTCCGACCATCATCCGCGCGTACTCAATGACCTTGAACATCTGGGCGATGCCGTCATGCACATCACCGATGAGCCAGCCAGTTGCCGGCTCGTTCTCACTGAATGTCAGATCGCAGGTGGTTGATACTTTCAGGCCCATCTTCTTCTCGACGTTGGTGGCGTAGACGCCATTGCGGGCCCCAAGCTCGCCGGTCTGGAAATCAAAAAGGAATTTCGGAACGAGAAAAAGTGAAAGGCCCTTCGTGCCGGGGCCGGCACCCTCGGGGCGAGCCAGCACCAAGTGCATGATGTTCTCGACCATGTCGTGCTCGGCCGATGAGATAAACCTTTTGACACCCTCAATGCGCCAGGTGCCGTCGCCGTTGTCGAAGGCCTTGGCACGACCGGCGCCGACATCTGAGCCGGCATCAGGCTCGGTCAGCACCATTGTCGAGCCCCAGCCCTTGTCAATGGTGAAGGCTGCAACGCGTTTTTGATCGGCGTTGCCAATGCTGTCAAGGATGCTGGCGAAGCCTGGACCGGACATATACATGAAAGCGGCGGGATTCGAACCGAGCAGCATTTCGCTGGCGGCCCAACGTAGCGATGGCGGGGCACCGGAGCCGCCCATGTGCTCGGGTAGATCAAGGCGCCACCACTGCGCATCCATGAGCAACCGAAAGGCCTTCTTGAAACTCTCGGGCATCGTTACGGTCTTGGTGCGCGGGTCATAAACCGGCGGATTGCGATCGGAGTCGGCGAAGGAGTCAGCAAGTTCGCCGGTGGCGAGCCGCTCGACCTCGCGCAAGACATCGTGTGCGGTGTCGGCATCGGTATCAGCGAATGGTCCTTGGCCGAGGCGGTCGCCGGCCCCGAAAACCTCGAAAAGGTTGAATTCCAAGTCCCGAAGGTTGCTCTTGTAATGCCCCATGGCCGACCCACTCCTTTGCCGCAGTTCACTTTTCGGTTGATTGGTACAGCAGACCCCCGGGCGAGGTTACCCGCCAGTAATGTAATGATGCTACTGATGAGTAACTTGCGCAAGTGCAGGTGGCATTATCCCCAGCGGTGTCGCGGGCCGGGGTTATTCGCCACAATGGGGGGATGACCGGGTTCTGGATGGCATCGGTGACCCCGATCGCCCCGCCCAAGTCGGCTAATCCCACGCTGCGGTTCCTGCTGTACGCGGCGGCCCTGACCGGCGGCTGGTCTGCCATCTTGGCCCTGTTGATCTATGGCATCGGGCGCCTGCTCGGCGTGCCATTTGAGGTGCAATCTGCCTTCGGTGGCTCCCTGCAGGTCGTGCCGTGGCTAGTGGTGGTAATCGCCCCGCTTCTTGCCGCGGTGGCCGGGGCCCTGCTGTCAGCCTTGATGTTGGGGCGAAGAAATGCCCGCCGCGTTGTCTATTGGGGCGGCACCCTAATCGCCGTGTTCACGCTCGCCTCGCCGCTGATGCAACCCGCTGAGGTAATCTGGTCAACGCGCATCTGGTTATCGATCATGCACGTGATCACTTGGTTCCTCGTCGTGCCGCAACTCGCTCGCATTGTCGGCGATTCAGAGCCGGGGGCAAGTGTTGAACGCGACGCATAGCGGCCGGACACTGCCCGTTGCACTAGTCGTGGCGATGCGGCCACGCCAGTGGCTGAAGAATGTGCTGGTCTTCGCCGCTCCGTTGGCTGCGGGCTCACTTTTCTTACCAGCGGTGATCTTGCCGACCCTGGGGGCGTTTGTAGCCTTCTGTCTTATCTCAAGTTCGACGTACCTGATCAACGACATCAAGGATGTCGAGTCAGATCGCAATCATCCGACGAAACGCAACCGCCCGATTGCGGCCGGTGACCTAAGTGCGAACATCGCTGCGGTCTTCTCGGTTATTTTGGCTCTGGCAGCACTAACACTGGCTTGGTGGATCAGGCCTGAGCTCGCCGGCGTAGTTGCCATCTACTTCGTTTTCACCCTGTCGTATTCGTTGTTCCTCAAGCATGAGCCGGTGATCGAGCTCGCGTTACTCGCAATGGGCTTCTTGCTCCGTGCCATCGCCGGCGGGGTGGCGTCAAACCTACCGATATCGCAGTGGTTCTTAATCGTTGCCGGGTTCGGCTCACTGTTCATGGCGGCGGGCAAGAGGTTCAGTGAGCTAGACCGCGACCTGAATAGATCCGGTGCCGGTGAGACGGCGAAGCGGGTGAGCTTAGAGGGCTATTCCCTCGGCTACCTGCGTTTCGTGTGGGGCATCGCCGCCGCGGTAACCATCGTTGCGTATTGCCTATGGGCATTTGAGGTTGGTCAGGCGCCGTCCACCTTGCCGTGGGCGCAATGGAGCGTCCTCCCGTTCGTCCTTTCGATTTTGCGCTACGGCGTTGCGATCGATCGCGGTCAGGCCGAGGCACCGGAGGATGCGGTTTTGAATGACAAAGCACTGCTCACGATCGGTGCGATCTGGCTAGTGCTATTTGGCCTCGGCGCCTTGGGCGCATGATGTCAAGCAAATCACCACTACGCCTAGGTGCGGGCGAGCAACTGCTAACAGGGTGGGGGCGCACCAGGCCCTCATTGGCCAAAGTGATGCCGGTAAGCACGGTTGAGCAGGTGCAGCAATGCATCAAGGCAGCCGGGCCGAGAGGGGTGTTGGCCCGCGGCTTAGGGCGTTCATATGGTGACGCGGCGCAAAGCGGGGGTGCCAGCGTCTTGGATCTAACAGCCATGTCGACAATCGCCCTGAATGCGAGCACAGGCAGTGTGCGGGTTGGCGCCGGGGCGAGCATCCACGACCTCTTGCTGGCCACCGTGCCAGCCGGCTTCTTCGTCCCGGTGACCGCGGGCACCCGCATGGTTACAGTTGGCGGGGCGATTGCCGCCGATATTCACGGTAAGAATCACCATGTCGAAGGTAGTTTCGGCAATCATGTGAGCGAAATTCAACTCGTTGACGGACGCGGTGAACCTCAGTCACTGACCCCCGATGACCCGCAAACGCGGGAGCGTTTTTGGGCCACCGTCGGCGGGATGGGCCTAACGGGTGTCATGACCGAGGCAACGTTCCAAATGCTGCCGATAACGAGCTCGATGATGAGCGTTGATACCGAGCGCTGCTCAGATCTCGATGATGTGATGACTCGCATGATCGAACGTGACTCGCAGTATCGCTACAGCGTGGCCTGGATCGACAGTGTCTCAGCAACCGGTCGTGGCATATTGACTAGAGGCGATCATGCAGCGGTCGACCAACTGCCGGCGGCAAAGCGAGCAGCCGCGCTGGACTACGGCCCGAAAGCGTTGGCGTCGGCACCTGGATTGATCCCCGGCGGCCTGCTCAATAAGTTCACCGTGCGGGCATTCAACGAAGCCTGGTTTCGCAAAGCCCCGAAACGGGAGCAGGGTGCGCTGCAACCAATTTCTGAGTTCTTTCATCCTCTTGATTTCGTCCAAGACTGGAATCGGGTTTACGGCCCCGGTGGTTTCGTGCAATATCAATTCGTGGTGCCCGATGAGGCTAGCGAGGTAATTGGTGCTGCGCTTCGCAAGTTGCAAAGCGTCGGCGCACCCAGCTTCCTTACCGTGTTGAAACGTTTTGGTGCCGCCAACCCAGCTCCACTTTCCTTTCCGCAGTCTGGTTGGACTTTGGCCGCTGATGTTCCTGCAGGAATCCCGGGGCTCGCGGTGGCCTTGGATGAATTGGATGAGTTAGTTGCCAATTCGGGCGGCCGGCTTTACCTTGCCAAAGACTCGAGGCAGTCACCAGAAATGTTTGTGCGCACCTATCCGCTCCTCACGCAGTGGCAGCGTACCCGCGATCAAATGGACCCTAAAAGTATTTTCAAGTCAGACCTAGCCAGGAGGTTGTCTCTGTGAACGATGCACTCGGTGATCCGCAGTCGGTACTTGTCCTAGGGGGCACCAGCGAGATTGCTCTGGCCACGGTGCGGGCTTTACCGCGTAATCGCCTCAAGCGAGTGGTGTTAGCGGGGAGGCCGTCACCCGCGCGCGATGCTGCAATCGCTGCGCTAACCGGTGCGGGTATTCAAGGGGTTTCAGCGATAGATTTTGAGGCCAAGAACACCGCGGAGCACGCGGTGCTAATTGATCAGGTTTTCGATGTCGGTGATATTGACATTGTTCTACTTGCTTTCGGGATTCTTGGTAGCCAAGACGAAGGTGAGGCCAATCCCGATCTCGCGGTGGAGGTGGCAACCACAAACTACACCGGCGCGGTGAGCGTGGGCTTAAGAGTTGCGGCACGATTGAAAGGTCAAGGACACGGGTCGCTCGTAGTCTTCTCAAGTGTTGCGGGCGATCGGGCACGGCGATCCAATTTCATCTATGGGTCCACGAAAGCTGGTCTCGATGCCTTCGCACAAGGCCTCGGTGACGCATTGCATGGCTCGGGAGCAAATGTTCTTGTTGTCCGGCCCGGCATGGTGCGTACGAAAATGACCACCGGTATGCCCGAAGCACCGATGACGACCGACCCAGAAGTGGTAGCGAAGATTGTTGTAGCGGGGTTACGCAAAGGCAAGAACACTGTTTATGCTCCGGGGCCGCTACGCTACGTCATGACCGCGCTGAAGGCTTTACCGCGCCCGGTGTTCAGGCGCCTCCCGCAATAGCCCGAAGACGACTAAGACCTTCTAGCAATTCAGGGAAAAGCGAAGGTAACTTGGACCGTTTGATAGTCAGATGCTTGGTATTCAGTGTTGAACGCCCGACCAGGGACGAGCGGGCCCGCATCACCTAATTACGTGACCGCTCGGCCAGCTGGCCAGTCTTGACGTATTTCGGGCCAGAGGCTAGCCTGAATATATGAGCGTGGTCAGCCCCGGCGGGTCTATCGGCATTTACGACCTAAAGAACCAGTTATCCGCGGTCCTAGAGGAAGTCATGGAAGGCAAAGAGGTAACTGTCACCAAGCACGGGCGTCCCATCGCTCGCATAGCGCCCATCAAGGCGGCTGATCGCGAGGATCGGGCGGCCGCTGTTGCTGCCATCCGCCAGTTGGGTGAGCGAGTTCGCCGACTGCCTGCGGAGGCGACGGGCCGTGAGTTGATCGACGACGGGCGTGCTAGGTGAGCGACCTAGGCGGAGCCGTCCTTGATGCGTCAGCAGCCATAGGTTGGGTGCTTCGAGACGGAAACCCTGAGGCAGAAGCGAATATCGACTCTCTCTTGACTAACGGTTTCGTTCTCGTTCCCGAGTTATGGCATGCGGAGATGGCCAATGCCTTCCGCACGGCTATGCGGGCCGGACGAGTCGACGCTGCGTTCGTGGTAGGTGTCTGCGAACGACTCGACCAATTGGATATCCGTACCGATGTTGTAGGTAGCCAGGTTCAGCGGCTGGCACTCGAGGCGCAAAAAAATGGGCTCACCTCGTACGACACGTGCTACTTACTGCTAGCTATGGACCGGGGGCTTCCGTTAGCAACCCTAGACCGGGAGTTGGCTAAGGCGGCGGCGGCGGCCGACGTCGCCTTGCTCCTACCGATCTGAAGCACACGCCCATTCGGAGCGGGCGACGGGACTCGAACCCGCATATCTAGCTTGGGACGCTAGCGCTCTACCACTGAGCTACGCCCGCGAAGGCCACCAGCGTACCTGCCCGGCCGGCGCTGCTCCAAGCGACTAAGAGGTCGCTGCGACGGCCCGGGAGATCAGCACCGTCAGCATTAAAATCGCGAGCAGTACCTGCATTGCCATGATGAGTTTGGTGGGGCGGGACATGACCGCTTCTGAGGTCGGCCCGTAGGTTGAGTTCACGTTGAGTGAGATGAATAGGTAGTCGAAAAGATTTGGGGTGGGTGCTTCTTGCCCATCGCGTGCCGGCCAGACGAAGGCGCCGCCCGGGGTGGATAAATCAAGGAGCAGATAGACGAACATGAACACGGTGACGCTCATGGCGTAGACCGCGGCGACATCCCAAAGGCTACCGAGGCCCACGCCATCAGTGGAGTGGGCGGTGCTAAGCATTGAAATAACATTCGCCACAACTTGCACGACCGAGAACGTCAAGTAGATCGCGGCTATTGGGAAAAGAGCTCGGGGAAAGGGCTTGAGCAGGGCCACTATCAAGGCAACAGAGGTGACCACGAACAAGATGGTGCTTGCCCTCTCCAACGTTCGAACCACGTCCGCGGTCTCGCCAGTAACCGCACCGCTCATTTCTAGGCGCCGCGATAGCAGGGTATCCATGATCCAGATAGTCAAGGTGCTGGCGATTACCGTGTAGCGTCCGTGGCCATGGGTAAGTCGTTCGCGCAGGCGGTCCGCTGGCCCTAGCGGGGTCGAATCCTTTTTTGGGTAGCTGGCCGGATTGCTGGCAGGATCACTTGCAGACATGGTGTGTAGCATAATTGCGCGGGTTGTCATCGGTGCGGATTGTGGTTTTTACCGAATGAAGTGGGGTTGTCATGGGAGAGTCACTGTCGCCGGTCGAGGTGGCACACGAGGCCCACCGACACCAAAAGCACACCAATGCGCACGGGCAGCCGGCCGGGCACTGGCGCATTGTGCAGATTGCCGAGGCGGTCCTACTGGCCGCCGTGACAGTGATGGCGGCATGGTCAGGGTTCGCGGCCGCTGCCTACGGCACCGAATCCCGAGTGGCATTTGCTGAAGCATCTGCTGCAAATACCGACGCTGACGCAAAGGCGATTGAGTCAAACGAGGTGCAGAACTTCGATGAGTCGGCATTCTTCGCCTGGTTGCAAGCTAAGTCTCTGGGCGATCCTGCCGCGATGAGCTTTGCCGAGCAACGGTTTCAACCTGGCCTAGAGATCGCCTTCAGGGCGTGGCTGGCGACTAATCCCGAGACGAATTTCGAGGCGCCGGCAACCCCATTTGACATGGCGGAGTACGCAAGACCACTACTTGCGGAAAGCAATGCCCTCAAGATCAAGGCGGAGGCAAGTCATCTCGAAGGGATAGAATCGGGTATCTTGTCGGACAGATATATTCGGCTGACGGTGCTGCTAGCTGGCGTGCTCTTCCTGGTGGGGATTGGCAGCACGTTTACCATGGTGTCGTTGCGATACGGATTGATCGCCCTGGGTTTAGTCCTCTTGATCCTTGCGACTTTCTACCTGGTGAGGATGCCGCAGCCTGATTTCAATCTAGGTGTTTCGACCGAATTGGCAAGCGAGTACTTTCCGAGCACGTTAGTTTAGGGTCATGGAACAACGCAATGTGCTGGGCACCGAACTTGAACTGTGCAGCCTGGAGCCGCTAACCGGTTTCTATCGTGACGGGTACTGCAATACCGGCCCTGATGACCTCGGCTCGCATACCGTCTGCGTGGTGGTCACCGCGGAGTTTCTCGAACATCAACAGGAAATTGGTAATGACCTCAGCACTCCAGCGCCCCAGTACGGCTTCCCGGGCCTTGCCGCGGGGGATCGATGGGCGGTATGCGCGGGGCGGTGGCTGCAGTCCCATGAAGCCGGTGTCTCCTCGCCGGTGCTCATGCGGGCAACCAATGAGCAGGCGCTGGCAATTGTGCCGCTGGCCGCCCTTGAGGCCTGCGCCGCTGATGCTCCAGACGACCTATCTGGTTTCAACGGCTAGATCAACTCACTGGGTAATGCCAAGTGTTGGTACCCTTCGCGGGTGCTGCTTTCGGATCGGGATATCAAGGCTGAGATAGCCGCCGCGCGCGTGGCCATTGAGCCCTTTGATCCGGGGATGATTCAGCCATCCAGTATCGACGTGCGCCTTGATCGCCTCTTCCGGGTTTTTGAGAATCATCGCTATCCGCATATTGATCCCAGTATCGAGCAGCCCGAGCTAACACGATTGATTGAGCCCGAGGGCAATGACCCATTCATCTTGCACCCCGGTGAGTTCGTCCTCGGGTCAACGTACGAGGTTGTGACATTGCCGGATGACATCGCCGGGCGGCTCGAAGGCAAGTCGTCACTTGGCCGCCTGGGTCTGCTGACCCATTCCACGGCTGGGTTTATTGACCCGGGCTTCTCCGGCCATGTCACCCTTGAGCTTTCTAATGTCGCCACCTTGCCGATCATGTTGTACCCCGGCATGAAGATCGGCCAGCTGTGCTTGTTCCGACTCTCGAGTCCGGCAGAGCATCCATATGGTTCGGAAAAGTACGGCTCGCGGTATCAAGGCCAGCGCGGGCCGACAGCTACTCGGTCATTTGCGAACTTCCACCGCACTAACGTTTAGCGACTAGGCCCGTCCACAGCCTGCCTTTGTGGACAGATGGCTGAACGATCTATCACCGTCGAAACGAGAGTTGGTTGCGCGTTTCGTGTCAGAGTCCAGTGGGGTGCGAGGCCCAATAACAACGCGAAATCGCGACTGCACGGGGTCGGCTTCGGGAATTTGGACACCTGTGAAGCAAGTGCTTATATCTAGTTATGTATAACCAAGGAGGCGTGATGGCACCTAGTTGGCAAAGTTTTGTAGCCGACGTCGAGGACGGTATGTCGTCTGCGGAACTATTAGACCACCGGGCGCGCGCGAAAGCCCTTGGCTTGTGCGCTGAACTGGCTCATGCTCGAAAGGCACGCTGGTTGACCCAGGTGGCCTTGGCTCAAATCTCCGGCATCACCCAATGCGAGATAAGCCGAATCGAATGCGGATTGACCTCGCCGACTACCGCTACCCTCACGCGGCTACTAGTGGCATTAGATGTCGACTTGCGATTAGTTCCGAGGGCAGAATGTGCCCAGACATCAGCTGAAGTTGGTTTCACAGCCTGCGTCAAGGCTTGATAGTAGTGGCTAGCCCTTACTTGCTGAAAGCAGGAGTGCCGCAACATCGACAACCTCAACCCCGGCAGCGCCACCTTCTTGCTGGCGGGTGGTAACCGCATCGTTGAGCATCACCGAGCAGAACGGGCAGGCAACGGCGATCTTCGCAGCGCCGGTCGCGATGGCCTCATCACCGCGATTCATGTTGACCTTGGTGCCGATCTTCTCTTCCATCCACATGCGGGCACCACCGGCGCCACAGCAGAAGGACTTATCGCCATGGCGTTCCATCTCGACTCTGTCAACGCCGGTGGCATCAATTAGATCGCGCGGTGGCACATAGACCTTGTTATGACGACCCAGATAGCACGGATCGTGGTAGGTGACTTTCTCCTCAATCTTGCTGACGGGTGTCAAGCGGCCAGCCTTGACCAGGTCATTTAGCAACTGCGTGTGATGAACAACCTCGTAGTTGCCGCCGAGCTGCGGGTACTCACGCCCGAGCGTGTTCAGGCAGTGGGGGCAGGTGACCACGATTTTCTTCGCCTTGATCTCGTTTAGTACCTCGACATTTTGCATGCCCTGCATCTGGAAGAGGAATTCATTACCTGCTCGCCGTGCCGGATCACCGGTGCAGGTTTCGCCTTCACCTAGCACCATGAAATTCACGCCGGCGATATGTAGCAGCTCAGCGACCGCTTTGGTGGTGCGCTTGGCCCGGTCCTCGAAGGCACCCGCGCAGCCAACCCAGAAAAGGTAGTCGACGTCCTCGGGGATGGCCTCCTCACCATTGCCCCCGAAGACATTGACCTCGAAGTCAACCTCGGTGATCCAGCCGTTTCGATCAGCGGCATTCATACCCCACGGGTTGCCCTTGGCTTCAATGTTCTTGAACATCCCATTTAACTCGCTGGGAAACTCGGAGGCAATCATCACCTGGTTACGTCGCATATCGGCGATGTGGTCAATGTGCTCGATGTCGACCGGGCACTGATTGACGCAGGCGCCGCACATCGTGCAGCTCCAAAGCGCGGCCTCGTCAATGATCGGCAGTTCAAGGCCGGTGGTGCGGTGGCCGTCGAAGGTGTAGCCGTCGTCACCTGCATTCTCGCTGCCCTCGCGCGAACCAATGAATGGGCGCTGCACCTCACCTTGGACTGCGGGCGAGACATAAGCAAGGGCCTCGGAAAGTAACTCACCGGGCTCGGCCTCCTTGCCCTGGTACCTGTCAAACAGCCGTCCTGCCTCCAAATACGGAGCCGAGGCAAAAAGATTTTCACGCAGATCCATGATCAGGAGTTTGGGGCTAAGCGGTTTGCCGGTGTTCCAGGCCGGGCACTGCGACTGGCAGCGGCCACATTCGGTGCAGGCCATGAAGTCGATGTAGTTCTTCCAGGTGAAGTCAGCGATATGCCCCTTACCGAAAAGCGCATCATCGGGTGGGTCCTCGAAGTTGACCGGAGCACCCTGGTAGTAGATCGGCAGCAGTGGGCCGAGGGCATCGGGCCGGCGCGAGGTGTAGACGTTAACCGGCGCGGTTGCGATGTGAAGATGCTTGGAATGCAGCACGATCAGCAAGAAGACAAGCACGACGCCGATCTGCAGCCAGATGCCGACTGTCTCAACAATTACCAGGGTTTCTTCGCTAAACCCGGAGAACCATGATCCGACCCAGTCGGAGAAAAATGCGCCACTTTCAAAAGGCAGGTTGCCAAGTGCCGCCTGCGCACCTCGATAGAGGAACAGGGTCCAGACCACGTTGAAGATCATGAACAAAATGAGCCAAGCGCCCCTGGTGTGGCTGCCGTAAAATCTGGAATCGCGTCCGTCCTTGGCTGGATTATTCGTCAGGCGAATAATCGCGAACAGGCCAATGCCGACGAGCACCAGCACACCAAAAAGATCCTCGAGGAAGCCAATGATCGCCCAGGTGCCGACCACTGGGATGGCGAAGTCAGCCACGAACAGGGCGCCGTAGGCCTCTAGGATCGTGAGGCCTAGAACTAAGAAACCCCAGAACGCAAATACGTGCGCGATACCGGGCACGGCCCACTTAAGTAACTTGCGCTGGCCAAGCACCTCGGTGGCCTCGGCCTCGACCCGCCGTGGCGCATTCCGGGTGCGCCCAACCGCGGGCCTTCCGGTGCGCACTAGCATGAAGAGGAACAACCCCCGCTTCGCTGCGAGTCCGAGCAGAATGACCGTGAGCATTACCCCGATCACGGCGCGAAGAAGCAAGGCACCCCCAGACAGGCACGACAGCGTCAGTAAGTCAGTGCTGAGCGTAGTGGAGTCAGGTTGCCATCGCAGAAGGAAGTTGCCCGAGTGCGACCAACGCCACATCCTGCAGGTCCTCGGGGTGGGCACTGGCATAGGTGGAGAGGTCAGCGATCATCTGCGGGGACCAGAACATCCTGAGATGGGTTGCCACCGCCTCAGCAGCCGCGAGTTGATGCAGCTGGCTGTTATTCGAGGTGATCTCATTTGCCATTCGGACCAGAGTCGCGGTCGCGTCCTCATGTACATCAACGCGAAGCTCTTCGAGACCGAGATCTTGGGCCGAGGCTACCCCACCGGCCTGGAGGCTCGGCCGCACCTCAACGGCGGTGACTTTGTACTCCGGGCAGTTCGTCGCCCAGTCCGAGTATTCGGTGGTCACGACATTGGCACCACTTATCGGGAAGTGGAAGGTCGTGTAAACCACACCGGGGGGCACTCGCTCGGAGATACGCGCGTGCATCTTGGTCTTGCCAACGCGGCTGGCAAGTTCAACCCAAGAGCCATCTGTGATTCCACGTAGCTGCGCATCTGACTCATGAATGTCCAAGAAATCCTCGGATTGCCAGATGACATTTGCGGTGCGCCTTGTTTGCGCTCCCACGTTGTACTGGCTGACGGCGCGACCGGTGGTGAGAAGGAGCGGATAGCGCCGGGTAGAACGCTCAGGGGTGGGTACGTAGGGGGTTTCGACAAAGCGGCCTGGGCCACGGGTGAACTCACTAACGTGCATTGTCGGTGTGCCTTCAGGATGCTCAGCGTTGCAGGGCCACTGGATGCTGCCGAGTTCATCGAGCTTCGCGAAGGAGACACCGGCGAAAGTGGGGGTGACCTTTGCGATTTCGTCCATGATTTGCGAGGCTTCGTCGTAATGCATTGGGTAGCCGAGGGCTTTTGCTAGATCGCAGGTCACCTCCCATTCGGCCTTACCCGTTCGACTAGCCATGATTGGGCGCACTCGATTGATGCGGCGCTCGGCGTTGGTGAAAGTGCCATCCTTTTCCAAGAATGAAGTTCCGGGCAAGAAGACATGCGCGTAGGCCGAAGTTTCGTTAAGGAATAGATCCTGCACGATAACCAGGTCCATTGCGGCCAGCGCATTCGTCACATGCGTGGTGTTCGGGTCAGACTGGGCGATGTCCTCCCCTTGGATGTAGATGCCGCGGAAACTGCCGACCACGGCCGCATCGAGCATATTCGGTATCCGCAGCCCCGGAACTGCCTGCAACTCGCGGCCCCAAAGCGCCTCGAATTGCTCGCGCACTGTGTCATCCGATACATGTCGGTAGCCGGAGTACTCGTGGGGGAACGAGCCCATGTCACAGGAGCCTTGCACATTGTTCTGCCCACGCAGTGGGTTGACCCCAACACCCTCGCGACCGATACTCCCGGTAAGCATGGCCAAATTGGCCATGCCGATGACCATGGTTGAGCCCTGGCTGGGCTCGGTAACCCCGAGGCCGTAGTAGATGGCGGAGTTCGGGCCGGCGGCGTAGAGACGAGCCGCACCGCGAAGATCTTCGGCCGGCACTCCGGATTCGGTGGCAACTGCTTCCGGGCTATTGCTAGGGAGCCGAATGAATTCCGCCCAAGCCTGGAAAGATTCGTCATCGCAGCGCGCAGCTACGAATGCTTTGTCATGAAGTTCTTCGGTCACGATGACATGAGCCAGCGCATTGATGACGGCAACGTTGGTGCCCGGCTGCAACTGCAGGTGATAGTCGGCCTCGATATGCGGTGAACGCACCAATTGGGTGGCCCGTGGATCAACCACGATCAATTTGGCGCCAGCCCGGAGGCGGCGCTTCATCCGAGACCCAAAGACCGGATGGGCATCGATTGGGTTGGCTCCGATGACCAAGATTACGTCGGATTTCTCGACGGACTTGAAATCTTGGGTGCCGGCCGACGTGCCGAAGGTCTTTTTGAGTCCGTAGCCGGTTGGTGAATGGCAGACCCGGGCGCAGGGATCAACATTGTTGTTTCCGAACGCTGCTCGAACGAGCTTTTGGACTACAAACACATCCTCGTTAGTGCATCTCGATGAGGTGATGCCGCCGATGCTGTCGATTCCGTACTGAGCCTGGATTTCTTTGAGTTTATTCGCTGCATACCCGATCGCCTCTTCCCACGGAACTTCGCGCCACGGGTCGGTGATGGCTTCTCTGATCATCGGCTTCAGCACTCGATCCGGGTGCGTGGTGTAGGCCGGCAAGGCCTGGGTGTTGGCATTGC
>SXGS01275197.1_pt1 | contig 41655 bp, 29 predicted proteins | sample 3174681 | NCBI WGS metagenome assembly SXGS01 (sample SAMN11356861, study PRJNA531348) | freshwater metagenome | isolation source: freshwater sample F1-80 | place: China: Fuxian Lake, Yuxi | collected 2017-12-25 | reverse complement strand
TTCCGCATCGGCTACGTCACGCGAGCCTGGCAGATCGTGCAACAACACGCCTGCCGCCGGCTCCGCCAGTGGCTGCACCGGAAAACGAACACGCGACGCGGTGGTCGCCAGAACCCACCCGATCTGCGGCTGTACGAAGACAATGGCCTGCTCAATCTCGCGAGTTCGATCCGTCGCAAACCTCTGTGGGCGACACCACGCTAATCTGGTCGGAGAGCCGGATGCGGGAGACCCGCACGTCCGGTTCGACGAGCGGGCAGTGGAACCGGAGCCCCACACGCCACCGCGCCACTTCTCGACTCTACTACTTCCACTCGCAAGCGAACTGGAGCGCGCGTTGGTCCGCCGCGGCGGAGCTCGCTGATGGTCTGGTCCGCCGCGATGGCGTCGAGCCATTCGGCCGGGGCTTTCCCCTGGTCACGCAGCCAGTGGATCAGACTCATACGGGCGGCGGATGCCGGCCTCGTTCAGTTTCTTCGTCTCGGATGATCAAGATTGACGGCCGGTTCATTTGCAGAGCGGTAATGGTGGCACGTCCCGTCGATGTCAAACCAATGAGAATGTTGCCACGCCAGCGAAAGTGGTCCGACCACACTTGGCGGCGCGGATGAAACAGCCGCACCTTTCGGCCGGTCGCGGAATCAACGGCCGTCTGCCGAGCTTCTTTCCGAAGTGAACAAGACGTGCAAGCCAACGCCAAATTCTCGGCGACGGTGGGGCCATCCGCACTGACCGGTTGAATGTGGTCGATGTGAAACGTGGACTCTTGGCCGACCTGTGCCAGCCCACAGTATTCACAGCGTCCGTTGGCCCGCTCCCTGACAAGCCGACGCAACCCAGCGGGAATGCCGCTCATCGCTGTTTCGTCCTGACGTTACCGAGACGTTCCGAACGCAGACGCAGCAGCGTCAGAAACTCCGCGAGATTGACCAACCCTTCCGCTTCCAAGCGTTCCGCCGCCGTGAGCCGCTTGCCGGAATCCTGTTTATCCAGCAGTTCTTGCAAGCGCGCATTGACTCCCGGCGGCAATCGAAACTCCGCCAGATCATCAGGCATCTTGACTTGGATCGCGACTGTTTGCGGCATGGTGGATGTTCCTCGGTTCGCGTCAGACATTGCACGGCGGCGATTCTATGAACTGAGTCCACCGCAAGTGTAGCCCGCTCTCGGCGAGAGCGGGCTACACTACTTCCACTCGCGAGCGAATTGCAGGGCGCGTTGGCGGACTGGCTCGGTGATGGTCTGGTCCGCCGCGATGGCGTCGAGCCATTCGACCGGGTCTCTCCCTTGGTCACGTAGCCAGCGGATCAGATTCAACGCCTCACGCTCCGCACGCAGTTCCGGTGTCCACGGCCTAGCGGTTCAATCGCTCGGTGACTTGTTCCAGCCAACAAGCGGCGTCCGGGTTGGAGGTCCATTCGTCTTGTTCCAACTCGCTACAAATGTTTTCGAGAATCGTAACCACGCGAGCGGCGCGTTCCGTCACCGGAACGGAATCTCCCAGCGCGGCAGCGAGGGTGGCAAACGAATCATCAAGTTTCCCGGTTCGCCACTGCGCGACTGCAAGTAGGCACTTCAGCGATAGGTCGTTCGGAGCCAATCGCAACGCATCCTGAGCTTGAAGCATTGCCACTCGATCCATGAACGAGTTGACGTACCGCATCCGCACCAACCGTCTGCTCGCAATCGCATAATCCTCTGGCGTCCTTGACGTACGAAATCTCGGGACGAGTTCTAATGCCAGTTTGCAGACATCGTCGGAGAGCGTCGCATCCGTCTGCAACCACTCAGTCTTGCCTTTCTCACCCAAAGGCCACCGGTCGAGAAACGTCACCACCGCGATTGCTTCGCGTTCGCGACGAGAGCTGTCATCCCTTCGGGCATCCACCCACATTGCATTCCCTTCAGCGTGGTTCGACAAGATGAGTTCGCGACCGTCAGCAGTGAAATCCATCGCGGTGACTCCTCCAAATCGAGGGAGTTTGATCGTCTGTAGTTCGAGGCCGTTCGTTGTATCCCATAGCGTTACAGTATCGATCGCATCGGATGCAGCGAGTTGGCGACCGTCCGAACTGAACGCAAGCTGATTCACTCCGATGTTGTGTCCTTTGAGAGTTCGCAGTTCACCGCCATGCCGCGTATCCCACACTTTTACGGTCATATCGAAACTTGCCGCGAGTTGACCACCATCCGTAGTCAAAGCCAACGCGTGGGGTTGTGCGTCTTGTGGTCCTGTAAATGTGCGCAACTCTTGGCCAGTCACTGCATCCCACAGTTTCACGGTTGATCGGCCCCAATTCATGTCGTTAGTCGCACACTTTCGGCCGTCTGCACTCAACGCAAAGTTGGTCCTTGCATATGGAGGCGCGGCCAAAGTCACCGCCTCGCCAGCGTTCACCGTATCCCAGATCTTTACCGTCTGGTCAGCATAAACGACGGCCAGCCGACGGCCAGCCCGGCACAGAGACATGCGCATGTACGATGCCCTCTGCTTGTGCCCGTTGAGCACTTGCAGTTCCCGACCGTTTTCCGCATCGATGATTCTTATTTTGCCGTCGCCGATGTCGAGCGCACGCTTGGTACTATCGGGGCTCAGCTCGTCGACATACGTATTATGCCAGTGCCCAATGGCCGATTGAGTGGCTTGATCGCCGACCACATCCCAAAGCTTGACGGTGTTGTCGTCGCTAGCCGAGGCGAGCCGCCGGCCGTCCGGACTAAATGCGACACTTCTGACAGTGCTGCGATGTCCTCTACGCGTCAAAACCTCGCGGCCAGTTGCGGTATCCCATAACTTCACGACACATTGATCAAAGGAAGCTCCGGCGAGCGACCGTCCGTCGGGACTGAAATCGACATTCTGTACCGATCCGCCACCGTGAAGAGTCGTTATCTCTTGACCGCTGGTTGTATTCCACAACTTCACCGTCGCGTCGTCGCCTGCCGACGCAAGAAGGCGGCCATTCGGACTGAACTCCACGTTTTTGACCATGTCCAAATGGCCTTTGAGAGTTCGAACCTCCTGACGGCTTCGTACATCCCAAAGTTTCACAGTGTGATCGGCACTTGCGGAAGCTAGCTGCTGGCCGTCCGGACTAAACGCCACACTCCAGACAAAGCTCGTATGGCCATTGAGAGTGTCGATTTCTTGGCCACTGTTGGGATCCCAGAGCTTGACCGTCTGATCGTGGCTGACCGAAGCGAGCAGGTTGCCGTCGGGGCTGAAGGCCACATCATTGATGCCGTCGACGTGTCCATTGCGGCTCCAAAGTTTTTGCCCACTGACCATATCCCAGAGCGTCACGATTTTGTCGTTGCTGCCCGAGGCGAGTCGCCTACCGTCCGGACTGAAGGCAACGCAGTTGGCTCCAGCCGGGAGTCCTTTGAAAGTGTGGATCGGATGGCCACTGACCGAGTCAAAGACAGATAACGCGGGTGTTGTCGAGACCAGTCGTGTGCCGTCTGGACTGAACGCGACCTTCCCACCATAGCCGGTGTTGATCGTCAGCAAATCACTATGGCAGAGCCGATCAAGATAAAACCATTCAAAGCCACGAGGTTCGTATTCGCGATAACGGTTGAGAAGGTCAACTGCAGTGCCGACGCGAGCGTCATCCCAGGCGCTTTTGGCTAAATTCATGTGTGCGACATAGAGATTTCGCGTCGCGTCGTCGGCCTTCTTGTTTGCTTGAATCGCAAAGTACGTCGAAACAACTGTGCCGATAATCAACAGCACCGCGATGCTCGTCGTCATCGCGGCCAGCGTCGGATTCCGTTGGCACCAGCGGATCAATCGCTCCGCCTGACTAATCGGTCGCGCAAGAATCGGTTCGCCGCGCAGGTGGCGTTGGAGGTCGGCGGCAACTTCGGCGGCGGTGGGGTAGCGGCGGGCGGGGTCTTTCGAGAGGCACTTGAGCGTGATCGTTTCCAGGTCGCGGGGGATGCGGGCGTTGAGCTTGCGCGGTGACGGCGGTTCGTCCTTGAGGATTTGGACGATCAACATGCGGGTCTCGCCGCGGAAGGGGAGTTCGCCGGTGAGGAGTTCGAACAGGATCACGCCCAGCGAATAAATATCGCTGCGGCGGTCAGCGTGGTGGCCGTGGCCGCGGGCTTGTTCGGGGGACATGTAGGCTGGCGTCCCCAGGATTTGGCCTTCGACTGTCATCGTGATCTCGCCCGATTCGCGCTTGGCTAGGCCGAAGTCGGTCAAATAGGGGCGAGGGGTGAGGGGTGAGGGGCGAGAGGAAGCAGACGCGGCAGTACGCTCGCCCCTCTGCCCTAAGTCCTCAACCTGCATCAGGATGTTGGCTGGCTTGAGGTCGCGATGAGTCACGCCCAACTCGTGAGCGTGATGCAGCGCGGTGGCGATGGTGACGCACAGTTCGGCGGATTCACGGAACGTCAGCTTTTGGCCGGTGAGCCACTCCTTCAGGTTGCAGCCTTCGATGTAGTCGCTGGCGATGAAGACTGTGTCGTCGGCCCGGCCGACCTCATGCACGCTGACGATGTTTGGATGCCGCAACTGCGCGGCGGCGCGCGCTTCGCGAAAGAACAACTCGGTGTCGGTATCGGTCAGTTGATCCTTGCGCGGAATTTTGATCGCGACCACTCGGTCGAGTTCGACGTCGCGAGCTTTCCAGACGGTGCCGAAGTGCCCGGCACCAAGCTGCTCGATCAATTGAAAGTGACCCAGAGTGCGGCCGGCTTCGTTGTAGGACTGAGTCGTCGCGCCGCTGATGAGGCTGAAGCTACTGCCGCACGACGGACAGCAGACGTCATGCAACGGCTGATCGTTCAGCACGTCGATCGGATTGTGGCAGTGCGGGCAACGCAGGTGCATGCGAATGACTCGGCGAGTGGTGATGATCCAGCGGACGATTCGAGAACTACAAACAGAAATACCCGTCGTTGCCAGCAACGACAAGGACGAGGCTGTGGCAATCAGGGCTGGCTAGTTTGCCGCTCTGTGGCGGTTGTGACGATGCGACAAAACTAGCACGACGCGCAAGCGAGTGGTATTTCCGCAAAACCACTCGCTCGCGCGTCGTGCTAGTGCGTTGATACCAAACGCCCAGTTTGAAACATTGGCCAGCCCTGCTGTGACAATCCGGCTGCGTTACGGGTTGAGCTGCGACTGAGTTTGCTCGAACAGCGTCCGCAGTTCAGACTCAATCCACGAATAACTCAGCAGCAGCTTGAGGCTGTTGAGCAGGTCTGTGTCGGAAGAACGAGTGACACTGCGTGATCCTGCGCGGATTCCGGAACAAATGCAGGCGTAGTGCAGGACGTAGGCCACTTCCTTCGGAATTGGCGGCTGAGTCGAGCGGAGCAGCGACTTGCTCCAGCGTTTGACGAGTTCCAAGAGCCACAACGGCGGCGAGTCCATCGAGAACAGCGTGGACAGATTCGGCGGCAGCGAATCTGCCGATCGAGCTTTCTCGCGAAACGATCGGAGGAAGTCCGCGTCGTCACAAGCGGCTTCGAGACGGCTTTGCAGTTCGTCACGCAGAATCTCAGCCGACTCATCGGGCAGCCACAAAGGGCTGTCGAATTGGGCGAGGTCCAAGGCTTGCGTGAGGCGTCGCGCGGCATCGGAACTGCCCAAGAAACTCTCCTCGGCCGAGAAATGATCCGACGAAATGTCCGGAGTCGCAGCGGCCGGGCGAGTGCCCGCATGAGCCAGCGCGTTCCGCAGACTTCCCAATTCGCTGTCGATGGAGGCCGAATCTCGGCCGGTGTATTCGGCGATCACGGTTTGCAGATGAAGTCGCAGCTTTCGCTTGGCGGTCTCCAAGGCATTCGCCGCTTGGACGGGAGAATCAAAGTCGTATTGCCGTTGCAAATCTTCGTAGCTGGCGGGAGGGACGTTGTCTCGCAACGGACGGAGTAATCGCGATTCGAAGATGTTCCAAATGCGGTGCTGGTCTTTGGTCAGGCACTCGCGGCGGACCCGTTGCAGCGCTTCACGCAGGACGTAATCGGCCCAGGCCAGGTCGAACACATCCGCGTCGGAATCTTCGACCGCCAAGTGCTCGTGGTGTTCGTCGTCGAGGCTGATCTTGCCTCCCTCTCGGCGTTGCCTGGTGCGGAAGTGGTCGATCACGAAATTCTTGAGCGAGCGATAAACGAACCTTCGAAAGCCAACTTCTCGATTCACCTGGGCCGCCAAGTTTTGCTCCAGCAGTTTCTCTTGGACGAATTGCTGCAACAGATCGTCCAAGTCGTCGCGGTCTCCCCGCAACACGCGAATCAGGTAGTTACGGAACGCCGGCAAGTAGCGTTCGACGAACGTGTTCAGTGCCGCTCGGTCGCCAGCGGCGACGGCGTCAATCAGGGACCACTGCGTGGCGGAAGTCTCGTCGCTGCTTGGGGGATGCGGCTCCATCGACAGGCTCCGGTTGCTTCAGACAGTGTGAATTATTGGAACTCAGATGGATCTTTGCGCTGGTCAAGACATTGTCTTCTCTGCGCTCTTCGCTTCTCTGCGGTGAATCAAGAGGTTTTTTATACCGCAGAGGAGCGAAGAGCGCAGAGAAGGCGCAAACGTCAATCTGTGGCCCAATCATCGGGATTTCGAGTCGTTGCCACCAACTCGCGACAGTGGCTTCGGAGTCCATCCCAGCAATTTTTTGAGAATTTGCGCCGCGTCGCGCAAAACCCTGGTTCTCCGGACGTTCATAAGGTGCCGGCTGACACCACTTTCAAAAACTCCAGAAACGAGGGCTTGATCATGAAATCGCTCATTACTCGACAATTCAAGGTTCGGTTAGCAGTGACGGCCAGTGTTTGCTCGCTGTTGGCGGTGCAGACGGCCTCGGCGCAGTTCGTTCCCCGCAACGTCACAATCATCGCGGCACCGGGAACCAATTTCGGCGGAGCGGATACGGCGCGCAGCGCCGAGCTGCGATCAATGGGCCAATACCACGAAGGCCAAGGCGCGCACCTTCAAGGCATGGGAAGGCTTCTCGAAGGAGCCGGCCAATACGAGAAGGATCATCAGACAGCGACATCAATGGCGATCGAAAATAAGTCGCTGGTGCGGGAGACTCGGCGATTTGAAAAGCAACAGCGCGAGCAAGACGAACAAACACGGTTGGCCAATGCTCGATCCAGCAATGAAACGAAAACGTTGGTCCGGCTGCGAGACAATCCGGCGGAACAAAACATTGTCAGCGGTCAAACGCTGAACTTTCTGTGGGAGCGATTGGGAACTCGTGTCGAGTTGTTGGCACAGCGCGGTGCTCTGAAAGACCTGGACCTGACGATGGTCCGCTTTCAAACGGTTCGAGGGGCGTCGCCGGAGACATTGTCCGAAACGATCGACGAGAATGGCAAAGTGCTTTGGCCGTCGGTGTTGCAGATCCCCGAGTTGGCCGACATTCGCCGCAACATTTCGTACTCGATCTCCAAAGCACATCAAGCCGCGAAGGTCGGACAATCGGCGACGGTGCATTATCAAGCCGCTTTGCAATTGGTTCCCTCGCTGCAAAGGACTGCTTGTTCGCGGACCGCTCGCGACGGCATCGCCGCCTGGAAAGTCGCCAAGCAATTCTGTGAGTCTCTGCGGCGAACGCTGGCTCTGGCCAGCACCGGCGAATGCGATCGCGTGCAGAGCCTGCTGACATATCGCCCCAAAAACACGGCCGATCTGGTGCGACACATGCGGCTGAACAATTTGCGATTCGCTCCGTCCGCCGAAGGGACGGGAACGACCTATCAGCGGATTCATCAGGCGTTGGTGGAACTCGACCCCAGCGTTCGAGGCGGGGCGCAGCTTGCGGGGCGGTAACGGATCAGCCAAGTCCATGCGACTGATGAAACAGGATCTCTCATCGTGACAAGTCTCTTTCGATTGGTTCCCCTGGATGGTTCCGCTCCGCTGGAAGTTCTGTCGAAGTTTGTCGTGCTGGGACGCAGCCGATACGGGTGCGAAGTGCGAGTGAATCATCCGAGCGTGTCTCGCCGCCACTGTGAGTTGACGTGGTTGGCGGACACGCTTTTTGTGCGTGATCTCGACAGCCGCCACGGCACGCGAGTCAACGGCCAACTGATTCACGAAACGGTCCTGCGTTCCGGTGACGAGCTGACTTTCGGTGCGTGTCGCTTCGTCGTCGAACTAGCGGCGACGGCCCAATCTCGATGAACTATTCCCCTCGTCTTTGATCGTCGTTCTCAAAACGCGAGAAACAACATGTCTGATTCGACTTCTCCGAAACCGGCCACGGACATGAACCTGCTCTTCGGTCTGCTGGCATTGCAGTTGGACTTCATTTCCAAAGAAGGCTTGCTGGCGGCGATGAACGCCTGGCTGTTGGAAAAGCAGACTCCGCTGGCCGACCTGTTGGTTCGGAACGGAGCATTATCGGCGGATCGGCGTCTGCTGTTGGAGGCGCTGGTCCGCGAACATCTCATGCAGCATGGTGACGATCCGCAGCAAAGTCTGGCGTCGCTTAGCAGCGTCGATGCGGCGAAGCAACAACTGGGACAACTTGCCGACCCGGACTTGCAGGCCAGTCTCGCCCCGCTGCTCAGTTCTCCCGTGCTCTCGCTGTCATCGACGCAGTTGCGTCCGGCGATCACGCCAGGAATCGTCGAGGATGCTCCAGCGAACACCGAGCGATTTCGCGTGCTGCGCTATCATGCCGAAGGAGGATTAGGTCAAGTCTGGGTCGCGGAAGATTCGGAACTGCATCGCGAAGTCGCGCTCAAAGTGATTCAGCCAAAGAAAGCTCACGAAGCCTCACACCAAACGCGTTTCGTGCTGGAAGCGGAAATCACCGGCGGCTTGGAACACCCCGGTATCGTGCCGGTGTATGGCCTGGGACACTACGCCGATGGGCGGCCGTTCTACGCCATGAAATTCATTCGCGGCGACAGCTTAAAAACTGCGATCACGGCGTTTCATCAACGCTTCGCGGATTCGGCGGCCTTCGATCCCGCCGCCTGGAATCTGGAGCTCCGCAAACTGCTGCAACGTTTTTTGGATGTCTGCAACACGGTGGCGTACGCGCATAGCCGAGGCGTCTTGCATCGCGATCTGAAGCCCGGCAACGTAATGATCGGCAAGTACGGCGAGACGCTGGTCGTCGATTGGGGCTTGGCCAAAGCCGTGGGGGAACGAGTGGCCGATGTGACACATCCCGACGAAGCCACTCTGCATCCGGCGACCAGCGATTCTTACGAAACGGCATCCGGTTCCGCGATCGGCACGCCCGCCTATATGCCTCCGGAACAAGCCGCCGGCCGGCTGACGGAACTCGGTCCGCACAGCGACGTGTACAGCCTGGGCGCGACGCTCTACCACTTGTTGACGAACCGCCCACCGTTCGAGGGAACCACGAAAGAGATTCTCGATCGCGTCATCGCCGGGGGCGTGGTTGCACCGCACGAACGTTCGCGTCGAGTACCACTGGGTCTGTCCGCGATCTGCGTGAAAGCGATGCAGCGACAACCGTCGGCCCGATATGCCTCGCCCCGTGAGCTGGCTCAGGACGTCGAGCGCTGGCTGGCCGATGAAGCCATCACCGCTCGCCGTGATGGCCCGGCGACTCACGCTCTACGCTGGATCAAACGACATTCCGCCTTGGCGTCGGCGCTGACAGTCGCCGTCATCACGGTTGCCGGAATCGGTGCCGCATTCAGCGTGACTCGTTCTCGTGAAGGCGCACTGTTGCGGTACTTCGCAGAGACATCTTTTGCTCGAGCGGAAGAACGATTGTCGCTGCGTGATTTTGTAGAGGCGGCCCGACTCGTGAATCTTGTGGAAGGCCAGTTGAAGAGTCGCCCTGATCTTGTAGATCTCGTCGGAAGGGCCGAAGAGTTATCGAAACAAGCGGATTCATTGGCGCGAATGGATCAAAGGCTGCAGGACTTTCGCAGATTCTCCGAGTCCGCGCTTCGAAGAGAATCCGCTGGCGACACGGAAAGTCTGACGGAAGCCTTGGAGCATTTTGAACGGGCACTCTCCTTGTTCGGCGTGTTCGACCACGACGAGTGGCAGACGATTGAACCGTTTATCAGAGTTGCTCCAGAGACTCAGCCCGCACTCGTCGAGGAAATCGAATACCTGAAATTCAAGTACTTCGAGCATCAACATCGGGGTGGCTGTCGTGGTTCGCTGGCGACTGGCCTCGGACTGCAACTTTACCAGCCCACGGCTGTTCCGTTTCGTGCGCTGCGAGTTCAGCGCATCATTGCGGATTCGCCTGCAGCCAAGTCGGGTCTGAAAGTCGGAGACCGCTTGTTGCAGATTGCAGGGCGGAACGGGACCGAGTTCAAGGACGTCGACGAAGTCCGCGAAGTGCTGGTGGGAACTCCCGAAACGACCGTCGAACTCCTGATCCATCGACCGGGTGCAATGGCGAACGAGCCAATGACGTTGGCTCGGTCATCCGAAGGCCGCGTCGGAATCGGATCGCAAGCGATCTCGATGTTTGTTGTCGGACGCGTCGATGCCGTGAGCGCTGCCGAGAAGGCTGGAATCCAAACAGGAGATGTTCTCTTCGACATCGACTTCCTGCCGGCAGAAGGTGAATTGCATGTCGGTGAATCGTCGTCGTGGAATTTTCCATACACCAGCTTGTTCAAGCGGCTGCGATCGGGCGGCCGCCAGCGGCATCTGACGCTGTGGCGACCTCTGGAACAAAAGTGGTTCAGCGTGGACATAGACTCGACTTCAACTGCCGGTGCCCGGTCAGAGCGAGTGCATCACGGAATTCTCGCGCTGATGATGCGACAAGAATATGGAGCGTTTCTGTTCGTACTGAAGAATAAGCCGGAAAGCTTACTGAAGAATCTGGAGATTGATGACGCCAACCAGCCGCTGGCGTCAGCTCTCGAACAATCCTTTACGCGGCGCGACTGGCCGCCGGAGTTCGTGCGACAAGTAGCGGACAACGTCATCACTCATTTCGAAAGTAACAAGCATTTGTTGCGGGCCTTGGAACTCCAAGCGGAATTGAAGTCAAGCGAAGCGTTTGTCGAACTCAACGAACACCTTCGTTTGCATCCTCGCGATGGGGACGCCACTCAGTTGGCCATCCTCTTGCTCCTGAAACAACAGCGATGGCCGCAACTTATCGAAGTCACAACTTCGGCACTTCAGCAGCGTCCGAACAGCTCCACGTATTTTGCATACCGCGCTATCGCCTATCGCGAACTCAAGGTTTTTCAATTGGCTCTGGCCGATGCAAGAAAAGCCTTGGCTTTGAATCCCAATTCCGAGGACGTGCCGAAGTTGATCGTGCAGCTCGAAGAGGATTTGCACCAGACACCGGCGGCTGCGCCTGCAAAAACTGGCGAGTCAGCGAAATGATCTTTGGGGAATCGTACCAGTCTCAACACAGAATGAACGCGGTTGCAGCGTTCTCCTGGTATCCGAGTTGCGATGTGCCGTGTCACGTCTCCTGGTTTTTGGATGGCGGCTCATCCCAGCGACTGTGTACTTGTCGATCAATTTCTGCACCGGGCCATGAGCACCTGTGGTCAGCATCTACCAGCCGGCACATCAAATGACCCCACAGTTTGCGGACGAGGGAGTCGATACAACACATGCTTTCGCAGCGGATGTCCTTCTGCAAGCAACGGATGATCGAAGTCACCGGCCGGATCGTGCGTCATTCCGAGCCGCTCCATGACGCGGCGTGAGCGAACATTGTCCGGGACGGTGTACGACACGATCTCCTTTAAGCCGAGCACGTTGAATCCAAACGCAACGGCGGCTCGCGCGGCCTCGGTTGCGAAGCCCTGTCCCCACGCCTCGCGAGCCAGCCGCCAGCCAATTTCTATGCAGGGCATGAAGGAAGTTTCGAAACGCGGAATGCTTAGGCCGACGAACCCGACGAACGGGAGCACATTGCGAACCTCGACCGCCCACAGCCCGAATCCGTGGTCGCGAAAGTGATCGCGGATGTTCTGAATCCGTTTCGCGCACTCATCCCGGCTGAGCAGCTTCGGCATGAACCGCATCACTTCCGGGTCGGCGTTCAATGCGGCGAACGGTTCGAGATCCTCGTCCCGCCAGGCACGCAGCACGAGCCGTTCGGTGTGGAGTTCGGGGACGTCGCTCACGTTCGCAATTCCTCAAACCAGTCTTTGGCGACCCCGTTGGGCGTCAGCCCCCGGGCCAATTCTTGGCGGTTATGGTCCGGGGGCTGACGCCCGCCGGCTCGCCTGCGATCAGAGAGACAACTCAATCGTCTTGCCGTCCTGCCGTGCAGAAGTCAGGCAGGCGTCCATGACTTGTTGAGTTTTGAGCGCGATGTCCGCCCAAAAGTCATCCGGCTTGCCTTGTAAGACCAGGTCCGAGAAGTTGCGGAACAGATTTGATTCCTGAGCTGACGGCGCGTTGTTGCTGTATTCGTAAACGGCGTGTCGGCGAGTGTGTTCTTCCATGCTGTAGTCGCAGCCATCGACGTGAAACGCCGCCTTGTGGACTGTGAACGCGGACTCGCAGCCGACGAACGGCAGGACGAAATCGGGCACCTGCACGAAACCTTTGCTGCCGGCGATGATGCCCCACTGCTGATTCTCGGTCAGGAACGAGTTGTAGAATGTCGCCGAGACGCCGCCGTCGAAGAACAGCTCGGCGGAGAATTCCATCGGGACGTCCAACTTGCTGTCGGGCCGATGCGATTGCGACAGCATCCGCGCGCTGACGCGGCGAGGCATCAGATAGTTCAGCGCCCACAACGTGAAGCGGATCGTGTACCAGCCGAGATCCCCCAGGCAGCCAAGTGGTTCGAGTTCGCCGCTGGCTCGGATGTTGGCCTGATGAAACGCCTCCGGTCCGCAGAAGGTGAACGCCGATGAGATGCGGCGGATGCGTCCGACACTCTCGCCGTCGTCGAGCACTTGGCGAAGCTGCGGAAGACGTGCGCTGTGCATGAACATCACGCCGTCCATGAATTGCACGTTGTTCTTTCGACAAGCGGCGATCATCTCTGCGACGTCCGCCGCGTTGCAGCCGACTGGTTTCTCGACCATGACGTGCTTGCCCGCTTGAGCCGCACGGACCACCCACTCCTTGCGGATGCCGGTCGGAAGCGGGATGTAAACGGCATCGACGTCGCTCGCCGCCAGCAAACCTTCGTAGCTGCCGATCGCTTGCGGGGCCGGTAGGTGCGGCGCACAGGACTGGCACTCGTCGATGAATTGCTGAGCACGCTCGGTCGAGCGGCTGGCGACGGCGGTCAGCGTCGCGTTGCCGGCATTCTTGATCGAATCCCAATTCTTCCGAGCAATCCCGGCCGTTCCGAGAATGCCCCAGCGGCATGTTTTCGACTGACTCATGGGTGGCTGGCTCCTGATGTTTGAAAAAGATTTCTTGTGCGGAGAATAAACAGTGTGGGACACGGATGACACGGAATGCACAGAGGACGATCCGTGTCGTCCGTGTTATCCGCGTCCCAAACACGGCGTCTTTTTCACCAGCTTCGGCGAAAAAATCATCCCAATGGCGGACACGATTTCCGCAAACCGGCCGATATACTTCTTCCCGATTCCGATCACCGTCTCGCCGAACCCATTGAGGTCATCATGCAGGCTTTCCATTCGTCCGTCGTCCATTCCTCGCTTGACCGCCGAGCCTTCTTGACCGCTCTGGCCGCTCTCGGCGGAGCGAGCGTTTTGCGAACTCTCCCCGTGCTCGCCGCAGACAAAGTGGGGCCGGACGCCAAGCTGCTGAAGTCGATCCGCGAGAAGGGTGTCAACTTCCTCAAGACCACGCAGAGCGACGACGGCAGTTGGACTTCGGCCACTCAGCCAGGGATCACCGCGATGGCCTGCTTCGGCCTCGTCAGCGCCGGCGTGAAGGCCGATGACCCGACGTTGCAGAAAGGGCTGAAGCATTTGCTGAGCTACCTGCAAAAGGACGGCGGCATTTATCACCCGGAGACGGCTCACAAGAACTACGAGACCAGCCTGACGATGCTCGCGTTGGTCGGTGCGAACGCGGACGGCCGATACACCGCTCAGATCAAGAATGCCGAGAAGTTTCTTCGCTCGTTGCAGTGGGATGAAACCGAAGGCTTGGACAAATCGCACCCGTCGTTCGGAGGTGCAGGCTACGGCAAATCACAGCGGCCGGATTTGTCCAACACGACCTTCCTGCTCGATGCTTTGAAGGCTGCCGGAGTGAAAGCCGACGACCCGGCGATGAAGAACGCGCTGGTCTTCGTGTCACGCTGTCAGAACCTCGAAAGCGAATTCAACACGACCGAGTTCGCCGCGAAGGTGAACGACGGCGGCTTCTATTACACGCCAGCCGCAGGTGGCACATCGCAAGCGGGCAAGAACGCCGACGGCGGCCTGCGTTCCTACGCCAGCATGACCTACGCCGGACTGAAGTCGATGCTCTATGCCGGCCTCAGCAAAGACGACAAGCGAGTCAAAGCCGCGCTCGATTGGCTTCGCAAGTTTTATTCGGTCGATCAGAACCCTGGCTTGGATCAGCAGGGCTTGTACTACTACTACCACACGTTCGCCCGCACGTTGGCCACGCTGGAGGTTGATCTCTTCGAGGACGCAAAAGGTGACAAGCACGACTGGCGACGCGAACTGACCGATGCCCTCGCCAAACGGCAGAAGGAGAACGGCAGTTGGGTCAACGCCGCCGACCGCTGGATGGAAGGCGATCCAAACCTCACGACGGCGTACTCGCTGATGGCGCTGAAGTACTGCGATCCGAAATGATTGACTCACCAGCACGACGCGCAAGCGAGTGGTTCTCGTCGATCGACCACTCGCTTGCGCGTCGTGCTGGTATCGCTATCGGCGCAACAAATTACGCAGACGTCCATTCGACGACCCAACGAAGTGGCGCCTCACACGATGCAGTGTGTCGGATCGGCGAGATAGAACATCGCAGCGAGATCGTTCGGATGATCTTTCGAGCACAACGGTCCCGGTGTGATGACTTCCATCGGGACTGTGTCGACTTTCTCGCCGTTACGAGCGATGAACTGGCCGATGAACAGCGACGTGCGATGAATGCGGCAGACGGGGTTCACCGTCGTTGCCGCGAGCACTCCGTTCTGCACCGCTTCGAGCCCTTCCTTCTGGCCATCGACCGCGACGATCTGCATGTCTTTGTGGATCGTCCCTTTGATGGCTGGCGCGGAGGCTAACGCCATGTCGTCGCTGTGGAAGAAGGCTCCGGCGATCGGCTCCTTCTCTTGAGCAAGCAGAGCTTCAAAGGTGTTTCGAGCCTTTTCCTTCAGCCAATCGCACCAGCGGACTTCGCCACCGACGACAGAAACCTCAGAAAAGTTCTTGAGAATGTTCTCGCATCCATCGCGTCGACCGCGAGCACCGCTGTGTGCGCTGTCGCCGCCGATATGGATGATCTTGCCCTTCCCGCCGATCTTCTGCATCAGGTAACCAACGCTCTTTTCAGCCATCTCGACATGGTTAGGCGTGACTTGGCACCACACGCCCGTGTCTCGCATCTTGCTCATTTCGACAAGCTCTGTGTCCATCGAGATGACCGGTATTCCTCGTTGTTTCAGCTTGCGAACGGGGGCAGCGAGCGCGTCAATCTGACACGCCTGAAAGCAACAGAAGTCCCAGTCTTTGTGAACGATCGCGTCGATTCTGTTTCGCTGCATTTCGGATTTGAGTTCACCATCGAACCATTCGATCTCGATGTCGAGCAACTCGCCCCACAACACCGCTGTCGTCTTGCCGAGCGCGCACCAGGTGCTCTGCAATCCGACGTTCGAGAATGCGGCTCGCAATCGCTTGCGTCCTGGCTTGCCTGCCGCGCCGGCGTTGGCCGGAGTTTGTTGATCTCGGTTCGTACAGCCTGCAATGCCCAAGCCCAGGCCGATGCCGGTTCCTGTGGCGAGGCGTTCGAGGAAGTCACGTCGATTCGTGTCGGTCATGCTGATTCAGCTCCCAGGAAAAGAGGACGAAGAGGGTCAGCATCCTGACTTCCGCGTGTCCGAAAAACAAATCAACGGTGGGCGGCGACGCCTGACTAATGTTTCAAATGACACACCAGCACGACGCGCAAGCGAGTGGTTGTCCGAAAAACCACTCGCTTGAGCGTCGTGCTGGTGTCGCATGGGCGTGGTCGTTCGACAATTCTGCTTCAGTCGTCGATAGTTCGCCGCTCGATTTCCCGAACTTTTTACGGACTCCGATGACTCCCACGACTTCAACTGCCGTCTCCAACCATTTGGAAGTTCTGCGTGCTCGCGTTGCCGAGATTCGCGAGCGTGCTCGCAAGCAATTTGCTCACGGTGCAAGCGGCGGGCAAACCGCGACGATGCTTTCGGACGGCATGCGAGCCTTCGTCGTCGAGCAATGGCTGGAAGCGCTGACGATCGTCTCTCCAGCCGTCGCTCAGAAGCTCGAACGGCATTCCGCGATTGTCGCCGTGGGTGGGACGGGGCGGGGCGAATTGGCACCGTTCTCCGACATCGACGTCATGTTTCTGCACGAACCGTCGGTCGGCGAGGAGTTCAAGTCGGTCGTGAATCGCTGTCTGCACAGCTTGTACGACGCGCAGGTGGAACTGGGCCGCAGCGTCCGCACTCCCAAAGACGCGATCGTGATGGCGCTGGAAGATTCGACGGTCGCGACCTCGCTTGTCGAGATGCAGCCGTTGTGGGGTTCGGCCGAACTGGTCGCGAGCATGAAGCGGAACTTCGAGCGAAAAGTCGTCCGCTCACGACGGCGAACTTTTTTCGAGTCGTCCATCGCCAACCGCGAAGAGGACGTCGATAAGCACGGCGGCGCGGTGCAGCAGTTGGAGCCGGACATCAAGTGCTCACGCGGCGGATTGCGCGATTTGCATCTGCTACGCTGGATCGGCTTCGCGTGGTATGGAGTGCCTGATATCGACTCGCTGCGGCTGAACGGAGCGTTGTCGGGCGAGGATGCTCGCAAGCTGGTCACCGCGCAGGAATTCCTGATGAAGATTCGGATGGACCTGCACTTCGCGGCCGGCAAAGCGCAGGATCGACTGACTCGCGAAGAGCAACTGCGGATCGCGGCCGAGCGAGGGATCGAAGCCACGCCGGCTCAGCTTCCCGTCGAACGCTTCATGCAGGAGTACTTCCAGCACACGGTCGCGATCTCCGGTATCGTGGCGAGATTCATCGCGCGGCATCGCCGCCGGACGCTCAAGAATTGGCTGCTCGACCTGCTGCTCGAGCGTCGGCAGGACAGGCACTTTTTCATCGGCCCGACACGTTTGGATGTTTCACCTCGACGGCTCGAATTTGTCTGCTCGGACCTGCATCAGGTGCTGCGGCTGTTTCTGACGGCGGCGCGAAACAACGTCGAGGTCGCACCGCGAGTGCTCGAACGCATTCGTCAGTCCGCGTCGGATTTCAGCCGCGTGCTCGACGCCGAGTCCTCGCGACTGTTCATGGCAATCCTCGAACCGCGCGGCAGCCTCGGCACGACACTGCGAGCCATGTACGAGACCGGCGTGCTGGAGGCCGTGTTGCCGGAGTTCTCTCGCGTCCGTTGCCTGTTGCAATTCAATGCGTACCACAGCTACACGGTCGATGAGCACACGCTGCGAGCCATGTCGATCATCGAATCCTTCGAGAAGGAATCCGGCCCGGTCGGAGCGGCCTACCGCGAGATCAAGCTGAAGCCGGTACTGCATCTCGCCATGTTGCTGCACGACGTCGGCAAAGGAGGCGTCGAGGATCACAGCGAACTCGGCCGCAGCATCGCCGAGCGAATCGCTGTGCGATTGGGGCTGTCGGAGCCCCAGCGGCAACTGCTGATGTTTCTGATCCACAAGCATCTGGTCATGGCGGACGTCGCATTCCGGCACGACATCGCCGATCCGGGTGAACTCGCTCGATTCAGCCACATGGTCGGCAGCGCGGAGTGGCTGACGATGCTGTATGTGCTGACCGTCGCGGACATCTCGGCCGTCGGCCCAGGCATCTGGAACGATTGGAAATCGGGACTGCTGACGGACCTCTACGACCGAGCCATGCTGATTCTCAGCGGCAAGCATCCAAAATTCTTGGAAGAAGAACGGCTGAGAAAAGTCAGTGAGCACGTTGCCAAAAAACTGATCCCGAACGCCGCATCGCACGACGAACGCGAGCAACTGACGCAATGGCTCAATCTGCATTTGAAGCAGTTCCCGTCGCACTATCTGCTCGGCACGCCCAGCGACCGAGTCGCCGCCGATTTGGAAATCATCCGTCGCCTGCAACCGGGCGAGATCGTCGTCGAGGGAACTCACAACTCCGAAACCGACACCGTCGAGTATCGCGTCGTGCTCGACCGGCAGCATTCCGAAGGTTGCTTTCATCGCATCGCGGGGACGCTGACGTCGCAGCGGTTGGAAATTCTCTCGGCCCAAATTTGCACGACGACCGACGGCATCGTGGTCGATGTCTTCTCGGTGCGAGACACCGACTTCACGGGCCCGGTTCCGTCGCACCGGATGGACGAAGTCGGCCAAGCGATCCAGCGAGTGCTCCGCAAGGAGGTCAAAGTCGACGAGATGTTTCTGCGTTCTCGTCGCTTCAGTTGGAAGAGCACCAAAGCTCCGATTAGCGACCTGCCCAACCGCGTGACCATCGACAACGATTCGTCCGCCCGCTGCAACATCGTCTGCGTCTTCGCCCACGACCGCCCCGGCCTGCTCTACACGATCAGCCGAGCCGTCTTCCGCCTGGAACTCTCCATCGAACTGGCCAAGATCGCCACGCACCTCGACCAGGTGCTCGACGTCTTCTACGTCACCGACCGCGCCGGCAAAAAGATCACCGACGAGGCCCGCTTGGAGTCGATCCGGTTCGAGCTGAACAACACGCTCGCCGAGTTCGACGCGAAGGGGCATGAGAAGTTCGTCGGCTGACGATTCTCTAATCGAGCAACTCTCGATCATTGCGGTCAACGGAAGTTGATACCGGAACAACGGCACAAAGATTTTGACGGAGGCGTAAACAGGCAAGCAAAGATTTGATACTCAGCGCCAAGATGATTGCCGCGACGATTACCTTCATCAGCGGATGCACTCCATGATCAGGAATCAGTAACCAAGACAAGACAATGTTGGGAAACACTGCCAGAAGTCCCACTCCGAGCCATTTAGACTCGTGATGTGGGAATAGCACGAACCAACCGTCTGCGAGCTTCGCCTGCTCTGCTCGCTCTGTCGGAAGCGTGTTGCAGAGGTGGACTGCGTGGGTCCAGATTAGAAAAAACAGAATTGCAAGGACGACTGGGAAGAAGTATGTGGCTGACGTCCGATTTAGATTGAGGCCAAACAGAGAGATGCGATTCGTTTCACGTTCGTGTCGTCCCGTCACAGTCAAAACGGCCTCTTCAAGACCCTTTTCTTTGATCTCAGACCAAATTGCACGGGACTTTGGCAACCAAACAAATGACGAATCAATTTCGACCCGGAGCTTCGGTAACAATTCCTTGTCGCGCGCCCACCTTTTGAATGAGCTAGGTTGCGCAACTCCGCACTTTGGCCATCCCCACGAGCCGCCTACCGAGATGCACTCTCGTACTGGCTCGCCATTCCCATCTTTTTGACTGAATCTCACCGTCAACATTGCGAAGGGCGCTGCCGCTGAGACGCTTGCCGGCCCAGCACATCCTTTGCAGACTTTTGTCCCACGTTCATTCTCGCCCGATTGGAGCGGTGGTGCTTCTATCCACCATTCAACGGCAATCAGATCTGGATGCCTCGTGAGAAGATGCCGAAATGAGTATGTGAAGTAGCACACGTCAGGATAAAAAATGACGGGGGAGTCTGGATCGCTATGGTCTTCCAAGGGAGGCCGTGAAACAAAGAACTCATGGATTTGAGCAAGTGTCCCATCAATTTGCGGTTGGACCGTTGTGATCGGTAATGAGTTGTTCCAACTACGCAGACAACCCTCAGCGAGCCCGGAGAAACGGATCTTTTCCGGCTGGGGTTGAAGAAGAGCGACGGTCATTGGTCCGAGATGATCGGTGTCAGCCAATACGAGTTGATCGTGCAATGTTTCCCGTGAAGGCTGAGCTGTAAAAATAGGGTCTGGAGTGGGAGAAATCCGCCGCGAGATCAGAGCCGCATGTGTGCCTTCCGAAGCATCCAGTTCTAGATGGTTCTTGCGCTGATCTTTCATGGCTTTTGGAGCAGGCGCAGTCTCGGCGTTGGGCGGGCCGGGAACTTCTTTAACGGCTGGCGCAGAAGCTGCTGGTGCCGCTTCTGCACAAAGTATCCCATCCCAGTTACGTGGTAATCCACGATCAACCATCATTCCCTGGATAAGTTCTGGCAACTGCATTCGTTCAATGCGTTCCCCAACGTCCTTTCGATAGTCCCGCGCGAGCGTACGAAGCTGGCTAAGGTCATTCAATTCTTTGAGCGCCTCGGAGTAAGGAGCCGCTGTATCAACCGGAGAGATCAAGAAAGCTGCAATGGTGATACATCCCAAGAATAGCGCGTTTGCAAAAATAACGATGGACTTCAAACTGTCCGACATCGTTCGCCTTTCAATAATGCGTGGGCACTGGCCAATCGCGCCTTTTGTGTTTCCAAGTGGAACCAGAATGGGCGATTTAGCCGGTGTCTGCGGAGTAGATATGGACTCTTTTGAGTACAGAGCACGGCACGGAACATTCTGCCAGAGCAGGTTCACAATCGCTAGTGCCCGAAGACGTCTAGTCGCGATCATCAACGCCGCCAGAAGTCCACAAATGCTTCGATTACCTTGATGGCGGGGAAGCCAAAAGGGAGCCTAAAGGGAACATGACTCGTTGAATCATGCGACGCATCGTTCACGGCTGGTCGGAAGTCTCGCCCTCCCAAGACGCTTCTTCAAACACTCTTCGACATCCACCAGCCACGGCGGAACAGCCAGGCCACCAGGACCGCTCGCGTTGTGTTGTCGAGGCACATGCCGATCCAGGCTCCGAGCAAGTCGCCGTGCAGCACGATGCCGCTGACGTAGGCCAGACAGGCGGCGATTTCCGTGTTGCTGGTTGTCCGATGTTTGATGATGATGTGTCCGCAATGGTCTGCGGTCGCACACAATCCGCAGGCCGAGATCGGAGAGAGGACCACGTCATGGCATCCGTCACACTCGAAGAGGCCCAAGCGAATCTTGGCGGGTTGATTCATCAACTGGCACCTGGTGACGAGTTGATCGTCACGGAAGGGGACCAGCCGATCGCTCGCATCGTGGTCCCCAAGCCGCGTGTGAAATTGGGAGCGATGCGTGGCTCCGTCGTTTACATGGCCCCCGACTTTGACGCTCCTTTGGACGACTTCAAGGAGTACCAGGAGTGAAGTTGCTGCTCGACTCGCACACCGTGATTTGGTCGCTGGACAACCCCGCGAAGCTGAGCCATCCAGCCGTCGAGGCGATCGAGAACGAATCGAACGAGCGGCTGATCAGCATCGGAACTGTTTGGGAATTGAGCATCAAGGTTCAACTCGGCAAACTGGCTCTCTCGCGGTCGTTTCGGGAATGGATGGACGACGCCCTGGTTTTCCTCTGCGCCAGTCTGCTGCCGATGACTCTGGACGACGCCGACGTACAGCATCGGCTCCCCTTGCATCATCGCGATCCGTTCGATCGGTTGCTGGTGGCTCAGGCCAAGACGAACGGCTTGGTCGTCGTCAGCGCCGATCAAGCATTCGATTTGTACGGCGTCCCGCGAATTTGGTGATCAGCGGCCACTCGTCGGAGAGTTGGGGCGGTTCATCGCTATGAAATCAGCCGGAACGCGCTAGCGTCCGGTTGGTGCGTCCTCAAAGGAACCGGACGCTAGCGCGTACCGGCTCAAATACTCCTCGACATCCACCTTCCGCGGCGGAACAGCCAGGCCACCAGCACCGCTCGCGTGGTGTTGTCGAGGCACATGCCGATCCAGGCTCCGAGCAATCCGCCGTGCAGAACGATGCCGCAGACGTAGGCCAGAGTCAGCCGCACGCCGAAGACTCCTAGCAGGCTGACCTTCATTGGTTGTCGAGTCTCGCCGGCTCCTTGCAGGGCGAACGTGTAGACGATCGCGGTCACGAGCGGGATTTGAAACAACGCGTTGAAGCGGAACGGAGTCACGCCCATCGCGTGGACTTGCGTGTCCTTGTGCATCAGCTCGTAGATCGGTTGAGCGGCGAAGAAGAACACCGCCGTCAGGACGAGCGCCAACACGGCACACTGCTTGACCGCCTCGTGTCCCCCCGCGCGTGCTCGTTCCGGCAGCTTCGCCCCCAGCGATTGTCCCACCAGCGTGGCCGCAGCCATTCCCCAGGCGCACGCCGGCAAGAACGAGATCGCTTCGACCTGCATCCCGATCAGATGCGCGGCCATGATCGCCGTCCGCTCGGACTCGTTGTCGCTCAGCCGAGCCACGATCATCAGGAAGACGAGCTGCCCCGACCAACGCAACAGCCCGTCCAAGCCAGCCGGCAAACCGATTCGCAGAATGCGCCGCGCCGGCTCGCCGCGTAGCGAGATTTCTCGTCGAGTCAGTTTCAATCCGAACCAGCCACCGCTGAGCACACCCAAGGTCAACAAACCGCCGATGGTCCGCGCGATCAACGTGCCGTAGGCGATGCCATCCAAACCGAACGTCGGAATGCCGAGCCGCACCGAAATCGACAGCCACTCCGCCGGGCCGACGCCGCTCAGCAATGTTGCGACGATGATGTTCAGGACATTGACGCATCCCAGAATCATCATCGGCACGCGCATCTGTCCGCTGCCACGCAACGCGGCGGCACCGGCGACGGTCAGGCACGAAAACAAATAGCCCGCGCCGTCGATCCGTAGAAAGCGGACCACCATGCTGGCGGTCTCTCCGTGCAATTGCATCAACGCTGCGTACCACGGAGCCGCGAACCAGATCAGCGCGTACATTCCGATTCCAACGACCGCCGCAATCGCGACGGCTCGGTTCGCCGCGCGACTGGCGGAATCGAACTCGCCCGCTCCCCAATGCCGAGCGACCACCGCGACCGTTCCCGTGCTGACCAGCATGAAGATGTTCGAGGCCAACCAACTGACATACGCCGCGAGTCCGACGGCGGTCGTGGCCTCTTTGCTGATGAAGCCCGCCAGGAATGTGTCGGTGAAGCCAACGAGGAAGCTCAGAAACTGCTCGATGAACACCGGCCACGCCAACCGCAACATCGTCGAACGCAACGGAGCGGTCAGCAACGACGAGTTCACGGCTTGGTCCAGTCTTCAAACCTCAGGCCCGGAACCTGCCGAAAGTCGGTTGCGTTGCGAGTCAGGAGAATTGAATCCGTGGCGAGGGCGATACTGGCGATTCGCAGGTCGAGCGTTCCAACACGTCGGCACTGCGGGCGAAGTGATTCAAACACTCGCTGTGCGTCGGCCGTGAAGGCCAAGACATTCATTCGCTGAAAATCGACTCTGACCGCGTCGAGCCGGGCATAGTGTTTCAGAATCTCCGTCGCCGACTGCCCACGATGGAGCGCCGCCAGCCAGCCCTGCGTTTGTTCTTGAAAGCTGATGATGGTCGTGGCGATGTCGTCGGGCGGGATGCTGCGCACTCGGCGAACCAACGCTGCGGTGTTCGGGCCGTGCTTCTGAATCAAAGTGACATGATCGGTGTCGAGGACGTAAGGCACTCAGCGGCGTCCTTTCTTGGAGGCGGGCTTCGTCGATGGTTTCGCGGGATTCTTTTTCCGGCGCGGAACCGCGCTGCCACGATCCGCGTCACGAATCTCTTTCCCCAAGCGAACCATCTCGTCGAACCCCGGATCGCCGTTGAACGTCCCCAGGATTTGGTCATACCAAGGCTTTGGGTCTTTGACGCCGGCGGCTTTTCGCAGATCGCGCAGCTCGGCTTCCAGTCGATTCAATCGCGCTTCCAACACCGCCAATTTCGCAGCCATTGTTCCAACTCCCCAGGAATGACGAACTCAGATTATCCGTGCCTTGGCGGTTGATCCAGACACGATTGTGAGGCGGCCACGCGGCATTACCTCACGAACCCGTCACCACGCAGCCAGTCGATGGCTTGGGAAAAGCCGTCGATGGTGCGAGCGACGTCGTTCTCGTCGTGAGCGGCCGAAGTGCTACCGGCCCAGCCCATCCAGTCGATGCCGCCGAGCAGCAATGCGCAGCGGAACGCTTGCGACAGCGCGGCGTCCTGCTTCGCGTCGAGCTTGCGCCAGTCGCCGCCGTACGGCAGGAAGTCATCGCTGGTCGAACGGGGGCCGTCGTAGTTCGGCAAAATCTTGATCGCCGAGTAATCCCCGTAGGCGATCCAGTTCACACTCTTCTCGGCGAAGAGGGCGTTGAGTTTGCCTCGCAGCAGCTCGGCGATTTCGTTCGCTCGGCGATTGGGTTCTCCGGTCGAGACGATCTCCAGCGCAGCGATGCCGGCGGCGGCGGAGAGCGGGTTGCCGTTGTACGTTCCCGGATGTTTCATTTTCTTGCCGAACGGATTGCCGAACGCGAGCGCCTGCATCAAATCGGCTCGGCCGCCGAGCACTCCGCCGGGCAAGCCGCCCGCGAGGACTTTCGCGAACGTCGAAAGATCGGGCTGAATGTCACAGATCGCTTGAAAGCCGCCCGGTGCGACACGGAAGCCGGTGATGACCTCGTCGAGGATGAAGATCACTCCCTTGTCGCGGGTCAGTTGTCGGATGCCGCGCACGAAATCCGGCCGAGCGGGAACGACACCCCAGCGTGCTCCGTTCCCTTCGTGGATCACGCAGGCGGGTTGATGCTCGTCGATCGCGCGAGCCAGCGCGGCGAGATCGTTTGGCGGCACGATGACGACGTCGCCGGAGACACCGCCGGTCACTCCGGGAGTCGGATAGTCGGTGACGTCGGGAGACTCACCGGCCAGCACGTTGGCGGGATGCGGCGGTTCGGACGAGATGATCATCGAGTCATGCCAGCCGTGGAAGTGGCCGGCGAATTTGATGACCTTGTTTCGGCCGCTGACGATGCGGCAGATGCGGATCGCCATCAGCGTCGCTTCGGTGCCGCTGTTCGTGAACCGCATCTGCTCGACGGACGGCACGAGCCGGCGGACCCACTCGGCCCATTCAATTTCGAGTTCGTGACAGGCTCCGGGATGCGTGGCTTTCGCGACTTGTTTTTGCACGGCGGCGACGATCGCCGGGTGTGAGTGTCCCAGCAGCAACGCTCCGTGGCCGACCCAGTAGTCGATCAGTTCGTGGCCATCGACGTCGGTCTTCTTCGATCCGTGAGCCTCGGCCGCGAAGATCGGGAACGGCTGGAGGTAGCGGCCGTCGTGAGTCACGCCGTTTGGGAACAGTCGCGAGCTGCGCTCAAACAGCTTGGACGAGCCAGGGAATCGCTCGCGATACGCCGCATCCAACCGATTGGCCGAGGAAGTTCCGAATTCCGAGTTCCGAGTTCCGAGTGAGTTGCCGTCCTCTCGAAGCTTTGTCGCAGAAGTTGCCACAGACATCATGCTCTCCAGGAATCGCCTTGGTGATTGAAGATCGACGTCGCACGATACGAGAAGCCGCGCGCCGCCGACAAGTCGCGAGGCGTCGTGGTGGATGCGTCTCGCATCCGACTGACGCGAGACGCGTCAGCCGCACGAGAATTCCGCGGCGAAATCGGTCTGGACCTGTTTTTCGAGTCAGGGCTACCATCCCGCTCCTTCCCGACAAGCCTGTCGTTTCGCGAGTGGCGAAGTCAGCCCTCGCGACCTCCCTTTTCGTCCGTTCGGTGGAATGGAGTCTGCCGTGAATCGTTCATCGCATTTGTTGATGTTGAGTGCTGTGTTGGTTTCGGTGAGCCTCGTGACATCATTGGCGCGGGCTGAAACAATCGACGCAACCAAGGGCAAGAAGTATGAACTTGGACAGCAGCATGGCCCGTGGATGATCATGGTGGCCAGCTTGTCCGAACCAGCGCCGGAATCGAAAGTCGAAGGCCCCAGCAAGGCTGAAGCCGCGAATTGTTTGGTGCTCGAACTGCGCAAGAAGGGCATTCCAGCTTACATCTTCGAGCAGAAGGAAGAGATTGAACTGCTGGGCAAGGTCAAGCGGGACGACACGATCTTTCGTCGTGAGGTGAAGGCTAAGGACAACCGCATCTGCGTCGTCGCTGGAAACTACGGCACCGCAGACGATCGTGTCGCTCAGAAGACGCTGAACTGGATCAAGAAATTCAATCCCAAGGAATTCTCGGAACACGCCGTCTTTCATCCGACGCCGGGGCGGCCCGGTCCGCTCAGCGGAGCTTTTCTGACGATCAATCCCATGCTCTCCGCCGAGGAGGTCTCGCAGCGGAAGGTGGATCCTTTGCTGGTGAGACTCAACGCCGGCCGCAGAGACTCATTGCTGTCGAACCCAGGCAAGTACACGTTGGTTGTCGCTTCGTTCCGTGGCAAATCCCAGTTTGTCAGCAAGCCGAGCGACGAAGAATTTGAAATCAGCAAGTCGTTGGACGATGCCGGGCATCATGCCGAAATCCTCTGCCATGCACTGCGCGAGTGTACCCTGCACTACGGCCGGAAATTCGATGCGTTCGTCTGGCACGAACGCGACCGCTCGCTGGTCTGCGTCGGCTCATTCGACGCAGACGATGACCCGCTGATTCCGCGCATGTACGAATTCTTCGCCGAACGCAAACAGGTGAATGCACAAACTCAGACGGAAGTTGTCATGCCACAGTCGCTGCTGGTACCGGAGCCAGAAAAAACGAATTGGGTCTTTCCGAAACTTTCGAAAGCGATCACTCGCGACCGCAAAGTCGCTCCGCTGCCGAAGAACATCTTTGCGTTCGATCCCAAGCCGCAGTTGATGCTGGTGCCCAAGTCCAGTAAACCCAGCCGCGAGGGATGACTCCCGGCCGAACTGCTCAGCCCGGCTTCTCCCCGAAGCCGGGTTTTTTTGTTCGTAGACCGGTCACTCCGTGACCGGAATTTTCGAGTCACGGAGTGACTCGTCTACTTTTCGAGCCGCGCATTCCGACGATTCGCCTTGCCGTTCAGGAGCCTCCGCATGTCTGCCGATTCCGCCACCGCACCAAGTGAGTCGCCTACGAAGTCGCGTCCTGAACTGCTGCGAGTGCTTGGCTTGGGGATTGCGATCGCGATGGTCGTCGGCAATACCATCGGATCGGGCATCTTTTTGAAGCCCGGAAAGATCGCGGGGGATGCCGGTTCATTTCCGCTGATCGTGACCGGCTGGATTGGCGGTGGAATCGTTTGCCTGTTCGGAGCGTTGTGCTTCGCGGAGCTCGGCGCAATGCTGCCACGGGCCGGAGGGATGTACCAGTACTTGAAGGAAGCTTATGGCCGCCCGGTTGCATTTCTGTTCGGCTGGTGCGAATTTTTCTTCGGCACACCCGCTTCCTGCGGAGCCTTGTCGGTGGCGATTGTTGGTACGTTGACCGTGCTTGTGAATGGTCCGCCACCGCCGATGTCCGGCCGGTTACTGGTCGATCTCACTTCCGAACAAACGACCATCCAGCTCAATGCGGAGAACGACTTCCCGAAGTCCGCTCCGTTTCGGATTCAAGTCGAGTCGGAGAAAATGACGGTCATGGCCGTTGGCTCTGAGAACACATTCACAGTGAAACGCGGAGCTGCGGAGACCTCGGCCGCTCCACACACAGTGGGACAGTCGGTGCGCGGGCAGCGACAGCCAAACAGCTTGGTCATTGTCGGAGGTGCGTTATTCCTGTTGGCATTTGTCACGTTCGTCAACGTTCGTGGAGCGATCTGGGGCGGGAGCGTGCAAGCGGTGACAACCGTTATCAAAGCGGGCAGTGTTGCACTGATCGCACTGGTTCCGTTTTTGTTGCTCGCGGTCGGAAAATCGCAGGTCGATTTCAGCAATTACGCAACGTCGGTTGCCCCCGAAAAGACGACGTTTGCCGCGCAGTTCGCCACCGTGATGCTGGCTGTGATGTGGGCTTACAACGGTTGGGAAGGTGTCACTCCGGTGGCCGCCGAGGTCCGTGATCCGAGCCGAAATATTCCCAGAGCGTTGATCCGCGGAGTGGGTATTTTGATCGCCGTGTATGTCGGAGCGAATCTCGCCTACCACGGAGTGCTCAGTATGTCAGAACTCAAAGGGGCTGGTATGAGTACAGCCCCGATCATGCTCAACAAGCAATTCAGCGTGTTCGGAAGTCGCGCCGGAGAAATCGCGGCCCTGGCGGTGTCGCTCGTGATCTCGCTGAGCGCGTTCGGGGCGATCAACAGCAATCTGATGCACAGCCCGCGAGTGGCCTATGCGATGGGCCAGGATGGAGTCTTCATCCAGAGTCTGGGGATTGTTCACGCCGAGTATCGAACACCCGTCATCGCGATCTGCACGCAAGCCACAATGGCATCGCTGATGATTATCGGCTTCGAGTACGCTCAAAGAAATCTGGATAGCCTGTTAGACGTCAACCTGTTCGACCTGCTGACAGATTATGTGATCTTCTCAGCCAGCATTTTTCAGACACTGACGGTGATCGGCGTCATCCTGCTTCGTCGCAAGCATCCGGAATGGGAACGCCCCTATCGAGTGATCGGCTACCCCTTGACGCCACTTTTGTTCGTTGGCTTTTACCTGTGGTTCTTGCCGACGGCCTACTTTGAGCAATCGTTCTCCGCCCACGTCGCACTGATTCTGATCGCGTTGGGTTTGCCGGCGTATTTCCTCTATGCGGCAGTGCGAAAAGTGACGTCCCGATCGTGACCGAATCTGGAAAGCCACCGCTGTGACGACCAACCGATTGCCATTGCTTAAACCGCAGAGAACCATTCGTGGCATCTCGGCGATTTTGTTGCCGTTCCTCGAGTCGGGCGAAGTCGATTGGCTCGCTTTCGACGCGCATGTGCGGCGCACGGCCGAGGCCGGGCTGACTCCGGCCGTCAACATGGACACCGGCTTCGTCAATTTGCTCGACGACGCGACATACCACGAAGTCCTGCGGCGCACGCAGTCGATGCTCGGCGGACGAGAGTTGGTCGCCGGTGCGTTCGTCGGCGATCAAGCGGGAGCGAAGTTCGATCTCGCGGGCTATCAGCGGCGGATCGACCTGATTCAGTCGGCCGGTGGATTGCCGATCCTGTTTCAATCGTTCGGGCTGGTCGAATTGCCGCCCGCTGAATTGATCGAGGCGTACCGCGCAATCGGCCGCGGCTGCGATCGGTTTCTGGCGTTCGAGTTGACTCCAATGCTGGCGAAGTTCGGAGCGATTTACGACCTCGACACGTTCGCCGGACTGCTCGACATCCCGCAGTGCATCGGCGAGAAGCACTCGTCGTTTCAACGCGAACCAGAATGGCAGCGACTGCGATTGCGCGACGAGCGGCGACCGGACTTCGTCGTCTACACCGGCAACGATTTCGCGATCGACATGGTCATGTACGGCAGCGACTACCTGCTCGGCCTGAGCACGTTCGCGCCAGACCTGTTCGCAAAACGCGACGCGTACTGGGCGGCCGCCGATCCGCGTTTCTACGAGCTCAACGACCAGTTGCAGTATCTCGGCATGTTCGCGTTCCGCTCGCCGAGTCCCGCGTACAAGCACTCGGCCGCACAGTTCCTGAAACTGCGCGGCTGGCTGACCTGCGACCGCACGCACCCATGCAGTCCCGAGCGCCCGGCGAGCGACATTGAAGTTCTGCGAGAACTCGGTCAAAGAATGGGAGTTCTTCGGTAGCACGACGCGCCAGCGATTGGTTTTGCCGTCGGCGACCACTCGCTGGCGCGTCGTGCTAATTGCGTCCTGCTGCCCACAACAGCGCGTTTCGCAGAAGGCTGGCGAACTCCGGTTGAGCGAAGTCGGATTTGTGGCCCAGCGACGTGTAGAACGACCGGCCTCCGTCTTTGCGAGTGAACGTCCACGCGACCGGTTCGATCGGTTTGTCGCCGAAGCGGCCGTTGAGCAGCACCTGAGTTCCCTCGGCAAGTGGCGAGGTCAAGTACAACGTCCCCTCGCTGTGATACTCGCTCGTCTTGAAGCCGGTCAGCAGCGGATGAGCCTTTGCGGTGCCGGCGATCGTCACGATGTTGTTCGGGCCGCTTTTCGCGTCGCCGTAGTGATTCGTGTAGTGCCCGCCCCAGATGTCGGCGTCGAAGGTCGGCCAATCGGCTCGGCCTTCGGGAGCGGGCTTGTCACGCAGATGAAACGGATGACTCGCCGTGCGAATTCCGACCATTGGTTTGCCCGCGGCGACGAAATTGCGAACGCGATCAAGCTGCTCGGTCGTCGGCGTTCGACGCCGAGCACTGATCAGCAGAATGTCGGCACTGTCGAGTGCTTCCAGCCCCAACAAGTCGTCCTTGTTCGTCGACGTCGGTTGAGCCAGCAACGCCGACAACAACGCTTTGTCTTTCGTGAAGTCGCTGGCGTCTGGCTTTGGGCGACTGGTTTCGGGCTTCCGACCCCGAATGTCAGTCGCGTCGGCACCGCCGTAGACGAACGAGACTCGAAAGTCCTCGCCGAGATGTTTCGCGGCGAAGTCCGGCAGCGTCCGATGCGTTTCGTATTCCTCTTCCGAGACAATCGCCACGACATGCGGGCGCTTGTCGGCAGGGAAGCGGTACTCTTTGCCGTCGAGCAAATCGCCGCTGGTGATCGTCGAGCACCAGTATTTCTCGATGTGCTCGACGACGAGATCCGTGCCGGTGAAATGGCTGCCGAAAGGCTGTTTCTTCGGGTTGTACATTGTGTCGGTCAGGTCTCGGACCAGGACGACATTCAAGCCTTGCTGAACCAATTGCCGAATCGAGAACGGCCGGCCAAGCACGCACATGTTGGTGTGGACGCCCATCACGATCACGTTCTCGATGCCGCGCTGCCGCATCAGGTAATAGGCCTCGGCACTGTCGGTGACGGCGTCGACGTCGTGGACTTCGATCGTGGCAATTTGCCGCGACCACGCTTTGTAGTTTTTGTCGGGCGGAACCGTGTCGCAGCCGCCGTCCGTGTCGTCGATCGGCAGCGGAGCTTCCTTCGCCAAGTCGATGCGGCACCAGCGCTGCAATTCGGTCTTGGGAGCGACAACCGGCGCGGCCTGTGCGAGTTTGCGTTGCGGCGTGTCCTTGTAGAAATCCATCGTGTCGCTGGGACAGTGAATGACCAGCGCCCCCCGCTTCCGTGCTTCTTTGACGAATTCGTTCATGCGCGGAGCCATCTGGCCGACTCGCTGCGTCGACATCTGGCACCAGTGCTTGTCCCACATGTCGCAGATCACGACGGCAGTCTTCTTCGCGTCCCATTGAGTAGGGGCTGTCAGCGTGTGCCAGCGTCCGCTGCCAGAGGCGGTCTCCTTGCGGAACCGCAGCTTGACCGACAGCGACGTGGTCGAGGGATCCGCGCTGCGAGTCTCCGATGTCGCCACAACCGCGATGCCGCATAACACCACGAGTCCTAATCTTCGAAAAAAACGCGACATCCTAAAACTCCTGAAACCTAGTGCGGCGAAGCCGCAATAGGCTCTCTCGCTTTGTGAGACAGAGGGCTGTGTCCGTGATGGGGAGAAGACGGCATGAGTTCGGGGTCGAGTGGTGTTGTTGACGACAACCGCTCTGCTCCCAAGGAACCCGCGCCTTGAGGAACTTCGTACAGTGCCAACAGGCTCAGATTCAAGGGGTGCTCAAGGAATTTGCACGGCTGGCCAATTCGTGAAATTGCGGAATCTGCCGTCAGACCCCATTGTGAGTCGGTCGATTCAAGAAGCCTTGGGAAACTCAGACGATTCGGAATCCTCCGACCCACAAGGGGTCGGGCTACGGAAGAAAGAACCACCTTTCGGATAGCCTCTAACTCTACCGCTGATACGCCGGGAGGAAGTGCATGTAGACTTCGAGGACCAGAGAGGCCATGCCGGTCCAGTAGATGTTGTTGGGGCCAACGACGCCGGCGTTTTCGGCAGTGCCGCCGGGGACCTCCCAACTGCCGTCGGCGTTTTGTTTGTCGAGAAGCAGTTCGCGGACGCGGGGGTGCCAGTCGTTCCAGTGCTTGCCTCCGGCCTGATAATTCGCCTGAATCGCGTAGTAATGGAAGTAGTACCAATACTGGATGCCGTTGGCCGACCACTCGACCGGGAACTTCGCCAACAGGTCGAGCGTTTTCGGCACGCTGGGGTCGTCGTACTTGCCGAGCAGTTGCAGCGAAACGACTCCGGCCGCTGAGGTCTGTGCTCCTTGAGCCGGCCCTTGATAGCCGTAGCCGCCATTCGGGTGAGCACAATATCGCACATATTTGGCCGCCTTCTCGATGACCTCTTCGGGGACGGGAATCTCGGCGTTGTTGGCAGCTCGCAGCGCGACGATCTGCATGACGCTCACGCTGAGGTCGTGGTCTCCCGGTTTCGGGTTGTACCGCCAGCCGCCGTTGGGCGACTGAGCGTTGATGATGACTTTCACGGCTCGACGCAGTTTCTCTTCGACGTCGGGATCAGGGTCCATGCCGTAGAGTTCCGCCGTCGCGAGCGTCGATAGCCCATGCTCGTACATCGGCCCCGCTCCGGCTTGGCGGCGTGAATGGAAGAGGCCGTCCTCTCGCTGCGTCTTGAGCAGATACTTCCGACCCTTCTGCAACACTTCTTTGTACTGCCCCCGTCCCGGCACATGTCCTCGGCCGAGCATCGCGAGAATCGTCAGCGCATTGCCGGCGTTGCAGTCATCCCAACTCCCATCCGGCTTCTGCTTCGAGGCCAAGTATTCGAGGCTGCGATCAACGGAGGCAGTGACACGTTCGATGACCTTCGCCTCGGTGAGTGGCGCGGCAGTCGTCGGCGCAGCGGCGGAAGGCTTCGTTTGGGCGTGCGCAGTGGAGCACACGATGAGGGAGACTGCCATAATTACGAGAGAACATCGCATCATCGAAGACCTCCTCAACTCAAACCACTTAACCGACGTAGCCCGACATCCACCGCATAAATCAGCGTGATGAACAGAAGCGTGAACCAGTTGTCCCAGATGCTGGCTTCGCGGTGGACTTCGATCAGCATGGGTTCGCCCTTGAAGAGATCTGGCAGAGAGGCGAGGTCGGCAATCGAAATCACTTTGCCGTCGGTCGTACTGGCGAGCGTTTCTAGCAGCGGGCGATTCAGGTTTGGATCGCGCAACTCTTCCGAGGACGGCATGACTCGCAGCTTGCCTTCGGTCGTTTTCGGCGAATCGTTCGGCTGATAGAGCACTCGATGCTCACCGGTTTCCTTGGGAGAGAACTTGCCGGTGAAGCGGCCCTTCACGAATTTGTCGGCGACGACTTCCACCATTTGCGAACCGGTCGGTCCGAGCGTACTGAGCTTGAGCGTCGAGTCGATGCGCGGTTGGCCGTCGGCGGTGAAGGCGAAGAGTTCGATCTCGGCGGACTCGCCCGGTTGTACTCGGACGGGACGCACGGTGAGGCGGTTTTCCTTCTTGCCCGAACCGTCGTCCGTGCGGCCGACGAAGCGGAGCATCTGGCCCCAGAACTTGTAGAAGAATCGGTCGCCGACGTTCTGCCGCCACAAGTACGTTGCGTCCATGCCGAGGAACGCGACCTTCCCTTTGCCAGCGAACTGGTACGCGATGAGCGGTTGCTTGCCCCAGCGATTTTCAAGGCTCGGATTGCGAGCCAGCACGATGGCGGCCGGCGACGGACGCTCAACGGCGGAGGCCCAGAAGTAGGTCGGCATTTGTGACCAGACTTGGACGTTGCGGCCCGGATCGTCGTGCAGCCGCAACGATTCGTGCAGCAAGCCTTCCGGCGTGATCTCGATCTTGAAGGGCTTGTAGGCGGGAGCCTCGATGCCGTTCGCGGCGTTGTTCTTCAACACGACGGGCAGCAGCGACTGAAACTCTCGGTCGTACATCTGCGGCATAAAGCGCGGGCCAGCTTCGACAATCAGACCGACCCCCTTGTCGCGCACCGCTTCGATCAAGGCTTTCCGAAAATCGTCGTGCAGGATATCGGGGGAAGCGTCACCGAGAACGATCGTGTGGTATTCCGCCAACTCTTTCGCGGTGGCCGGCAGTTTTGCGGCTTGATCGTCTTTCGACATTCGCCGCCATTCGGCTTCGGCGATGACTTCCGGTTCGTCGCCGGTGCGGCCCTTGATGCCGTTGTCGCGGCGGATGTCGTTCTTCAAGAATCGAAAATCCCAACGTGGCAGTCCGTCGATCAGCAGGACCTTCAGCTTCTCGTCACTGACCCGCACGAACGCCAGGTCGCTGTTGTTGGCTCGCAGTTCTTCCGCCTCTTCCGGGAAAGCCGGAACGTTGACCGTGAGATATTTGTCACCGGCCTCTTTCGCCTCGAAGATCAATTCGGTCTGCTGTTGCTCGGTGCCAAGCAACACCAACTCCTTCGTGTCGAGCACCGTTTCGCCGTCCTTCAACTCCACCTTCACGGGCCGCTTATTGAAGCCATGCGATTCGAGCGTCACAGCCACGCGGACCGTGTCACCGATCGAGACTTGCCCGGTCGTGTAAAGGTCCACAATTGAGACATCTTGCAATCGCTTCGGCGAACCAACCGGCACCGGGAAGATCGGCGCACCGACCTGCGCCGCCGAGCGTGCCGCTTCCGCTGGAGATCGCCCCCCCGTGTTCTGGCCGTCGCTGAACAGCACAAGTCCCGCGATCTTTTGCCCCGCCGCTTCCTCGACGACGTGCTGGATGACACTCCCGAGCCAGGACGACGGCCCGCTGTTGACATCTGGCAACTGCGGGTCGCTTTTGGCTGGATCGAAGACAAATGGCTCGACATCGCGTGCAAACGTGAGATACCGCACATCAAATTTTTCACCCAGCGGCTTCAGCAGTTTGTCGCTCGCGACTCGCACGGCGGTTTGCGACAACTCCGCTCGTCGGATTCGATTCAGCGTTGCGCGCGTGTCTGCATCGACAACGATTGGTGTTGGAAGAGGCTCTTCTGTCCTTTTTGTCTCGTTGGAGGTGAGGTTGTCTTTTGGCGCGATGGTGGCCGAGGAGCTTGGCGTTTCCTCTTTGATCGCCCCGATGGCACGAGCCCCTTCCGCAAATTGCTCGTCGGTTTCAAACGGTCCCGCTGGCAGCCGCATGCTCTGCGAGTTGTCGAACAAGAACGCGACGATCGGCTTTCGTTCGAACTTGTGATCGATCCGCAAGTACGGCCCCGAGAGCACGACGAACAGCAGCGCCAGGATCGAGACGCGAGTCACGCACAGCGTGACCAGCAACCACTTCGGCACCGTGTGCAGATTCAGCTTTTGCCGCCGATAGACCATCCATGCCAACGGCAACAACAACACCGCCCCGATCCACAGCACCTCGCCGCGTTGAAACACCAGTTCCGCGCGGTCCATGTGCTTGAGGACGTCTTCGTGAATGCCGAGCAGTTGCAGAAAGCGTTGAAGCATAGAGCGGGATAAATCGGCGGGAGGGCAGGGAGTCGTTGACGACCGAGGCAGGTCACGGGGCCTTCCTTTCCGCCCCATAGAGCGGATTCCAACGGTAATAGACCTCTAAAGTCAAAGCAGTCAGGCTGGTGGACATCAGTGGGCCGGCGTCGTGGTCTTTGGGCTTCCAGCTTCCGGCGGCACAACCTTCACGAATTTGCGAATCGATCAGTGCTTTTTGAGTCGCCTTATTCCAGTCTTCCCACTGCTTGCCCGGCAGATTGTGCATCGCTTGCGTCGCGTAGTAGAGCAAATAGGTGTTGAGGTGGGCGGCGTTTTGATTCGCGGCGAGGTAGCTCAAGCCTTCGGTCATCTCCGGCGCGTCCGCTTGGCATCCACCATGCTGCCGACAGAGGACTCCCACAGCAGTCATTGCCGGAGAAGGCCCTGATTCGGGAGCGTAGGAAAAAAGGCCCCCGGATTTCCCCTTCGACACGGACTTGAGAAACAGCTTCGACTTCAGCCGGATTTTTGGATTCACTTGAAGCCCCGCAAGCTGACCACTGCGCAGGGCCATGACTTGCCAACCGAGGACCGAGGTGTCGCCGGCGGTGGGCGGATTCGCGGTGTAGTGCCAACCTCCTGATTCATCGTTTTGTGCGTCTTCGAGGAACGCAACCGCCGCTTGAGCAGGGGCCTTCAATTTCGGGTCGCCACTGATACCGTACGCCTCGCAGAGCGCCATCGTGGCCAGGCCATGTTCATACATTAATCCGCTGCCGAGCCGTCCCGTCTTGGGGTCTTGATTCTGCGCTAGCCAAATGAGGCCCCGGCGAATGACTTGTTGATACGGGCCTTTCGTCAGGTGACTCTGGCCAGCCGCGAGGAACGGCAGCACACCGAACGCGGTCGCCGCCGCAGAATAGTCCGCTCCGGCCTTTTGTGCATGAGCCTTGCAGGTCTCGTCCTTGCATCGCTCGACACACTTCTGACAGCCCCAACTGCCATCCGGATTTTGATGCCGAGCCAACCAATTGATGGCGGCTGCGACGGCTCGCTCGGTGTCTTCCGAGCCACCAGCGGCGATGAGTTGTTCCTGAGTACGACTCACTCGCAGTTGGAACGCGGCCGGGATGGGACGCTTGTCGCCTTCCGTCGCCGTTGGATCGGCCGCTGGTTTTTCATCGAATGCGAGAGCAGTCCAACAGCACGCCAGGGCTGCGATCAAGCCAGCGAGGCTGAACTTGCTCAGACGCTGTCGAAGTCTCATCGCGGACCTTCCGCACCGCGAAGCTCTCCGAGCCGTGCTGGCGATGAGCGCTCGACGGACGAATCGAGCAATGGGATGACGGCTCCGCCGCGTTACTTCTTTTTCTTCGCCGGCTTTTTGACGGGTTTGGCTTTGGACTTCGCGGCAGGCTTGGCAGCTCTCTTCACGGGCTTGACCGCTTTGGCGACTTTCTTTGCCGGGGCTTTCGGCTTCGCCGGTTTGACTTTTGCCTTGACCACCTTCACTGATTTGGCTTTCGGTTTCGCTTTCGCGGCGGGCTTGGCCGGTTTCGTCGCCTTGACCTTTTCGGGCTTCGGCGGTTTTGGCGGGCCGTAGCGCAGCAGATCTGCGTCGAGCATCACGCCGTTGTCCCAAACGACAGCACCACTTTCGATGTGCGCCGTCTTGAAGAATTTTTCGCTCAGACGGACCTGTTTGTAGTGTGGTCCTTGGACGTAAGGAGTCACATCGACAGTACGGCTGAGTCCGTCGTCGAAATCGAGTTGCAAATGCAGGTCGTTCAACGCGACGACCGAAACGACGCTCACCGGCCGTGGTGGCTCTACCATCTTGAGGTTCCTTTGAGTGACTTCATTCGAATTGCAACCTCCTTGTGCCTGGGACCTGCCTTGGTGATCTCGCGCTTTTTCGGACGCGAGTTGTGGATTACTTGTTGGGCTGCCCTGCCTTCGTCAACCGTTTGAAGTAATCGCGGATGAATCGTTGATAACCTTCCGGGCCTTCTTCGCGAAGGCTTTGCAGAAGCTCCTCACGAACTCGCGGTTGCATTTTGAGGATCATCGAGCGAGTCGACGGATCGAGGTCTTTCAGGGCTGCTTCCATCGCGAATTGGCTGGAGTTGTCACCTTCGAGACCGCTACGCGGTTTCGGATTCGACTTCAACGGCGGAGGCGGAGCGTTGGGATTCTTCTGTCCTTTGTTCGGCTGCTCGGAAGAGTCGCCGACTTGCATCGCTTGGAGCCGCGCGGCCATCTGCATCGCTTTTTGAGCCTTCGCTGACTGGAGCAACTCCGCCAACTCCGCCGCCTTTTCAGCGGACAACGGTGCCGGTTCGGCGGCGTCGGTTGGTTCACCCGTCGCGGGCATCGGCTCGCCGTTTGGCGGTGGTTCGGCAGGCGGCGCTTCACCAGGCAACGGTGTGTCCCCTTCACCCTTCTCAGCCATTTCAGAATTCAAGAGTTCGCCGATTTCGCTGAGCAACTCGTCGAGCGCTCGTTGATCGGCGGCAAGAGTCTCATCCGCTTTCTGGAGTTGATCAAGTTTCTTGGCTTCGCGGTCGCTCAACTTCTCGCGTTGTTCGGCGGGAGTCGGTTTGTCCTTGGGCTGATCCGCCTGTGGCTTATCAGTTCCCTTTTGTGGTTTCTGCGGCTGGCTTTTCTCTGGCTTCGCAGGTTTCGGTTTCGACGCGTTTGGTTTCACAGGAGCCGGCTTCGCGGGATCGGCAATCGCCGGTTGGAATTCGTCGCCGTTGTCTTCTGGCTTTGCGGCATCGGGCATCGGAGTATCGTTGTTGCCGAAATCTTCCGGATTCGTGGCCAACTCTGGCGGGTTGTCTCCGGCCAGTGGATCGTCCGCAGGCATTGGTTCAGGATTCGCTGGATCGTTCGGCGTCTCGCCGTTTTGCGGCTTCTGTTTTTGAGTCTTCTGCTTCAGCGCTTTGTAATCGTCGCGCTTCTGCAATTCTTTCGTCTTGGCGAGTTCCTTGTCGGCTCGGCGTTCGACGTCGCGCTGCTTGCTGGCAATTTCCGGCAGCAACGACTCCGGAGCCTCCGGAGTGAATTCCAGCAACTGCGATTCCTCGTTCGCGAGATTTTGCAACTTGTCTCGCAACGCTTCGATCGCCTTGCGAAGCTCTTCGAGTTCGCTGGCGGTCAGTTCGCCCGATTGCTTGAGCATCTCGCGATGCAGTTCGTCGAGCGCCATCGCGGCGTCTTGCTTGGCGTCCTTCTGAGCCTCACGCACTGCTTCGAACCGATTCTTCAACGCTTCCAGATTCTCCTGCACTTGGTCGGCGCGGGCTTCGAGTTTTTCGAGTTTCGGATCCGGCGTCTTCGCATCGGCCGACTTCTTGATCTCTTCGGCGAGATTCTTGATCGGCTCGGTCGCCGCTTCCTTGAACGCTTCGGCGAGCGCGGCGATTTCGCGTTGCAGTTCGGGCGGAAGAAGCTGTTGCTTCTCCGCTTCCTTGGCCAACTCTTTCAGGTCTTCGTTCAGTTGTTTGGCGGCCTCGGCGTTCTTGGCTTCTTCCTGTTGGACCTGAGCCAATTCTTGCTTGAGCTGAGCCAATTCCTGCTGTGCCGCTGCATCGAGCTTCGGCTCCGGCGTTGGCTGATCCTTTGCGGCCGGGTCTTCTTTCGGCTTCGGCTGATCTTTGGGTTGGTCTTTCGGTTGATCCTTGGCTTGCGGGTCGTCCTTCTTGGCTTGATCTTGAGCCGCTTGCTCGGCCTTCTCCGCAGCAGCGTCTGCGGCTTTTTCGGCGGCCTCTTGAGCGGCTTCGATTTTTTCAGTGAGCGGCTCGGACTTCTCGGCGATCTTTTCGAGCTTCTCTTGGACCTTGGCTTGCTCCTCGATCAGTTTGTCGAGCTTCTTGGCGAACTCCTCTTCCTTCTTTTCCAACTGCGCGAGCTGTTTGTCGGCGGCATTCGGATCGTTGGAGACGATGCGGATTTGGTAGTCCTGTGTCTGAGCCGATTGTCCTTTGCGGTCGCGGACCTCGGCCCGGTACTTCAGCACTTCGCCGTTCTTGACTCCTTCGCTGACGAGATCGAGCATCACGAGCGACGTGTCGGCTCGCTTCAACTCGGAGAACGACTTCACCGGCCGACCGACAAAACCACCGTCGCCGCGCTGAAGGGAGAGCACGAGTTCGCCGAGTCCGAAGTCGTCGAATGCAGCGATGACAATGGGAACCTTGACCGGCTCGCTGAGCACGAGGTCAAACCCCGGCCGCTCGATCATGATCTGCGGCGGATTGTCTGGCACTGACGAGATGCGAGCTTCCTTCATCGGCAGGTTGGCTGCCCCGATTTCATTCTTGAGCTCGACGCGATACCAGCCGTCACCGTTGATCGGGAATGTGCCCGTCCAATGATGTGCTTCGCGAATGGCGGCGAAGTGCTTCGACGCGACGGACTTTGACTGCGTTTGTTCCCCCGTTTCCTGTTCCTTGATCTTCAATGGAAACGTTTCCACGATCACGAAGTCGCGGACTTCGCGAGTCGCAGCAGGGAGCGTGCCGACTCGGCCCCACAAAATTCTTCCGCTGAACTGCGTGAAGTTCACGCCGCGAATCGAGTGACCTTCGAGGTCCAAATCGCGCGCCGGAACTTCGAGCCGCACCCATTCGCCAGTCTTCGGCAGGTCGCCCGCCCGGCGACGGCTAGCGGTCTCGCTCTGGCCAACGTTGATTTTGTCGGCACCCCAGAAGGCTCGGCGTTCCCAGTTTTGTCCGTCATGGAATTGCAGCATCAATTCTTCGGCGGGCTGATCGGCTTCCACAAAGACCTCTGCAAAAAGGATGTCGCCGAGATGCACGTCGAAGGAAGTGGTGGCGGAATGAAACAAGTGGTACGACAATCCCGGAGCGGCGGGATGCGAGTGCCATTTGGCCCATTCGGACGGATCGGTCCCGCGCTTGACCGGTGGGGCATTCGGATTGAGGTCTTTCTCTTGCGGTCCCCAGTCCCAGCGGCCTTCGACCGCGTGACCCTTCGGCAGAACGTTCTCGAACCAGACTCGTAGAGGCCGATTCTCAACCGGCAGGCTGTTAAATTCTTCTCGCAGCAATTGGATTTCACCGACCGAGGCGTCTCCTTCGACGTTGACGGTGACTTCGACGTTGCTCCCCACGGGGCCAGTGACATCGGCGACGTCCGGCGGATTGACTCGCGGCTCAGGCATCAGCATGTACGACGGGTAATGCACCGTCGCCTGCAAGCCAACCAACCGCGGCCGTTCAAGCATCGTCACCTTCGCCAGCTTGGTCCAGGTGCCACCGCCGTGGACTCGATATTCAAACGAGTTGTCGTAGGCCGGCAGCCGAAACGTCCAAATCGTTCCGTCGAGATCGGGACGCAATTCATGCCACAGGGTTTTTCCAGCCTGTTCACCTTCGACCGGTTTCATTTCCAACCGCAGGCGATCCACTTTCTTGCCGGAGACCTTCGCGAGAAATTCGACCGGCTCGCCACGCAGAACTTTGGTGGTTCCAGGCTGAACGTCGAGCAGCACGCCTGTTGCTGGAGGGATATCGGCGAACGGTGAAAAGATCCGAGCCAACGCGGTCGGCAGGCGATCCGAAAAGATGCCCAGCGCCGTCGCAAACACCAGCACACCGATCATCGCAAACAGGGTGGCACGTTTCAGGGCCGGCTTGTCCACGACCGCCGATGGCCGAAAGTTCTTGACTCGCTCGATCGCCTCGGTGATCAGGCGTCGCACGAACGCCATCGAAAACTTCTTCTGCTTTTCGGAGTCCAGATCAACGACACTGACCAGCCGGTTGTGAATCCCCGGCAGTGTGGCCTCGATCCGTCGAGCCACAAATCGTGACGTCATCTTCCGAAACAGCGGGCGCACCACGCCGTTGAAAAAGGCCCAAGCACTCGGCACGGCCACCAGCAGGAGTCCGGCCAGCCGCAGCCATTCGCGGAACGCCAATGCGACGTCCGCCAGAGAAACCACCACCAGCAGGAGCAATCCCAATCCGACGGTAATTCCGATACCAGTCGCGGTCCAAGTGGCTCGAAGCAGCCGCCGTGTGGAAGCGATAAGTCGATGCAGCAAACCGATCTCTGAGACTTCGGGTCGCGTTTCAGTCGTCATATCTGAGCCTCCGGCTAGGATGCTCGCTCCACCGAGTCAGCCCCGGTGGCGGAGCGAGTTTTTGATGGGGCGTGATTTCAGACAAGTTCGTCCCGATTCGCAACAGCTAAACTGCCAGAAGGCCGAACTTTCCAGCGATTCGAGGCAGATTCTTTGTCATCCGGCACCAGGACGGGGCGATATCCAGCCATCCAACGTCACTGGCCTGCGGACGGGACATATACCCCACGCGGCCTCGAATGAGATGTTTTCGGCGAGCGGCAGGGCGTCAGCCCTCC
>SXGS01072859.1_pt1 | contig 41724 bp, 35 predicted proteins | sample 3174681 | NCBI WGS metagenome assembly SXGS01 (sample SAMN11356861, study PRJNA531348) | freshwater metagenome | isolation source: freshwater sample F1-80 | place: China: Fuxian Lake, Yuxi | collected 2017-12-25 | reverse complement strand
GGTGCGCGAGGCGTGCAATGTATTGGTGGAACGCCTGAAAGAGGTTGCCGCGGGAATGCTCGGCTGCCGACCTCCGGAGGTGTCTTTTATCGGAGGAGAAGCCCGTTCGTCGTCGGGCAGTGTTTCATTCGGAGATGTCGCTCGAACCGCCTGGATTCAACGGGTGTCCCTGTCGGCCACGGGTTTTTACCGAACGCCAGGGATCGCCTATGACCGCGATAAAGGCGAGGGAACCCCGTTCTTTTACTATGCGTATGGTGCGGCCGTTGTGGAGGTGGAAGTCTGCGGCCTGACCGGCGAGCACCGCGTGCGCCGGGTGGACATCCTCCATGATGTCGGAGATTCCTTGAATCCGGCGATCGATCGCGGACAGGTCGAGGGTGCCTTTGTGCAAGGGATGGGCTGGTTAACCAATGAGGACGTCCGTTTTGATGAGAAGGGCCGCTTGATCACTCGTGGGCCATCCACCTACAAGATCCCTGCGATCGGCGACGTACCCAAAGATTTCCGCGTGGCGCTGTTGACCGACGCGGCTCAGGAGGGGTCGATCCACGGAAGCAAGGCCGTCGGAGAACCCCCGTTGGTCCTCGCGATCGGCGTGGTGATGGCGCTCAGGGATGCGGTCGCCGGGTTTGGGACGGAAAAGACCGTGCCTAAGCTAGCGATCCCCTGTACGCCGGAAGCGCTGTTGTTTGCAGTGGAAGCGGCGCGGAGCGTTAATTCGTAAAGTACTTTACGAATTAACGCCGCAGGCCACGACTACATGAGGTCGGACATTCGCACCAGCGGCAAGCCGTGTGCTTTCGCGACGGTTGACAGGTCAGCTAAACGTGCCATTGAACCATCCTCATTGAGGATTTCGATGATCACCGCGCCGGGTTTGAGCCCCGCCCGCTTCATTAGCTCCACCGATCCCTCGGTGTGTCCCGCTCTGACCGCTGGACCGCCGGGTTCAGCGCGCAGCGGGAAGATGTGGCCCGGGGTCCGAATGGAGTGCGGCCCCGAGCGATCGGCGATGGCCGCCTGTATGGTGCGAGCTCGGTCGGTTGCCGAGACGCCCGTGGTGATCCCCGTTGCCGCGTCGATCGACAGGCAAAACGAGGGTTCATTCAAGTCCGTTCGCTCTTTCATCAACTGGAGTCCCAACCGTGCGATGGTTTCTGCATCCATTGCCAGGCAGAGCGTGCCTCGGCCGTAGCGAACCATGAAATTAATAGCTTCGGGAGTGGCATACTGTGCGGCGAGTACGAAATCGCCCTCGTTCTCTCGACCTTCGTCGTCGAACAAGATCACAATTTCGCCACGCTGAATCGCCTCAACCGCCCGTTTCAGGTTGTTGGACGGAGCATCCCCCTGCACGTGAGACATCAGCCGGTTCCAACTGGCGAACCCATACTCTCGCGCTAGCGCCCATTGGGCTTCATGCAACGGCAGAGCCGCCCCTTGGCTCCGTGCGGCATGCACACGATCTTTGGCTTGCTTCCTTAGATGCTCGGCACTCGGGCGAGCGGGAAGCTGAAATTCGGACATGGGACCCCCTTTCATAGCGCCCGATGCCCGCACCTCAGGCTGAAAGAAGGTAGAATGTGGAATTTGGATTGGTGGGTTCAACCCTTCCCGCGGGCGGGAGGCTTCCAGAGGCGCCTCTGGATCCTTGACCCGTCGTTCGAACGCTGGCAACCGAACGCCGATCCCCTAAGTTTCACAAAGATATGCCGGCTAACGTGGTGGAAGCGGGGGCGGCACCGGCCCGATCAGCGCGACGATTTCCGGCACCTCCTTCGCAGGCTTCCACGCATCCCAACCGGCCTTCCAAACGAAATGGTCGCCCGGCAAGCTCTTTGCGAACGAAGCAATTTCCGTTGCCGTTTTTTCGCCGTCGCCGCCCGGTCCGGCGTAGTGGAATTTCGTCGCAACTGGTGCTGGGGGCGGCGGGAGAAGCGCCGACAATTCGGGTACTTCCTTCCACGGTTTCCATGCGGCCCAGCCCGCCTGCCAGACCAAGTGGTCAGCGTCGCGCGCCTGACCGATGCGTTGCGCGATTTCTGCCGGGGAAAGCTCGGCTTGTCCGGAGGGGCCCGAATAGTGGTACTTGGCGGCCCCGGGAAGCGGCGGTGGCGCTGGTGAGGGCGGTCCCTGCATGCCCGCGTGAGGATTAAATTGGCCTCCACCCTGACCACCGGCGAGCGTCTGCCCGACCATCTGGCCGAGTCCCATCCCGACGCCCATTCCTACCCCTGTGCCTCCCAAACCAGGGTTTGCGGCGGCGGTTTGAATCGCTTCGGCGGCATTGAGTTTTGCGTAAGCGTCGAGATTTCCGAGCACGCCCATCTTGGTGCGTTGGTCGGGCGCTTTCTCGACCTCTTCGGGAAGGCTGATGTTCTCGATGGTGAAGTCGGTGAGGGTGACGCCGTAGGACTCCTTAAAGAGAGGGTTCAATCGGTCTCTGAGCTGATCTCCAAGGCTCATGTAGTTGGAGGCGAGATCGAGAACGGGGATCTTGGCTTGACCGATGGAGTCCGCAAGAGTGCTAACGAGCTTGCGTTTCAGCTGGCCGTTGATTTCATCCGTGGTGAACAGACCGTCCGTGCCAACGATCTGCCGAATGAAACTTGCGGGATCGGTGATGCGGTAGGTGAAAGTACCAAACGCGCGAATGCGCACGGGTCCGAATTCCGCGTCCCGCATCATGATCGGGTTGCTGGTGCCCCACTTGTTGTCGGTGAATTGGCGGGTGGAGATGAAGTAGATGTCGCCTTTGTAGGGGTAGTTTAGTCCGTAGGCGATGCTTTTGAAGAATGCCGAAATTGGCGCATTTTGCGTGTCCAGCGTGTAGGTGCCAGGACCAAACACGTCCGAAAGTTGGCCTTCGGAGATGAATACCACCGCCTGGCCTTCGCGCACGATCAACTTGCTCTTGTCAGTGATCGCTTGATTGAACACCGGGAATCGGTAAACAATGGTGTTGTTGGTGTCGTCCAACCACTGAATGTCGTCCAAAAACTGCGCACCAGCGTGCGTTTTCAGCGTGTCCCACAGACCCATTGTCGCTCCAACTTCCTCATCCGCAGGCCTACGGATGCGCAACCGTATACGATTGGTGGACGTACAATAATTCATGGGGAGAACCGGAAGTGGATCTGCTGGCGCTGCGGCGGATAAAGCAGCTTCCTACCAGCTGGTTTGTGGTGGGGTCATCGCTCGCGATCGGTGCACCGTGGGTAGCTGGGGTGTGGATCGGAGGATGGGCGGGGATCGCGGTTTTTGCGGTGGCCGTGGTGGCTACGTTGGTGACGGGCTGGTTGGTGCGCGAGCGTATTCGCTGGCGGGAACTGCCGTTGGAAGTAGGTTCTGCGTGCATTGTTGGGCAGTTGGACGGGGCCCCGGCTTATCGATTCCGGGTGTGTTTGGGCGAGGGGCGCACAGTTTCAAGCGTGGAAGAAAAGATCTGGTTTCAACCGCATAATGCCGATCCCATCGCGCTGCCCATCGTGTCCCACCGCGGTGCTCGGGTAGGCCCCTGGACGGTTGTGGCCTTGGATCACGAACGAAAGGTGAGTGAAGGGGATTTTGTCGTGGAAGTGGACGCGCACGAAAGCGGTCGTTCTTGGAAAGCCAGCGTTCGCGTCCCTAAAACGGAGGCTCGTCCCGGACGGTTTGCCGCACTCGACGGACCAGACTGGGCGAGAGTGGAGTCTTGATTCCGTTGTTTGCGGGAATGTTGGCGGTACATCCATTTGAGCTCATTCGGGTGGACGATCCGAACATTCCCGGCGCTCAAGCGCGATCTGCGACGGGTTCGGTGTTGTTGGCCCCGCCCGAAGGGAGGCCGTGGCGCTATGAGTCGGTACCTCATCCCGACCATTGGCCGGCGGAAGAAGCGATCGAAGTACTCAATGCCGACGAGTGGCATCAGGACGGCGTCCTTGGCGCGGGCGTGAAAGTCGCCGTGTTCGATTTGGAGTGGTTTGGCGCGGAGCTGGATCCCGAGGTCCTTGGCGACGTTCAGACGCACGATTGTTATTCTGATCCCTTGTGCGCTCTGCCCATCGACACGTTTCGGCCAGAGTTCTCGTTTGAAATGGGCGTCCATGGCTATGGGTGCGCGCAGGTGGTTCACGACATTGCACCCGACGCCGAGCTCCACCTGGTGCGTGTCAATGGGGAGACGGCACTCGAAAATGCGGTGGATTGGGCCATTCGGGAGGATGTGGACGTGATCAGCATGTCCCTGTCTTTTTTTAATACTTCGTTTTACGATGGCTCCGGATCGCTGAATGCGCTGATGGATCGCCTCGAAGCTGCAGATGTGTTGATGGTCGCGTCGGTCGGAAACTACGCCCGTGGCCATTGGGCGGGAGCGGCGGTCGACGCGGATGGAGATGGTCGGCTCGACCTCGATGGACATAACGGTCTTTGGGTTGAACTTTCCGCCGGATCGGTTCGCGGGATTTACCTCACTTGGAATCAGTTTCTGACCTGCGGAACCACCGATTTGGATGTGCGGCTGGTGGATTCGTCCGGTCAAATCATTGGTAGAAGTAGGGATATTCAGGCGACCGGTGGGGACCATTGCGAGCCCCTGGAGCGGCTGACCGGTACCGTCCCCGAGGACGGCTGGTACCGCGTGGAAGTGACCCATGAAAGGGGGCCTTTGGCGCAGGTGCACCTGAATCTGCTGGCGACTTCCGGCGATCTGGAAAACAGTATTCCGGAGGGCTCTTTGACGGATCCTAGCTCACATCCGGCGGTTTTCTCGGTAGGGGCTGTGCGCGCGGACGGCTATTTTTTGAATGATTCGGAGTCATTTTCGTCTCAGGGCCCGACGTCGGACGGTCGAAGCAAGCCCGATATCGTCGGGCCGGATGGGCTGACCACAGAGGCTTATGGCGCGGTTTCGTTTTATGGCACCTCCGCGGCGACGCCCGCCGTAGTGGGGGCCTTGGCGTTGATCTTGTCGGACAACCCGTCACTACGGCCGTATCAGGCGGCTACCAGGCTTCAGGCGTGGTCGGTGGGCGGAAATCCCGTGTTTTCGCAACCTTCGCCAGCGCTGGGTTCGGGTCGGGCGCGCCTCGCCGCACGCGAAGACCGGCCGGGAGGATGCGGAGAACGCCCGTTGTTGTTGCCTATTTTCTTGCTTCCACTGGGTTGGTTTCGACGCAGGTATACTCCGACATGAGGAGGGCGATTGCCCGCATTTTGGTGGTTCGCGGCGCTGGGTTGTACCGATCCGATCGCGGAAATCCCCCAGTCTGTCCAGAGCTTTCCTGAAGCGGGTACCCGCGTGGTCGCCGTGCCGGAGCGCGGATCTGCGCCGCTCTCGGTGCGCTTGCAGGCGGTAAATTCGTGGGGAGTGGCAAGCGGACCTGCGGAATTGACCGTTGAGGTGGATGGCGAGCCGGTGGTGGTGAACTTCGACTCTACCGGATGGTCAAGCATCGAACTCGAAGATCTCGGTGTACACCAGGTCGGTGATGCCGAAGTGGTGGTGTTGCCAGCGTGGGACATACCGCTTCAGCGCTCCGAGGAAAGCAAAGGTGAAAATCAGTTTCTACAGCCGATGACCGATTTTTGGCTCGTGGGGGCATCCGATCGGTTGTGGGGCTGGAAAGCTGGTTTGTCTCCCGTTCCGGTGTACGAGCCCCCGGTGGGAGACGAGATTCATGGTGTCTGGACCGGGTTTTTAGAGCGGGACGGCCTGCGAGATGCCCTGGTGTGGACTGAGGACGCGGTGGTGGCGTTTCGCGGCACCGCGGACGGCGGTGCTTTTGGACTTTCGAGTTGGAGTTTCGCAGGGAAGACGGTTTCCGGCGCTGGGGCCGACGATTTGGACGGCGATGGGATCATCGATCTGGCGATCGCCTGGTCCGACGACGAAGATCCTCGGTTGGAGGTTTGGCGTGGGTTGGGTTCGGGGGCATTTGAGCTCTGGGAATCCCGCCAGATGGAGTTTAAACCTCAATCCATGGCCATCGGAGATTCGTTGGGCATGGGTTTGCCCCAGATCACTGTGATCAACGAAACGCACCAGTGGACACGGTATGTTTGGTCCGACAGTGGTTTTATGGAGGTAGGTCCGACGCTGGATTTTGTTCTTCCGGTGAGCACAGTATCCAGTCCGGGGGACATGAACGGAGATGGGGCAAATGAGCTTGTCTTTGTCACAGAAGTGTCCGATGAGGAGGAGTTTCCCGAAGTCTCCATCTTTGATCTGGATTGGAGTTCCGCAGGCTTGGTGGATTTCGACATCGACTACGCGGGAGTGACGGTTGCAGATGTGAATTCCGATGGGGCTTGGGAGTTTTGGTCGCTGGACCAGGAAGGCGATTTGGGGGTGGTGGACTACGGCGACGACGGGTATCACCAAGGTGCTTCTGGAAATTTCCCGCAGGCGGGCTTGTTGGGCCTGTGGGACCAGACGGGCGATGATTTCGCCGATATGATGATTGCCGGCGATTATTGGATGAATTGGACCGGTGCTGGTGGACCGGATTGGGTAGCGGTGGCGACCCCGTGGATTCAACCGGAGTTGACCGTCACCGGCCCGATTGCGGCACACGGTGCACAATTGGTGGGGTTTGTTCAGGATACCAATTTGCATTTGCGCGGATGGGAATCCGTCGGAAGCGCTCCGACCGTGGCATGGGATGTGGACTTGTTGGCGCCCATGACTGCGGTAGACATGGCCATTTGCGGCGAGCGGGCTTGGGTCCTGACGGACACCTCTCTGTTTGTGGTCGATTTGGACGGTGGATCCATCGCCGGACCGGCGGTGGGGACGGGCACCCGAGTGGACTGTGCCGAGGATCAAGGGGTGGTATTGGATGGCGACACCGCACGTCGGTATGATGCGGCAGCGCAATTGACGGATTCAGAGGCAGCGGCGGGCGCCGGAGATGTGGCGATCATCGGCGATGATCTGGGCACTGTGTTGGCCTGCGACGGCGCGGATTGCGATGTCGTTTCCTGGGCTTCGGGCTGGGCTGTGGCAGAAAATGGCCGTACTCGTGTGACGATCGATGGGGAGGAACGCGATGTCGGTCCGGCGGGCGAGCTTTCGGTGGGCGATGTGGATGGCAATGGCGAGCTCGATCTGATCGTTCGTGCTGGATCCAATGTTGGTGTTCTTCGTGCGATCCAGGGTTCGTTGTCGGCGCCAGATTGGTTTCATTTTCGCGAAAGCGCGGCTGGGGCAGTGCAGGTGGTAACTGGCGCCGCTCCGGAGCTTTGGTTGGCTGACGGCGCGAACGGGCTGCGTGGAGTTGTGGCGGAAGGCGGTTAACAACGGTGGAACGGCGAGCACTTGACCGAGGGTGCCTGCATGGGTAATGGAGACGCCGTGGGGGCCGTGCGCCCAGGAGCCGTTTATGAAGCCATTGGTTACGTCGCTGTCTTTGCTGGTGGGATTGGTTGCGTGCAACCCCCAGAATGCCAAGGTTACCGAGGGTTCGTACACGGCTTTGCTTTCTACCAATACGTCTGCGACGCTTCGTAAGCAGTCATTGGACGTGGCGGATTATGGTGAAGGGAAGTGGGACGAAGGCGAGCATTGGCAGGTGGACTGCCGCGAGGGCCTCGACGCCGACGACATGCTGGCGAACCCGATCGACATCTGCGGCGATTTCGACCCGGAACACGAACAATGGTTGAAAACAGACGGCTATGAGGTGGTCACCTCTCCGCTGGACCCCTGGCGCGGCGAAGCGATCATGACGTCCGAAGGCGACCTTCAGGTGACCTTCCACCAGCGTCTCCCTGGTGGCGAAGATTTTCGGTTTGCTTTTGTGGTTGATCCCGACTTTCAACCGAGCAGCTGCCAGCTCGGTGACGACGGCAACGCCGCTTTGGAGCCCATTGATGGTGATTGGGTTCAGGAATGGTCGGCGGAGGAAGCTGCGGATGCAGAAAACCCCGTCAATCCCGATGCGCCGCCTTCAACGTTTGAAACCCTGTATTATTTGAATGCAGGCGCGTACCAGTTCAACCCTGCCAGCACCGACGTGCAGTGGTTCTTCCCTACCGAATGGCTTGCGGGCTTTGCATCGGCGAAGTTCGCCGATGATTCCTTTGCGTCGCGTTCGGTTCGCTACGGAAATCCGTCGGCGTATGCCTCCTTTGAAGAAAACGACATTGAAGTCAGCAGAAGCGATCTTTTCTACATCAGCGATCCAGAAGACTATGACGACCTGATCGCAGACGTGAACGATGTTCAGTCGACGATCGTTTCAGAATTTGCGGCGGTGGGCGTCGACGTTGAACCCAAGGTGCACACGAATTTGTGGCGTCCGGCGGACGATGCCGCGCCGGGTTTGGACAAGTGGGGTGAGCTCAACTACAACTGGGTTGGCTTTAACGAGCCGGCGTCGGAATTGGTGCTTGGCAACCCCGCTTCCGGTGAGTTTCACTTGGTGTTCGACGGTACGGATTCCCAATCGCGGGTCGTCGTGCGGGGTACCTTCGAAATCAAGAAGATCAAGAAGGACCATTGGACGGTCGATGATCTGGAGACGACCAAGCTGGAAGAGAACGAGACCGCCCTCTGCGAGTGAGCTAGGTCAGTTCCATCACCCATTTCAGGCTGTCGGGCCGCATGGGTGTTCCCCGGAAATCGCTGGCCTCCCAGCTGAATTGGAATCCCTCCTGGTGTAGGAGGGTACGGAATTCCGTTTGGTCGAACATGTTGAGCCGTAGGTGGACCTTTTCTTGGTGTCCGCGAGGATCTTCGTACACGTAGATCACATTGTGGATCCGGCGTTCGGGTTCCCAGTAGCCCTCCTCCCAGGTTTCGAGGGGTTCTTTGGTCACCGGGTGAGTGAACGTGCGCTGTTCGTAGCGTTTTCCTTTTTCCCTCGAATAAAGCAGAAGATCTGGAAGGTAGCAGTCGAGGCCAAAAATACCGCCGGGTCGAAGTACCTTTCGGACGCTTCGAAGCAACTCGCGACGGCCGGCAGCCCCCTCGCAGTGATGGATGGCGTTGAACGGGAGGATAACCAACGGATACTGGCGTTCGCCGTCCAGTTGGCAGAAATTTCCTAAAGAATAGCGGACGCGAAGACGGACCGCATCGGGCTCCAAACGGAGCTTTTGTTCGAGGCCGTTGAGCATGTCCGAGGAAGCATCCAGCCCGTGAATTTCCACGCCGGACTGCGCAATTGGAATGGTGATTCGTCCAGTTCCACAGCCCAATTCCAGCACGGGGCCGCGGAGTCTGCGCGCCAACTGGACATAATGCGGAATGTCTTCCAGCTGCTGTTGGTACTCCAGATCGTACAGGACGGGGTCGCGGTATGGATCGTCTTGGTTCAAAGCGGCTCCTACTCGGGCTTCCACAGAAGTATCTGATTGCCTAGCATATTGGCGATCCACAGACCGGTGTCGTCGTCCCAAAGCAAGCCGGCGGGGTAGGTGAGCGGGGTTGCATCGCTCTTTTGTGGCTTTTCCAGGGGCAAGCCTGGAGAGCCGTTGCCCAGGATGGCGCGAAGTTCGCCGTCTTTCCACCGGTAGATGGTGTGGCCCCCGGCGTCGGCGATGAAGATTTCCCCTTGGGGGCCTTCCGCGATCGCGAACGGTTGATCGAGGCCTTCGGCGATTTCGGTGCGAAGCTCGCTGGTTTCGGGATTCAGCACGGCGATTCGGTGTTGGCCGGTGTCGGCGATCCAGATCTCGCCATCGATCGCGGCGATCTGACGGGGCTGATCCAGGCGTCCTGGTGTTCCTTCTGGAGTCTCTCCGCCGCCGGCCGCCGCGAAGATCTCGCCGTTCGAGATTCGGCGCACCGTCGCCGTGGAACGGTCCGAAACATAGAGGTCATCGCCGATAAATGCGAGTCCGGTCGGATCGGTGAGCTCGGCGGAAAGGGCCGCCCCTCCATCACCGGAAAGACCAAGAGTACCGGTTCCGGCGGCGACCTCAAGTGGTTCACCTTCTTTGAAACGAAGCACTCGACCTTCGTGTTCGGCGGCGATGTAGGTGAATCCGTCCGGGCCCACCACTGCCGCAATGGGGTTTTCAAATGCAGTTTCGAGAGGGGGAACCCCAGGGGTGGCATAGGCGTGCTGACCGTTTCCGGCGAGGGTGGTCAACGAATGGTCTTCCTCCAACCGACGAATCCGGTAGTTGTTGTAGTCGACAACCGCAAAACGTCCATCGTCTGACTTATAAATGGAAGTAGGAAGGTAGAGATCGGACTCCAGTGCGTCGAGACGGTCACCGTTGAAGCCGGCGATTCCGGTGCCGATCATGGGACAGACCATTCCCTCCTTGCATTTGGGCGTGCACGCCAAAAAGAACCACAGGAGGGACCACACGTTGTCTCCACGCGGACACCGTACACGGTGGATTCCGGGATCGCCAGGACGCTCCGGCGCCGGGGAGTTACGCCTGGAGAATGACCGAACTTCGGCTCGATGGCCAGTCCTTGGATCTTTCGCAGGTGGCGAGCGTCGCTCGGGCATCGGCCGTTGTGCGTTTGGATGATCGCGCTCGCGAGCGGATGAACGCGAGCGAGGCATGGGTTCGTTCCGCTGCTGAAGGCATGCTGCGGGACGAACAAGGGGAATCGCTGCCCGTCTATGGGGTGAACACCGGCTATGGCTCGTTGGCGCGGGTCAAGATCGATGCCAAGGACATCTCGCGTTTGTCGCTGAATTTGATTCGCAGCCACGCGGCCGGGGTGGGGCCGGCGTTTCCAGCGGAAGTGGTGCGGGCCATGATGCTGCTCCGTGCGAATGCACTTGCAAAGGGGGCTTCGGGTTGCCGGCCGGCTCTGGTGGACACCCTGTGCCGGATGCTGGAAAAAGGCGTCACCCCCGAAGTTCCTTCTCAGGGTTCGTGTGGTTCTTCGGGCGATTTGGCTCCATTGTCCCACCTCGGCTTAGTGATGTTTCGGGGTCCGGAGGGCGAAGAACCGGAGTTTTCGGGGCATGCGTGGTTTGGGGGCGAGCGCCTGACCGGCGCCGAGGCGATGGCGCGTGCCGGAATTCCGAGGTTGATCCCGGGCCCGAAGGAGGGCTTGGCGATCACGAATGGCGCCCAGGCGTCGACGGCGATGCTGGCACTGGCGGTGTACGACGCGGAACGGTTGGTTCTTGCGGCAGAAATTGCTGCCGGCATGACTTGGGAGGCGCTGCGGGGGGTGAGCCGTGCGTTGCATCCTGCGATTCAGGAGCTTCGACCGTATCCAGGAGCGATCGCATGCGCGGCCAATCTGCGGCGGTTGATTCAGGGCTCAAACTTGGTGGATTCTTTGCCGGGAAAGGTGCAGGACGCCTATTCCCTGCGTTGTACACCACAGATTTTAGGTGCAGTTCGGGATGGGATCCGGTTTGCCGGAAATCAGGCGCGCATCGAGATCAATGCGGCGACGGACAATCCGCTGATTCTGTTGGACGTCGAGGACGCCAATAAGGCGTTTTCTGGCGGATTGTTCCATGGTGAGCCCGTGGGTATGGCCTCCGACCATCTCAAATTGGCGGTGGCGGAGTTGGCAAATCTGTCCGAGCGTCGATTGTTTCGCTTGACCACTGGCAACCTTTCTGCGCGATTACCTGCGTTGTTGGTGGAGAAAGACGCGGCGGGCATGGGGGCGATGATTCCGCAGGCGACAGCCGCGGCGTTGGTAAGCGAAAATAAAGCCCTTGCTTGGCCGGCATCGGTTGACTCCATTCCGACGTGCGAAGACCAAGAGGACCACGTGGCGATGGCGACCACCGCGGCCCGACGCGCGCGCGAAGTCGTGGCCAATGCGACCCGCGTGGTAGCGATTGAGCTGTTCTGTGCCGCTGGGGGCCTCTGGTGGCGCCAACGACAGGACGTCGATGTGCGGCTCGGCGAGGGCACGGCCGCGGCCCTGGAAGCCGTCGAACGCATTCTAGGGGGGCGTGGCGCGCTCACTCCGTCGGAGGACATGGAAGGTTTGGCGGAGGCCATCCGCGATGGACTACTGATAGAAGCGGTGCAATCCGCGGTTGGCGCATTGGCGGGGGTGATGGATGTCTGACATCCGCCTGGATGGGAGGTCGTTGACGCCTCGACAATTGACGGCGATCGCCGAAGGTGCACGCCCGGTGTTGGATGCCACGGCGCGCGCTCGAATGGCCGCCGGCGTTCGAACAGGGGATTGGTTAGCGCAAAAGTGGAGTTGGTTGGTTGGAGGTGAGCCTCCTGCCGAGCCCGCGGAGCGTGTGCGTCGATTCATCCTTGGGCATTGCGCCGGGGTAGGGCCCCCTTTGGCGCAGCCGATGGTGCGTGCGCTGATTGCCGCTCGGGTCAACGTGTTGGCGTGCGGCTTTAGTGGAGTTCGCCCGGAGATTGCGGATGCTCTCCTTCAGCTGTTGGATGGGCCTCTCCCCTGGATCCCGTCGCAAGGGTCGGTTGGCACGGCGGGATCGCCGACGCTCGCCCACGTGGCACAGGTCCTTTGTGGCTTGGGCGGCAGGGTTTGGGGCGACAGCGGACCGGTTGCCTCCGAAGTGCGGGCGGTCGAAGTCACGGAAAAAGAAGCCTTAGCCCTTGTGAATGGTGACTCGCTCACCGCAGCATGGGCCGGATTGGTCGTTGCTCGTTCTCGAAGACTGTTGGAGGCGGCAGAAGCCGCTTGTGCGCTCACGTTTGAGGTGGTGCGCGCCGATCTACGCTGCCTGGATGCGGAAGCGATGCAGGAACGCCGCCATCCAGGTCCGATCGCTGTCGCGGAGCGATTGCGTCTTAGATTGTCTGGGTCTGAACTTTGCTATGAGGGACGAACGCCCGATCCATTTTCCATCCGTTGTGCGCCGGCGGTGTTGGGCGCTGCTTGGGAAGTGCTCGAATTCGTGGAAACCGTGGTGGAACGTGAGCTTAACGCGGCGGTCGATAACCCATTGATGTTCGGCGATCGGACGGTCGAAGCGGGAAATTTCCATAGCGCTGCTGCTGCGATGGCGATGGATCAGCTGAAGATCGCGTTGACGCAGGTGGCGTCGATTTCCGAGCGACGAACCTTTCGTTTGACGTATGGTCAGCTTTCAGGGCTTCCTTCCTTTCTGGTACCGAGTACCGGCCTAAACAGCGGGTTGATGCTGGCACAGTACACCACGGCATCCCTGGTGAGCGAGATGAAGGGTCTGTCCCACCCGGCGTCGGTGGATTCGATTCCGTCGGTACAGCACCGCGAAGACCACGCTTCGATGGGGCCAATCGCGGGACGCACAGCCTGGGATTGCACTGAGACCCTCGCCGATGTGCTCGCGATCGAGCTGATGTGCGCGTCTCAAGGTCTCGAATTTCATATGGACGAAGGTAAGCAAGCGTCGAGAGATTCGATGCTGACGCACGCCAGGGTTCGGTCGTTGGTCCGCCGTTGGACCGAGGATCGCGTGCTTCATCCGGATTTGAAAGCGTTGGGAACGGCGGTGCGCGGCGGAGTATTTTCGTAGGAGGTCGGATGAACAAAGGATGGCTGGTGGGATTCCTGGCGTTGAATGCGTGTGCGCACGCATTGCCGCCAACAATGGTGCCCGCAGAGATCGTTCGTTACGAGACCCAAGACGAATGGGCGGCGGAGATCCGTCATTATCCAGGTGATGGGCCGCCGGTTCTGTTGGTGCATGGCATGGGTGCCAACCACTACAATTTCGACTACCGCGAAGAAGTCTCGTTGGCCTGGTATCTTCAGGAGCGGGGCTGGGATGTATGGGTGCCGGAGTTGAGGGGGGATCCGGGCAGCTATCCTCCGTCCAAAGGCGCTTTGGGAGGGTTTAACTTCGATGATCATGCCAAGGACGACATGCCGGCGATCGTCGACACCGTCTTAGCGGCGACCGGCGAGAAGCAGCTATATTGGGTGGGGCATTCCATGGGAGGAATGCTCCTTTATACAGCCATGCGCGACTATCCCGAAAAGATCACGGCCGGAGTCGCGATCTGCTCGCCAGCGACCCTTCAGCATTTAGGCGGTTTGCACAAGATGATTCGGGGCTCGGGTTGGGCCGTGGGAGGGCGCGGCCGATTCCACGCTCAGGCCATGGCGAAGATGGTGGCGCCATTAGGAAAGACAAACCCTGTGTTTACGCAGTTGGCGAATCTGGAAAACATGGACGGACCGATGGTGAAGGGCATGGCCCGCACCTCCCTGATTGACCTAACCAAACCCACGGCGCAACAGGTGGTGCAGTGGCTGAAAGCCGGTGAAGTTGTTGAGGAAAACGGCGACGCATGGATTGCTCCCTCCGATGTTCCCATCTTGGTGATCGGCGCAGAGAAGGATCGCGTCGCTGCGGAGCCGAACGTCGCCTATGCGTGCTCGGTATTTACGAACTGTGAATACGTGAAATTGAGCAGAGCGAATGGCTTTTCGTACGACTATGGACACATCGATCCGGTGGTCGGCCGCACCGCTTCCAGCGAAGTCTTCCCGTTGGTGGCGGAGTTTTTGAAGAGGCAGTTGCCAGAAAAATCGACAAGCGATTTACCATCGGCGGATGCCCTGCCCTAGGGTTTCTTTCCGTGCTTGATCTTTTCAAGCATGGGTTCAAGCTCCCAATTCGGGTCCCACTGCGGCGTGTGGCAGGAGGTGCACACCGCTTCTAGTACGCAAACGGGGCAATCTTCGCCGAGTCCTTCGATGTTGCCTTTGCCGCCGCCGGCCTTCACGTGCGCTTCGCCGGGTCCGTGGCAGGACTCGCAACCTACGCTTTCCGAGGTATGAAATTCGGCAACCGTGGCGGGGGGTGGACCTGATCGCTCCGCGGTGGCGTGGCAACGAACGCAGGTGGGATCTTGGCTTTGGGTGGCGTCGAGCCGCGCCATGGCTTTGGCGTGGGGAGAAGCTTCCCAGGCGCCGTGCTCTTCGGAATGGCAACCTACGCAGGCGGCGGATCCGACATTGGTTCCCTCGGAAAAGGCGAGCAAATCCCTTGGCACTTCTCCGTTGGCGAGCTTGCGGCGCTCCTCAAAAAAGGCGTTGTCGTCCATGGCATCCGCGCGGTAGTGGTCGATTTTGGGGAGCCCCTTTTCCACTGAGAACGCGATACTGTGCTTTTCATCGTGACACCCGCTGCAGGTCGTGCGGGGGTCGAGGCGGGCGCCATCGTGCGGGCCGCCGGGTCCATGGCAAGCTTCGCAGCCGACATTCACCAGGTGCGACCCCTCCGATCCATCCCAACCGGTCGGCTGACCCGCGCCGGTGACATGGCAATTGGTGCAAGCGGGGTTTTGATCTTCTTCTTTCTCGACCAGGGTGGCCCAAGCGATGGAGTGGTGGGTGAGAAGTGCGGAAGAAGCTTCGCTAAGATGACAGGTGGCGCAGGCTCCATCCCCGTGAAACTCGCCCGGGCGAAAGGCCTCCCAGGGGTTTTCCAGGGCGCGCATTTCTACAAGCGTGTCAAAACCGTGGCGATAGGGGTACCAATAGTCAGCTACCTTGACTTTTTCGCCGTCGGGAACCACCAGCATGACCGAAGGAGTGGAGTCGACGCCGAGAGTCGCAGCGATCTCTCCATCGGTGTCGTGGATCACCTTGTAAGGAACTCGGTATTCCGAGACGAACTCTTTCATGGCGACCGCCGACTGTCCGCCGGTGGACACGCCGATGACGGTGGCGCTCTCGCCCAGACGTTTGGACAATGCGTTGATTTCGGGCGCCACCGCTTGGCAATGCGGGCAGGTCGGCGAGAAGTAGACGATCACCGTGGGCCCGGTGATCAACTTCTGAAAGCGGCTTGGAAACTCAAGTGTTACTTCCTGAGCGAGCGGCTCCAACACGCGTGCGCTGTTCGCCGCTGGCGTTCCCGGCGACCAACCTCGGGGATCGGACGGAGTGGCCAGAGCGGAAACGGCGAAAAAAGCCGCAACGATTGCGAGCGAACGGGCGCGTTTCAATCCGGACCTCCTCCCCCAGCGGGGATGGCCTCGGTTGGATTCTGTGCCGAGAGCCCCAGCCGAATATCGCGGCTTTGTTCTGCCTGCTTGCGGACCCAGGCGCGGGAAGGGTCAGCGATCAACGCTTTTGACCATGCGGTGTATCGGGCATCTTCGGTGGTTGCGGCGTTTCCTGCGGCTTCCCATCGGTTCGCGAGCAGTTCGCTGACACGCAACGTTTCGGGATTTTGGTGGTTGTATCGGCGAGCCTTGCGTATGGACTCCACATCTTCGGAGTTCTCCGCATCCAACGCCCAGCAAGCGGCAAGGGCGTCGTCGATGCGCTGGCGGGCCGAGGTTTGCCAAGCGTGGTGGCGCCCCAGCCATCGGCGGGAAATTGCCCATCGAGCTTCGGCACTCGGGCAGTCGCCGGAGGACGCACTCTGAAGCGCGGCGTCCAATTCGCGATCGGCTGTTTGTTCGGCCGCCGAAGGGGATTGAACTTCGACGGCGCCGGGCCACCGTACTTCGCCTGGGATCAACGCTGGATACTCCGATGTCCCAGAGCTCTCCACGGCCGCCCAAACCTCACTTCGGGCGCCGGTTCCGACGACGACGATGCCAAGGTCGTAGGAACCAGGGATAAAATCGGCAGGGATCGGAAGGCTGTACTTCCCAACCCAGGTTTCGTCCGCCTTCCATTTGGACGGGAGAACCCAATCGTATGCCGGGGGGAGCTCGTGAACGGACATGCCCTTTCCGTTCGAGAGGAACACCCAAACCCTAAAATCCTTCCCTTTGTTGGGACGCTGCAGCGCAAGCTCCAAATACAATTCTTCGCCAGGTGCCGTGCCAGCTGGAACGTTCAATCCCAACAGGTCGACATTCCCTTGGAAGCGGGCCGTCTTGTCGGTGGGACCCGTCCAGGGATGGACGATCAGGTCCTTTCGAATGTGGTTTCCGACGTGCAGAGTCGTTGGTGAAATCGGATACGCCGAAATCTCGATGTACCGCTTCCATTCTGGCAATTTGTTGAGCGAATTGCGCGGGGCGCTTCCGTGAACGTGGGCGAACTCGGTATTTCGCTCTTGGTAGGCATATTCACGCATAAAAGTGTGCTGCCATTTGTGGTGACCGATGGGTACGTCGACAAGGCCGGCCAGATCGACAATTTCGAAGTCCGACCACCACAGGTGTGCGCCCATGTCAACGTCGAGAAGTGCGGCATGGTCGAGGTGTAAACGTTCTTTTACTCCCTCCATGTACAACACACGTCGGTACACGTCGTACGGCATCGTTTCGGGGGCGCTCACGAACCCGATGGTGCTCATCACACCCAAAACCACGGGTGCACCCGCGATCAACGGTGGAATGCGCGGCCAGCGTTGAAACACGGGGGTGATTTCGGCAATGCCCACGGCCAGAAGCACGGCGCCTGGAACCGCAGCAAACGAGAACCAGCGGTATCCCTTCATCCAGTCTCCGCCGGAGTACAGGGCAAAGAAACCTGCGGTCAACATGAGGAGCCAAGCCAGTGATCGCGGTCCCTGGTTTTCGTAGAGCGCCGCGAGAGTGATTCCGAGGAGCGCAAGCGTCGCCAAAATCGCGCTGGCTTGCCCATTTGCGGGCAGTGCCACGCCTAGAAGCGCCGCGGTCGCCAAACCGCCGAGGGCGATAGCTCCATAAATAAGGGTCGGTCGCCGAAATCCAACCGCCCCCGCGACATACAGCGGAAGCAGAAATCCATGTCCGGAATAGAAAGCGTAGTTTCGAATGTACTTCCAACCTTTTTTCTGCCAGTCCAACGGTGCAAACTTCTCAGCGTCGGCAAGTTTTGCATAGTAGGTGTTTGGAAAAGGCCAAGCAAAAGCATGATATCGCCAGGCATGCCAGGCGAGAAAGGGCACCAGGAGTGCAATGAACCATGGCAGCGCCCAGCGAATCAGCGTTCGTCGGTGGTACCACATCCCGGTGAACCCGATGATGGCGACGTACAAAGGCGCTTCCGGGCGGGTGATCGCCAAGACTGACGCAGCGAGGCCGGAGACCCAAACCCGGCGAGGATCCCACAGTCCCACCACGCTGGCGGTTAACGAAAGAACAAAGAAGCTATTTTCAAGGCCGGAACCGTTCCAAAGAACGAACTGCAGCGAGGTCGCCAAGATCAACGGAACGAGGGCCGTTTCTTTGGGAGTCGCGTCTGGACGAATGTCGTGAAACCAGCGTACGGCCAGCGGAAGTGTCGCTAAGCCGCACAGGGCCCCGAGCATTTTTGCGGCGATCCAGGGCGTAATACCGAAGAAGTCGAGTCCAGCGAGTGCGAGCGTCCAGGTGGGATTGGAGAAGCCTTCGACCCATTCGGCGCCAGGCATCGCCACAAAACCTTCGCCATCGGCGATGTTTCGCGCGTACGCAAAACTGATCGCAGCGTCTTCGATGTACCACCACGAGAATATGGCAAAATGCACTAAGTAAAGTGCACTTCCGAGCGCGAGTCCGGTGACGTTAGCCCGTCCGCGATCGTCGAGTCCGTCAAAGGCGCGCTGTGCGCGCGCCTTCCAAGCGGAGGTCATTCCTCGTCCGCCTCAGGTCCGGGAACGGCTTCTTCCGGCTCAGGAGCCTCCTCTTCGCCCGGCGCCTTCGCGCGCGGCAAGGTTCGCTGAACGGGTGGGCGCTTCTTTTTGGCGTCGGCGTCTGCTTTTTTCTTCGCCAAAGAGTCGGGATCGATCCCAAGCCGATGCGCGCGCGCCTCCTCCATGTAGCGCTTTGCCCAGGCGCGCCAGGGCTCAAAAGCAACGGCAGCGGCCAATTCTCGGTATGCATCTTCCCAGCGCTGCTGATCGTACGCTTCCTTGCCGCGGAGGTACGCTCCTTCCGCGAGGGGTGCGGCAACCGCGAGGAGGGTGGGTTCCAAGTGGCTAAACCGGCGCGCTTTTGAAATCAGTGCGACCTGTTCCGCTTGATCGCTTGATTTGGAGGCCTCGGCAGCGAGACAAGCGGCGAGCGCGTTCATGGCGGTCCCTTTGTGCGCTTGGAGCCATTTGTCTTGCTTGGTCATCCGACGTCGGGCCTCATCCCAGCTGGACTCTGCGCCAGCGCAATCGCCAGCTTTGGCCTTTGTGATGGCACTGGCGTGTGCGGCGTCGGCGGCGGTTTCGGCGTCTTTGGCGGAGAGCACGCGCATCGCGCCCGGGAACAACACCTCGCCGGGTAAAAAGCGTGGGGCCGCTGGGGATAAGGTGGGACCGGGCCCGCCGGAGGACAAGGCGGACAGGACTTTTCCGTCGAGGTCGAAAACGACAAATCCTAAGTCGTAGCTTCCTTCTTTGAGGTTGACGGGCAGCGAGAACCGGCCCCAGACGATCTCGTCCTTCTTCCACAGATCGGTGGTGTACCAGTCATAGCCGGGGGGCAAATCCCAGATTTGGATGTCGCCTGCATCGTTGGCGAGGAACGCCATCATCCGAAATCCTTCGCCCTTCTTGGTGGCTTCCGGGATCCGAAGGGCGACCTCGAGGTAAAGCGAGTCCGAAGTTCCGACTTCGGATGCTGCGGTGTAGTACCCGACGAGCTCGGTGCCGCCCTCAAACTGAATGTGACGTTCGGGAACGTCCGGCCATTCGGTTTTTATGAAAAGGTCACGTCGAACGTGGTTTCCAACGTGAAGGGATTTGCCTGTGGGGTAGCCGGGAATTTCAAAATAGTCGCGCTTCCACTCGGGCTGCTTGTTGATCTTCGATTTGTTCGCCCACCCACCGTGAACGTGGGCAAATTGCGGCTTGCGCTCGGCGAAGATGTACTCGCGGATGAATTCCGGTTTGTACTTCTGGTGTGCCATCGACATGTCGACCAGTCCGGCGATGTCGAGCATTTGATGCCCGGACCACCAAAGGTGAGCTCCTTGGTCGACATCGATGTTGACGATCGGGGTGTCGACGTGAAGACGTGCTGCAGCGGCATTGATGTAGTCGACGCGCCGTTTGACGGATTTTGGGCTGGTTTCTGGCTTGTTGGCGATGACGTTGAGGTGGTTGATGTGGGGGGCGAGGAACAGGATCGCGCAAACGGCACCGGCAAAAGTGGCAGGCCAACCCCAACGATCGGGTCGTTGGCCCCGTAATAGGCTTGGCGCCCGCCACAACGCAAACACCATCGCGCCCGTCGATGCCAGCCCGACGACCACCCACAGGGCAGAGATAAGGGCGCCGGCGCTTTCGGTGGGAAGGGCGGGTTGAATGATGTTTACCGAGCCGTAATAAAACACCGCGCTCGCAACAGCGGCTGCTGCGGGCAGGCCAACGTACCAAGCGATCCTGCTCAGTGCCGAGTTTCTGCCGAGAATGGACTGGTAGAGGGAGCCCAGTTCTCCAACTGTTGAAGCAAACAGCACCGAGGCCGGAACAGTAAGGGCCGCCATCCAGCGGAATCCCTTCATCCAATCTCCGCCGGACCACAGCGCAAAGAACAGCGCGAGCGCGATGGTGTCGCAACAAAGGACGATCACACGCCAACCTGGCCGGGCCGGGACCAAACGCGGGAGAGCGAGAACGAAGAGTGCGATCGCTGCCACACGGAATTTTGCTGGAGCAACGGACTGCAAATCAAACGGATCAAAGCCGATGCTGGACCACTGGAGGTAATACACGGCACCTACGATCGCGACGGTGGCGACGGCGCCCCCCAAGGCGAAACGTAGCGTGTCTCGCTCTTTACCGAACACGATGCCGCCAGTCACCACGAGCGCAGCGGCCGCGAATATCGCAATTTTATTGCGGAGCTCGGCGAGATCCAGCAACGTTTGGGCGGTGCTGGAATCGGCGATCAACGAGAGGTAGAACGACCAGCCGAAGCCGTACATCGCAGCCACCAAAACCAATGCGAGCACACCGCCAACGCCAGCTGCCGCAAAAGGTACGTCGCCACGCTGATGGGTCAGGAATCCGAACAGACTCACGAGTCCGAGCGCGACCATGGCGCCAAGAAAATAGGGCAGAACCATGGCCGCCGTCAGGCTGTCAAAGCTGACGAATTGGACCACTGCGGCGAAGGCATCCGAACCCGGGGCGGCGATGGCGAGAACGACCGCGGAGGCAAATAAAGCCAAGTACCGTTGGCGGGCGTTCGAAAAACCGGTGATCCCCACCATCCACAGAGGTAGTAAAGGACCTTGACCAACGTCCTTGGCCCAGTTCCGAATGTACTTCCATCCTGCCTTGTCCCAACCGTACGGAGCGAAGTCCGAGTCTTCGGTCTTGGCGTAATAGGTGTTGGGCAAGGGCCAAGCGAAATAATTGTAGTGCCAAACTTGATAAATGGTCCACGGAGCGAAGAAGGTACCCAACCACCGGAGGGTTGGCCACAGGCCCTGCCCGAGTCCAAGGCTGAAGGCCATCGCCCAAAATCCGGCGGCGGCCCCGTACATGATCCCTTCGGGACGCGTGATCGCTAACAGGAAGTAGGCAAAGGGTCCGATTGGCCAACGTCCAGGTTTTAGCTCGGCGATGGTGCGCCAAAGTCCGACCGCCAGCAGGAAATTGAACAGGCTGTTTTCGAGGCCGGAGGTGTTCCAAATCGTGAATTGCGAGCATCCGGCAAGGAAAACCGCGGCGTAGACCGGGACATCGTCGTCTTCGTCGGGGCGAAGCTCGCTGGCCAGGAGGTAGGCAAACGGGAGGGTTAACGCCCCGAAGAGTGCCCCGAGAATCTTCGCGCCCGAGAAACTGTCGATCCCGAGCAATTCACCGACGGCGAGCAGAAATACCCAGGTGGGATTGCTATATCCTTCGACCCTTTCGCCCGCGGGGTACGGCACCAACCCCTCGCCGGTGGCGAGATTGCGGGCGTAAGCGAAACTGATCGCGGCGTCCTCAATATACCACGTCCAAAGTACGGCCTGCACCGCGACAGAGACCACCATCAGCAGCACCAGCCACTGAAGATGACGCTTTCGCCGTGCCGACGCATTGGCCCATGCCCACCAATGGCCGATCATTTTCTGTGCTCCCTGCCCCAAGGCCGCTTTCTTATTGCGTCCTCTGCAGAGCGCCCAGGTGGATCCACCGTTTCTAGGGCTATCGCCGGCGCGGTGAAAAACCCTGGTCAGACGCCATGACTGTGCGACGGTAACGACTCAGCGGGCGGCGCTGCCACCTGCGCCAATACACCAAAGGAGCGGGAGCGTCATCTGGAACGGCGTTTTCAAGCAGTAGCCATCGCGCGGCGCGCATCGCCTTCTCAGCGGCGCCTGTCAACTCTGGGCGATCGAGGAGCAACACCAGTCGCGCGGCCAGCTTTGGACGCTGGGCCTCAAGCGCCAACTCCACGGCTTCTTGGACGACTTCTTCGCTTGCATCGGTCAGCCCTGCCACGAAGGCATCTTCTGCCGATGGATCCCGCGAAGGGAGCTCCATCTCAGATGGTCTTCTTGACGGAAGCACCTTCAGAAGCGGCTTTCTTAGAGGCAGCTTGGCGCTTCATCTCTTCCAGCTGATTGCGTGCGGTGCTGTTTGCGGCTTTTTCGCGGATCTTTGCAAGCTTGTCGTCCAAGGAATTGCCCTTGATTTCTGCGCCGATGTCGGCTTCCGCCTGCAATTTGTCGATGTGCTCGCGAACGTTGTCGAGGGCTTTGATGTCGGCGTCGGTCGACAACCCATTGAGCGTGTCTTGGATTTGAATGCGGGCTTGAGCATTGCTCTTCTTGGCCAGCATCTCGTCTTTTTCTCGCTTGAGCTTTTCGATTTCGCCCTGGAATTGGACAAGGCCCGACTTCGCTTCTTCTGCTTGGGCGGAGATCTTCGTAAGCTCGCCGGAAAGCGACTCAATGGCTTTGCTGAGCTCGTCTTTTTTCTGAATCAGAATGAGCGCCACTTCGTCTTCACCGTCTTCCACGGCGATGGGCAGCTGATTCATGACGTCTCGGAGCTCTTTTTCCTTTTCTTCGAGCTCGCTGGAGATCTTGTTTCGGAGGTACACGATGCCCGAAACGGCCTTCTTCAATTCGAGGTGTTTTTTCACCCTTTCATTGATCGCCGCTTCATACACCGCTTCTGGGTTTCGGTTTTCCATATCGGAAACCCAAAGGCTCAAAAAACCCTTCCAGATATTGGCGATCCGATCGAAAAAGCCCATTTTCCTCTGCTCCCGCGATGGCTGGAGCGTACCTCCCAAGGTGACGCCCGGCAACCGCAACAAGGGATGTCCTACATTCCGCCCCTTATTTTATTGCCAGGAATCATCCACCCGCGGATCCAAAACACCATTCGGCAAACTGCCAACCGAGCAAACCAAACAAAAGGCAGCCTCCCACCGTTCCGAACAGCTGGATTCCCGCTCCCACTGCATCGCGCTGCTGCAGGGCGTTCAACAGCTGCAGGTTGAAGGTGGAATAGGTTGTAAATCCACCGAGAATGCCAACTCCTAAGGTGAGGCGCAGAGCCGGGGAAGCGCCCGTCGCCGGATGCGAAAGCAAAGCGAGTGCAAAACTTCCGATCAAATTGATGAGTATCGTTCCCGGGTAGCCGGGGATCCATAGGGACAAAAGCCAACGAAGTGCTGCGCCGGTGCCTCCGCCTAAGAACACCCAGAGGATTGTCACACGCGCCTCCACCGATGATGCTATTCAGCCGGGTTCCTTGCGGAGGCTTAATGGGTTCGCTGATCGGTGTGTTGGCCGTGGCCACTTCAGCGTGGGCTGAGACACCCCCCTCCGCCGGCGAATTGGGCTTGCCAGACGTAGAATTCGTCGGCGAGCACGCGCGTCAAATGCAGCTGCACCCCAAGGTGGTGGCGCGCAAGAAAGCCTCGGGTGGGCAAGCGGGTGGTCAACCCTCTGCCACGCCGGGTCCCGACATGACCGTCTACGGATATTTGGCGTATTGGGCCGATGATTTGGACACCGTGCCGTGGGACAACCTGAGCCACATCGCGGTTTTTCAAGCGGGGATCGATGAAGACGGGAATTTAACGGGCACAAGTACGTGGGATAACGCCGATGACGTCGTGGCGCGTGCAGAACCTTACGGCGTAAAGACCCACTTGTGCGTTACCAACTTTAGTTCGGGTTCCATAGGCGCTTTTTTGGACAGCCCAACCGCTCGTTCGCACGCGATCGATCAGCTGCGCGAATGGGTGGACGCCACGGGAGCGGACGGGGTCAATATCGATTTTGAGGGACTGCTGTCCGCGAACAAACAGGATCTCGTGGACTTTGCAGAGGAGCTAAACGACGAGTTTGGTGACGAAGTGGTGTTCGCCACTCCCGCCGTCGACTGGAATGGCGCTTGGGATTATTCTGAAATCACCCGTTTTGCCGATGTTTTCATCATGGGGTACGGCTACCACTATTCCGGCAGCGGCACCGCCGGTCCAGTGGATCCCCTATATGGAGGCGGGGTTTGGGGGGATCATTCGTTGGAATGGACCGTCGAAGACTACCTGACCTACGACGCCGATCCGGATCGAGTGATTCTGGGACTCCCTTTGTATGGGTATTCTTGGCCGGTGGCGTCGAACGATGTGCCCGCCGACGCCACGGGGACGGGTTCGGCGGTATTTTGGGTGGCTGCCCAGGACAAAGCGGCTCAATATGGCGCTTCGTTCGATGAACAGAGCCGGACTCCGTACTACTACGGCGGGGGACGTCAGGGATGGTATCAGAACACCGACAGTGTTCGCGAAAGGGTGATATACACTCGTGAATCGGGGATCGCTGGCGTTGGATTTTGGGCGCTAAATTACGATGAACAAGACCCAGAACTTTGGGCAATGATGGACGAAGAGACGAACTTTACGGTGGATACTGGGGACACGGGCGATACGGGCGACACTGAGGAAACCGGCGACACCGACCAAGTTTATGCACAGTACATTGCGAATGTCGGCCTTCCTTTCTTGGCATATGTGGGGGATACCGTCCGTTTGTCGGGGCTGGACAGCACCGCCCCGGATGGGCAGGATCTGGAGTTTCGATGGACGCAAGTGGCGGGCCCGGCGGTGGAGCTGTCGGATCCGTCCGGTGCGCAGCCCGAGTTCCCGCTAAAAGAGACGGGAACCCTTGCGTTTGAGCTGGAGGTGGGTGACGGCGTGGTGTGGTCGCCCCCCGCGACGAGCTACGTGATCGTGATCGACCCGGCGCTTGGGGTTCAGGGTTGCGGGTGCAATTCGACGCCATGGGGCGGGGCCTGGGCCGGCATCGCCGGTTTGTTGGCTTACCGCCGCCGGCGGTCAGTGGCGCGCTGACCAGCTCCGAGAACGGCGCGACGAAGAGGATAATCGCTGAAACAGGTGCCCGCGGAACAGCAGAAAGGCGTGGCAAAAGAGCGTCAGTCCCGTACCCCCCACCATGGCCAAAATGCCGAGATTAAGGGTGGAAGACAGGCCGATCACCAGCCAGGTGCCTGCGGAGGTGAACCCGAACCATGGGCCAAACATTTTCAGAATGCTGGCGGCGCCTTGAAGGTCGATGCCTCCGGAAAGAAACCAATAAAAGGGCACAATGACGGCGTATCCGACCACATGCGCCACCAACCATTCCGGCCAATTGTTCTGCATGAAGGAAGCGGCGTCCTGCAAAAGGCCGACAGAGTTGGTGCGTCCTTGATAAATCAGCTCAGGTGCGGGGTTGAATACGAGCGTGCCAACCAACACATAGATGACGTGAACGGTGCCAGGAGCTTGCGAAAGCGCGAGTTCAATGATCCAAAAGATGAACAGGACCGACATGACATCCCAGATGTGGGTGCCCATTTGGTCCTTTAGATCGGCGAAAGTGACTCGGCGCCGCTGAAGCACGGCGATCCCCACCAGCGCGAGGTACCATCCGACCAGAAGGGAGTTGAGAAGGCTTAAAAGTATCCCCCCGGCGAAGCCGAGCGGCGATACCAACAGCGCGGCGGCGACCTCGATCGGTAAAATCAGTACCAGGGCCGTCAGACCCCAGACGCTCTTTGCCAGCGAGTCGGCGGTATCTGCTAAGGCACCGCGCAAAACCGCCCAAGTGGAGGAAATCAGTGACATGCCATCCACTAACGCGCCGCTCGCCTCTGAACAGCCGTACGTTCTTGTACGGCGGTGATGGCCGATAGATCGAAAATCTATGCCCGAGCGTTTTGGTCTGCGGTAGTCTCGGATCGAATGACCCACGCAAAGCCGATCCAATGCGGGTATACTTCGATTGAGTCCGGCGATCGTCGGTTCGGAGGTCGCGCGTGAAGCTGGCCGGCGGACCCTTCGAGATTCTAGAGATCCTCGGTGAAGGGTCATTTGGGACCGTCTGCGTGGCGCGGGTCACCGGCGATCCGCTGCGCCGGAAGGTTGCGCTCAAGATCCTAAAATCCCCCTACACGCGCAACCAGAAGATTCTGAACCGCACCCGCGATGAAGCTCGCCTCCTTTCGCGCATCAATCACCCCAATGTGGTGAGGGTCGAGCGGCTGATGGATGTGGGCGGTCGCCCGGTCATCGTGATGGAGCACGTTCAGGGCGTGTCTCTCGACCAGCTCTTGCTCCGGTTCAAAGATGGTCTTCCGGCATCGATCGCCATTGAGGTGATGCGGCACACCTGCTTGGCGCTGCACGTGGCGTTCAATGAAGCCACCGGCGATGATGGGCGTGCATTGAGGGTTATTCATCGCGACATCAAGCCAAGCAACATCCTGCTCTCGATCCATGGCGAAGCCAAGGTTGTAGATTTTGGTATTGCCAAGGGCGATTTTGAGGGCCGCGAGGCGGAGACCCAGTCGGTGGTGATGGGCAGCCGGCCGTACATGGCACCGGAAAGACTCGATGGAATTTCGGATAGCCCCTCGGTGGATGTTTATTCCTCGGGTATGTCGCTTTTTGAATTGCTGACCGGCCGAACCATGAGCCTGTCGATCAATCCGGTCACCCATGATCAGGCGATGAACCGGCAATTGGCCTATCTGCAGGTCCCAGGAATGCCGGCGGAGGCCTTGGAGCAACTGCGGAGTGTGATTCGCAGAATGTGCTCTTATGATCGGGAGCAACGCCCGTCCGCATTTGATGCGGCGCATGCGCTCGAAGCAGTCGTATACGCGATCGATCCGGTGCAACGCCTGACGTTGGAGGACTTCGCCAAAAGTACGGTTCTTCCGATTTATGAGTCGCGTCCGAAGATCACTCCCGATGACGCTGCGGCATATTCGGCTTCCGATGACGAATTCCTTCGGGAGGTTACGGGTCAGCTCACGGGGACCAGCAATTCCAAGCCCGGTTTGGCGATGAGTTGGCGACCGTATGTGTTTTTGGGGGGCGCGGCCGCGGTGGTGCTGGCGCTGTTTGTCGCGGTCCTCATTCGCGAGCTGAAAAACGGCATTTCGGAGGCTGAGGCCTCCGGGGATCCAACCAAGATCGAAGCACCCGCAGCGGCAGACGGGAAGATCGAGGTGAAATTCCTACTCTTTCCAGACGACGCTGAAATTACCATCGATGGCGCAAAACGTAGGGGATCCGGCTTAGGTCGGCTGCTGCCAGGTAAATCTACCTTTGAGGTAGTTTTCGGCGATGGTACGCAAGTTCGCTGTCCGGTCACCGCAAACCCGGGTACGGCTGTTCGTTATGTGGGCGATACGAAGATAAGCGTGGACGACGCGCCAGCCGCGGCCTGTGAGCCGATGGCCCCTGCGGAGCACCCTTCTCCACCTCCGGGTTGACGTTCCGGAATCGGTGAATAAGCTGCATCGCTGCGGGCAAAAGAGCCCGGGGAGCGCGGCTTCATGGCGACCATCGAGGTCGAGCACCTGTCGAAGTGGTACGGTGGTACCCTCGCTGTGGATGACATCAGTTTCTCCGTTCAAAAGGGCGAAATTGTTGGTTTTCTTGGCCGAAATGGCGCTGGGAAGACCACGACCATGCGCATTTTGACTGGATCGCTCGGGGCGACGGAAGGAAGGGCCTTGATCGGCGATGTCGATGTGTCCAAAGATCCCCAGGCGGTAAAGCGGATCGTGGGCTATCTTCCTGAGTTTCCACCCCTGTATGTGGACATGACGGTTCGGCAGTATCTGACCTTCTGCGCCAATCTGAAACGCGCCTCCAATGTCTCTACTTCGGTGGAAAGGGTCATTCAGGAAACCTCTCTGGGCACGGTAGCGCACCGTGTGATCGACCATCTGTCCAAAGGCTACCGACAAAGGGTGGGATTGGCGCAGGCCCTCGTTCACGAGCCCAAAGTGCTGATTTTGGACGAGCCCATGTCGGGTCTCGATCCCCAACAACGGCAAGAGATCCTTGATTTCATCAAGGGGCTCGCCCAACGCGGCGTCACCGTGGTGTTGTCGACGCACGTGCTTGCCGAGGTGGAGACGGTTTGCGACCGGGTGGTGATCATCGAAAAAGGCAAGATTCTTGCCCAGGATTCGCTCGAGAAACTGGCGGACGCGGGGCGGGGAATCGTGATGCAGGTGGCGCGGATGGAGCCTGAGCTGTTTGACCGGCTCGCTCAGATACCGGGGGTTGTCGGGGCATTTGAGCGCGAAGACGAAGTGGTGGTGCGCGCCGATCGGGAAGTGCGCGAGGAAGTAGCGCGAGTGGCGGTGGATTTTGGCTTGCTGGCGATGCGGGCAGAGCAGGGCTTGCAAGACGTGTTCTTGCGCCTGACGCGGGGAGACTGAAGCCGATGTGGACGATCGCGGTTCGGGAGTGGCGAGCGTATTTTCACACCACCATCGGATGGTTGGTGCTCACCGGCTTCTTGCTTTTGACGGGGTTCTTTTGGGGGCCGATGGCGCTTGCCGTGTACATGGAGCAAAGCACGGATCTGCTCGCCAACCCCTACTCCGAATCGTTGATGACCATCACGGATCACCTATTAGGGCCGTTTTTTGGCAACTTGGGACTGATTTTGGCATTGATGGCGCCGGCGTTGTCGATGCGGATGATCGCCGAAGATCTACGAAATCGCACGATGGAACTGCTGCTCACCTCGCCGGTGTCGACCATGGACATCGTTCTTGGAAAATATCTGGGGACCATGGGATTTGTGGGCGTGGTGTTGCTCGGAACATTCTATGTTCCGTTGAGCCTTTGGCATTGGGCGAAGCCTGACTATGCGGCGATTTTCGGGGGTTATTTGGCGTTGATGTTGATCACCGGGTTGGTGATCGCCATGGGTATGTTGTACTCCTCGCTGACCAGCAACGTGATTGTGGCGTTTGTCCTTACATTTGCAAGCGCACTGTTGTTGTGGTTGGTGGGGCTCGTAGACGACCGAATGGACAGCATTCCAACGCATCTTTCGATGACTACCCACCTGGATGACTTGGTGCGGGGTGCGATTCAGCTGTCGGACATCAGCTACTACCTTCTCTTTATTGGATTCTTCCTGTTTGCTACCTGGCAACGGGTCGAATCCATGCGGTGGCGATGATGGAGCGTCTCGCACAATGGGCTTGGATCTTCGGAATTGCAGGGATCCTGGTTTTGGGGTTTGGCGGTACTTCCTATTTCCTGATGCCAGAAAACCATCAGCAAGCCTGGATTTTGATTGGCGCCGGTGGCGCACTGTTGGGAATCTACGCGGCGGCGGACCGCGACCGGCTTTCGGAGGGGGTTTCGGCAAGATCGACGCAGAAGGCGGGCGGTGCGTTGACGTTGATCGCGCTCGCCGGCGTCCTCTGCGTGGGGCTCTACATTTTGGCGGTTCGGTACGATCATACCTGGGATCTGACGCGCGATCAGGCGTTCACGCTTTCAGAGCAGAGCGTAAAAGTAGTTTCCACGAGTGCGCCGAAGATCAAGATTTATGGTTTCTTTGCTCGGTACTCCCCAGGATCGCGACAATTTCAAAACCTGATGAAGTCGTTCAAACAGGTGGCGCCCGATCTTTCCGTTGAAGAGGTCGATCCGCTTCGGGATCCACTGAAAGCGCAGGAATTCAAGGTTTCTACCGAATGGGGTTCGGTGGTGATCGTCCAAGGCGCCCGCGAGGAGCGGCTCGAAGACGACTTCAGTGAAAAGGCGTTTGTGAACGCAATCATCCGCCTCCAAAGCGAGAAAGACCACCGCATTTGTTGGTCAGCTGGGCACGGCGAAAGCGGGACCGATGATGACGAAACCCGCGATGGCATGGGTCAGCTCATTCTGAAGCTCGAAGACCAGAATTATCAAGTCACCAAGTCATTGATCGCGACCGAGGGTGTAGACCCCAACTGCGAGGCCTTGGTGATCGCTTGGCCGGTGCAGGACTTTTTCCCACACGAATTGGAAGCCATTGCCGCCTATGTTGCAGGAGGCGGTCGATTATTAGCGTTGGTCGAGCCGGATTTGGTGTCCGAAGTCCCCTATGCGCCGGCATTCACGCAGGATCTCGAGCGGTACGGGATCCACGTTGGAAACGACGTGGTTTTGGAGCCGAATCCCAGCTTTGTGATGAGCGGAGATCGCCCCTTTGATCTGATCTTGCGGGAGTCAAGTTTCACACATCATCCGATCACCCAAGGACTTCGCGCGGTGGTGAGCATGCCGACCACGCGCTCCGTGACCCCGATCGCGGATGCGGCCGGCATCGAAGCGACGGTTTTGGCGTCGAGTACTCCTGAGTCCTGGGCGGAAACCGTGGTCAACCAGGATCCCATACCCGATGGGGATGAGGTTCGTGGCCCTGTTTCTGTGGGTGTTGCGGTCGAAGTGGTGGACCCAGCAGTACTTCGAGTGGTGGCGCACGAGGAAGTTCCCGCTCCCACCGACGTCTTTGCGGTGGACCAGCCGCCTCCTGCGGGTTTTGGCGTCCCAAAAGACTTTTCGCCGAAACCGGGGGGGAGGGTGGTCGTGTTTGGGGACGCTGACTTCGCGTCCAACCGCCGTTTAATCCTAGGTAACAACCAAGATCTCGTATTGAACACTTTGGCGTGGCTGGTGGACGAGGAGGCGCAACTTGGGGAACGCGCCGACAATGCGGCAGATCAACGGATCACGCTCACCGGCCTGGAGTTTGGTGTCCTCCTGTTGGTGAGCTTGTTGCTGGTCCCTGGTGCAGCAGCGCTCATGGCTTTGGTGGTGCTGCTTCGTCGTCGCCTGCTGTAGAGCCCACTCACAAAAGAAAAACGGCGCATGTAGCGCCGCTTTGTGTGCTCTCGGTGAGCGAGATCAGGCGAGGATCTTCTGGAGCTTGAGGCCCAAGTTCACGTCGGTCACCTTCAGCTTGCCTTGCATGAACAGCATCATCGCGGAAGCGGGGTTGTCCAGCATGGTTTCGAAGTCGGCCTGAGCGGCGGTCACCTTGCAACCGGGTGCGGCTGCGGGACCGGCGGCAACGCTGCCGTCACCCGTGAGATCGACGGTCCAGGTACCAGCGCCATCGACGTCGAATTGGTAAACAGCATTGATGTCCTTCGCCAGGGAAGGATTGCTCGCGATCTTCTGGGGAAGATAGGTAGAAAAGAACTCGCTCGTGTTCGCCATCGTGCCTCCGGTTGTTGCTCGTATTCCTCCATTGGCCGGCGGGCAAGGAGGGGTCACAACCCGGCCAGCCACCCCTTCTTGCCGGCGCGTTCGATCGACGGTCCGCCGGAGGAGGGGGTTGGTCCGTTGGCCTTGAACCAAAGATCAAAGAAGTCTTCGGGGGTGCGTCCCAACACTCGTGCGATCGCACGAGGGGCCCGGGTTGCGCGCAAAGGGTACCGATGATGGGCGCTGATCGCTTGGGCAAGCTCGTGCAGGGTGGCCGACTCGCTGCCGATCGACCAGCGCACTCCTGGTGTTTCGGACGCGGCAAGCACCGCCGGAACGGCGTCCACGGCGGCGCACACTTGTCGGACGCCGAGATTCGGGATCCACAGGTGTCCCCCACCTTTAATGATCGACGACCAACGCCGAACCAAGGGCGATCTTCCGCCCCAACACGGAGGAACGGCGACCTGGGACCATTCTGGCAAGCGCTCCAACGCCGAAGGAGGGTTTCCCAGCGGAAAAACGACGGCAACGGAGGTCGGCCGCCGCGTGAGCACAGCAAAAGTGCCGTGAGCTTGGCGAGGGCGATCGAGCACAACAATTACGCGTTGCGTTTCGCCGAGCGCCGCGAGCACCCCTTCTCCGGTGTCCAGATCGGCCTTGCGCCACAAAAAAGGCCCATCAAAGGCATGCGAACCAACGAGCGTTGCCGCGGGACAGGCCATGGCAACGCCCTCCGCTAGCCCGCCCTCGCCGATCACCGCAATCATGCGTTCATGGCGTTCAGAAAGCCCGCGAGATCCGCCTGATCTGCAGAAAACCAGCCGGGCTCTTGCCCGCACCAACCGTGCCAGTCTGAGCCAGCGGTGAGGAATAAGCCATGTTTCTCGGCGGCGCGGCGCATCAACCGCTTTTCAGCGCTGGAGAGCGACGGGCGCAGTCCCTCAATGGCATGAATTCCCGCATTTGCAAAGGTAGGAAGCAGTCGTTGAACGTCTGCCGGAGACGGGTGCGCCCACGAGGTGATCCCTCCTGCCTCCCGCGCAAAGCGGATCGCGTCCACAAATTGAACCGACATCTCTGGCACAATGTGGTTTCCACCGGCATATCGAGTGAAGGCATCGCGGAGATCTTTGGCGTGTCCGCCGGCCACCAACGCACGTGCAAGGTGGTGCCGCGTCAGTGAAAGTGCGCCGTATTGGCCATGTTCCGCCGAACGAGGAAGCTCCATCCCCAATTGATCGATCGCTTGATCGTAGCGCTGCGCTCTTTCGGCGATCTGGCTTGCGCTAAAATCAAGGAAAGTCTGGGGAACCGCGCCAGGAAAGTACACCAACAGGTGAAGCTCCTGCCCTTCGTGGGTGGCGCTGACTTCTGCGCCTGCAATCAGCCAAAGGGGGCGACCGGCGACATCGTGGCGACCGGGCGCAAACGGCGCCGTCAGATCGTGATCGGTCAGGGCGATCGCATCCAAACCGCCTCGGGCGCAGCGTTCGAGCACCTCTTCGGGAGAAAAACGCCCGTCCGACCGCAAGGAGTGCATGTGCAGATCGAAGCGTCGCGTCGAAGGATCCCGCAGCATGTGCGCTCCATCGGACAGGATAACCGACAATTTGGACTTGGTCAACGAGGTGACAACGCCCGTCCAATCATCGCTCTGCGGCGACCGACAACCGAGCGAGTGCCTCTTTCGACGGAAGCTCCACGCGGACGGTCTTGTTGCGGTTCTTCTCCCCTTTCACAAGGGCCACTGCGGAAACTGGAACGCCGAAGACCTCTTTTGCAAGATATCGGAGCAGCGCTTCATTGGCCTTTCCATCGACGGCAGGCGCGTGAACACGCACTTTCCAGCTTCCATCGGCGTTTCGCTCAACGGCGTTCCTTGGAGCGTTGGGCACAATTCGAACGTCGAAAGAAAAGGAACCGGGCGGTGTTACGGCCGCCACAGCTGCACGTCGGCAACAGGCTGGGTTGCGCGGATCCGCTCCGCCAACGCATCGAGGGGAGACTCTTCCGAGCCCACCGCTGCAAGCTGTGCTTCAAGCTCTGGAATGGGGGCAGGCGAGGAGATGATCAGCGCCCCTTCCCCCTGTGCGTGAAATCGGTATGCGCCATCGCCGGTGGCTAAAGTAGCTTTGTCGCCCACAGAGTCGGACTGGAGAACCACCTGAACTTCGTGAGAGGCCTCCCGAACGATCGTGATGTGTGCGCCCTCCTCGACATCGAACGCGCCCCAAACACCGCCTCGTCCGGCCGTAAACTCGAGGTCGAGCGGAAATACGATATCGGGTGCGCCGGGCAACACGGCGTAGATGGTGGCGGCGATCCCGACCATGGCAGAAAGACCGACTCCTATCCACCACTTCTTTGCAGAGGGTGGCGGCGGCAGCGGGGCAGGGAGTTCGCCCATGCCGTCGATCGAGCCCCAGGAGCGCGAACGAACAGCCACTTCCGCGCTCTCCACCACGGGGCCCAGGAGGCCGAGCGAAGACCACCGCCCCGGTCCTTCCAAAAGCACCGCGCGAATGTGATCTCGGCTGGGTTTGCCGACTTCCGCTGCGAGCTGGAGTAGGTTCTTGACCGGTTCGTAGTTTTGGGCGTCGAGCAGCAGTACGTCCTCGCCGACCGGAAAACACTGGATGGTCGGCTCTAAATCGACCAACTCTCGGACCAAAACATCGCGGTGTTGACGGACATCGGGATGAACGTGGACTGCAAGGACTTTTACTAGGTTCGTAGGGCGATTTCCGCCGACAGGTGGGAGAAGATCGGCGATGGCGATCTTGTTGCCCTGCACCAAACGATAGGTGCGCTCGCACCGGATGCATTGGCCGATGTGGGCCCGATGATGGCCCTCCGCTACCTCGATCGCTGGCGGGCATGGCCCCGGAGCGAACGCGGCAAGGCGCTTTAGCAGGCGATCCAAGCGCGCAGTGGGCCAATTATCGAACGGTAGCCCATCATGCATGCCCGCTCGCCGAAGCACTTCGCGAAGTCCGCCGCGAGCGGCCTCGAGGGCAATTCGATCGACTTGAAGGGCCTTTTCGAGGGACTCTAACCCGCGTCCGTCGCCGTAGTGCTGTCGGAACACCTGGCTGGTGATTGGCGTAAGCGAACGGTCGATTGCTCTCTTCCAACGCGGAGAAATCGGCATGGCCGAGTCTTGTGGCCACGGATCGACGTGAGTCTTCCGGCGAGCGCGAGCAACCAGCCTGGAGGTGAGCTCTCCCGCCCGATCTTCCGCGGCCACCAGCGAGAGTCCGGTGTGCAGGTTGTAGAAGACGTGGTCTCGGGTGTCGCGCAGCACGTCGGGCCGCAATCGCACGCCCTCGGCCAGCAAAGCCCAGGCGATCCGCACGGTAATACCCGCCCACCCTGCGGTGGCGATATCCGAGATTGGTTCTTGACCTTCGGAGGAGTGTTCGGTGGGCATGTGCGGAAGGGAGAGGAGGGGAGTCGATCTTAACCCGATCCGCCAATAAAAACAGCCCCCTTCTTAGATTCTACGACGAGCGCTGCAGAACCTAAGTTGGGGGCTGAAAATCATGCTGAGGTTTATTTGGAGATCTTGGACGCGCGGCCTTAGGCGGCTGCGCCCGCTTCAGCGGGGTCGCCCCGGCTGGCCTCGCTCGACTCGAGCAAAAGGTCGTTGATGGTGGCAGCGACGGCCACTGACGCCAGTTGTTCGTCCTGGTAGATCGCCATGAATTCGTCGTACAGTGCGGTGATCAGATCGCCGAGAGTGGTGTTGGTGCGAGCGTTCATGGGGCCTCCAAAGTTTGCCTGTTGAGAAGCAACTGCCGTGCCAAGCGCAGTGCAACGGTTGTTCCGTTCATGCGTTCAACATACGCACCAAACGCCGATTCATTTGTCGGACATTGTCACAGAATTTGGACGGATGTCTCGGATGGTCTCGCGGCGCACAACGTGGCTAGAAACACCCGAGATACGCCAGAACCGAGCAGTTCTTGTGCACACGCCTCCGCTGTGGAGCCGGTGGTCAACACGTCATCGACCAACAACACGGCGCCGCCTCGCCAAATGCAGCGCGAACGAAACCGCGACATAGCTGTCGTATGTCGCTGATGGCCGGCGATTCCGGCTTGGTTTGAGGCACCTGTGGATTTCAGTCCGTGCACGACGGGGCGGCGGGCGACCGAAGCGAGTTCGATCGCGAGTAACGCCGAAATCTCAAATCCCCGGTGCCAGCGTTTGCGCCAGTGGGATGGCACCGGCACAATGGCGTTGAAGGGTGCGTTTTGAAGGATGGGACTCACCTGGTCGGCAAAACGCTTCGCGAGAACCGCAGCGAGCGGCCGATTGCGGCTGTACTTGGCGAGTTTCACTGCGTTTCCGACCGGTGCCGAATAGGGGGCGGAGGTGATCGCAGTTTCAATTCCGGTGATGCGACGGTTTATGCGGTAAATCCCGAGTGGACCGCACTCGTGGCAAAGAATGCCGGCTACCGGCGCCTCGCACACTCTACATTCGCCAGGCCAGATGAGATCCCACATGCTTCCTCCCCTGTGCACTTGCTCCGTCGGCGGAACCGTGGGGAGTGAAATTTGGGGCCCATGGTCGATCGCGATCCGAAGTACCCCCGGTTACGCCTTGGGCCAATCTTGGAGGATCCCAATGAACGCTCCCCTTCGCGTCGCTGTGACCGGTGCTGCCGGCAACATCTCTTACTCGCTGTTGTGGATGCTGGTGAATGGCGACTGTTTTGGCCCCAATCAGCCGATCATCCTCCACTTGTTGGAGATCACCCCCGCGATGGAGAAGCTCTCCGGTGTGGTCATGGAACTCGAAGACTCGGCACCCCGTTTGTTGCATGGAATCGTCGCTTCCGACGATCCTCGCCGTGCCTTCGATGGCGTGAATGCGGCTTTCTTGGTGGGCTCGCGTCCTCGTACCGCAGAGATGGACCGTAGCGATTTGATCCGGGCCAACGGTCCGATTTTCGTTGGCCAGGGCAAGGCGCTCAATGATGTCGCTGCCCGCGATGTTCGCGTGATTGTGGTGGGCAATCCTTGCAATACCAACTGTCTCATTGCCCAGAAGAGTGCTCGCGACATTCCCGCACAGCAATTCTCGGCGATGACCCGTCTCGATCACAACCGCGCGTTGGGCCAGTTGGCGGCACGCGCGGGAGTTCCGGTGGAGAAGGTTCGCGATGTGGCCGTTTGGGGCAACCATTCCGATAAGATGTACGCCGATGTCACCCGGGCGACGATCGATGGCGCTCCCGTTTCCTCGAAATTTGAGGCGGATTGGCTGCGCGGCGGCTTCTTGAACACGGTCGCCACGCGCGGCAAAGCGATCATCAAGGCGCGCGGCGCTTCTTCGGCCGCATCGGCCGCGGGTGCCTCCGTCGATCACATGCGCGATTGGTTCCTGGGCTCCGACGGCCGCGTCGTGTCGATGGCGATCCCTTCCGAAGGTTGGTACGGCGTTCCCAAGGGTTTGATCTACAGTTTCCCGGTGACCACCACCGCGGGTGGAAAGCACGAGGTGATCACCGACTGGAAGGTGGATGACTTCGGCCGCGCGAAAATCAAGGAAAACGTTGAAGAGTTGGAAGCCGAACAGGCGGCGGTGGCGGATCTTCTCGGCGCCTGAGCGGCGGGAAACGTTGCAACCCCGGGTTTGGGGAGGCGGCGCCATCAAAGCGTCAACGTTGGTTTACATTCTGGCGTTGATTGACACTTGATAATAATGAGCGCGGTTCCGAATCTGGGGTGGATCCACCCCAGATGGGCAGAGAGGTGCGGCATGGACGCCGCACCCGGGCTCGAAAACCGGAAATTATCCGCGAGCTATCGTAGCCATCGCTGGCACATCGGTTGCAAACCTCCCAGGTGTCTGGGGGTGTTGGATGCGAGCCTATGGTCTTGCGATGGTTTCGGCGCTGATGTGGAGCGCTGGCTGCACGGAGAATGAGCTTCACAAGAACCTTTTGACGGGTGATGTCGATGCGGACATCGAGGTCAACCCCTCAACGCTGAACTTCGGAACCCTGTCCAGCGAGGATGAAGCGGCTGTTCAGTCCTTCACGGTGACCAATGTCGGCACCACCGATTTGATTCTGGAGTCGCTCAATCTCGAAGGTGGCGCCTTCACCCTTTTGACAGACTTGGAAGATCAAGTGCTTCCTGCTGGTGAATTGGTGACTGTGGACGTCGCGTTTGAGCCTCAGGGCGGGGACGAACACTTGGGTGAAGCGTGGGTGTTGAGCAATGATCCGGACGAGGGTTCGGTGCCGGTGGATTTGGTCGGGTACGGCGCTGCCCCCGATCTGGAAATTACGCCCGCGGTCTATGATTTTGGTGTGAAGTTCATCGATTGCCCCGACACCCAAGAGTTTACGCTGACCAATGTCGGCCAAGAAGATTTGGTGATCGACAGCATCGATTATGTGGCGAACGGTGCCCTTTCTTTGGATAGTCAACTGACTTTACCACTTGTGTTGGCTCCAGGTGACGAATCTCAGGTCGTGGTAGAGTTCCTCCCTTCCGCCGAAGGCGACTTTGAGGGCGAAATTCAAGTGGTCAGCAATGATCCCGACGGCGAAACGGTCGCGGTTCAAACGGCGGAAGGCCGCTATGTCGATGAAGTCGAAGACGTTTTCGAAGTGCCCGTCAATCCTCCCGTCGACCTGATCTTTGCGGTCGATCAATCGTGTTCGATGGACGATGATGCGGTGAGCCTCGGGAATAACTTTGCGACCTTCATTTCCGCGATCAACGCCTACACCACGGACTGGAGAATCGGGGTTGCAACGCTGGATACGGGCTGTTTCAACAGCGGAGTTTTGAAGTACACTACCGTGAACTATGCGTCGAAATTCCAGGCGGCGGTCGCATTGGGGGATGACGCGCAGCTCAACACGGAGAAGCTGTTTACCCTCACCAATACGGCGCTTTCGAAGACCGGAAACAACGGCTGCAATGCGGGCTTCCTGCGTGAAGAGGCGCTTCTGCACATTGTTTTCGTATCGGATGAAGCCGAGCAATCGTCCAGTACGGTTTCCTACTGGGTCAGCCAATTGCAGTCTTACAAGTCGGATCCTGCGCTGGTGAAGCTCTCCGCAGTGACCCTGCTCGGCCCTCCCTATCCCGACCAATCGCCGTATCGGTACTGGGATGCCGTGGAAGCGACCGGTGGCTCGCTGTTGTCGCTTGTCGACGACTGGTCAGACAGCGCCGAGGAATTGGCGACCGCTTCCTTGGAAGGGTTGTACGATTTCCCACTTTCGGAAACTCCCGACCCCGCCTCGATCGAGGTCCGTGTGGACGGCACCCAATGGTTGACCGGTTGGCACTACGACGCCGGCACCAACGAAATTCAGTTCGACTTGGAGTTATCGGGCAGCTCGGTCGTGGTGAACTACGGGGTTGTGGTTCCCTGCGACTGAGATCGGCGTTCAAGCTCCAACGAAATTCAGCGTCTCCTTTCCCGCCGGCCTTTGCCGGCGGCTTTTTTTCGCCGTGTCTGTTTTTCGTCACAATTTGTCTTGACAGGCGTTTGACCGGAATCTTGGAACCGACTGTGGAGAGGCGACTCTGGAGAAAGGCGCGGCGACGTTCGCGCAACACCGGAGGCCACCATGTCCCACGCCGAGCTGCTTTCCACCCTTTCAAACACTGAATCGCTGTGGCGGTCGCAACCTGTGGCCGCCCCAGGTGCTGCAAAAGTCGTGGACATCTGCCAAATTTGGGGGGATGCCGTTTTGAGCACCAAGGCGTTCAAACCCGAACAAAGGGTGACGGTGGGCGCCTCGGGATGCGATTTTCAGGTGGGCTCGAACGGCGGAGTACACACGTTGATCGCCCCACATGCAGGGGTTCCGACCTTGTTGGTACCTGCGGGCTGCGCGGGTTTTGCCGAATTGGGAAGCCAGCGGCTGGAATTCGAGGACATGGTGGCCTCAGGCATGGCCCGAAAATCGGTCTCGGGACTGGAAATTCCGATGGTAGAGCAGCTTCAAGTGGCGATCGAACTTCACGGGATGGCGTTTGTGGTTCGGTGGGCCGCGGCCGGAAAAAAAGCGACACCGAAGTTGGTCGTGGACTACCCCTTTGCGGCCCTCCTGTCGGGCTTCCTGATGCTTGGCGGGGTGATCGCCGGCGCTGGGTACGCCTTGCCTTACGAAGCGCGCACAGAGGCCTCTCCGGACGATGACCACTACGTGGAATTGATGATGCATCGGCCGGAACCGGAGGCGGCGAAGCCAGCGCCGAAAGCGAAGGCGAAAGGCCCGGAAGGCGCCGCCGGACCCAAGAAAACGGAGCGGGCAGCGCGTGGAAACACGCTGAGCAAGCGGGAACAAGACCGAGCCACCGTAGATGATGCAGGTTTGAACGCAGCATTTCAGGATGAGGCGTTCGCGCACTTGGGGGATTCGGGCCTGCCGGGCGAATTGGCCGGCGGAATCCCAGGCTTGATCGGAAACCGTAGCGGAAAGCCCGGCGAAGGTGGGCTCGGAAAAGGCAATCGTGGGCCTGGTTTTGGTGGACCGGGTGCAGCTGAGAAGTTTGGCGGCGATGTAACCGGGGTGGGCTGCGCGCCGGGCCAAGCGTGCGCCGCGAGCAGCGGTGGCGAGTGGGGGAAGAAAGAGAGCGGCGGACTTGCGAAACCGTCAGGTGAACCGATCCTGATCGGCAACATGGACCGCTCGGTGATCGACGAGGTGATCAAGCGACACATGAGCCGAATCCGATATTGTTACCAGCGGGAGCTTACAAAGGATCCGAGCCTGGCCGGGAAAATAGTAATGAAGTTTACTATCGCGGGCGATGGGTCGGTGTCCTCGGCCAACGTCAAGGCAACCTCGATGAACAACCTGGCCGTGGAAGACTGCATTTTGCGGACATTCATGAAAATGGAGTTCCCAAAGCCGAAAGGTAATGGCTCTGTGTTTGTATCCTACCCTTTCATGTTCACCGCCGGCTAACGAGGAAGCCGGGAAAAAGCCGTGAGAATTGTGGGAAGATCCGAGCGCCGGACGTCGAGGTGGGTGACCAACCGCAGGCGATCCGGCGCAACGGCGATGCATGCGACGCCTGAGTTGGCGAGCTCGATCGCAGCTTGAGGAGCGTTGAGGATCGGAACGTAGACCATGTTGGTCTCTGGCGTCTCGACACAGTATCCAAGCGAAAGCAGACCTTCGGCGATACTCTTGGCGAGTTGGTGATCTTCGTCGAGACGGTCGATGTGGTGGGTGAGCGCGTGCAAGGCGCCGGCGGCCAATATCCCCGCTTGGCGCATACCGCCACCCAGCATCTTCCTCACCCGACGCCCAGTTTCGATGAGATCGCGCGGTCCGCAGAGGGCCGATCCAACCGGGGCGCCCAATCCTTTGCTGAAGCAAAAGCTGATAGTATCGTAACAACGGTATCGTTCGTGAAGCGGGATGCCCGACGCCACCCCCGCGTTGAATGCCCGGGCGCCATCGAGGTGGGCAGAAAGACCGTTTTTATGCGCGAGTTCCGCGAGGTCTTGCAGGCGATCGGCCGGATGAACGCTGCCACCCCCGCGGTTGCTGGTGTCCTCGACGCACAGGAGGGTCGGCGGCGCAAAGTGAACGTTGGGAGGACGGATCGCCGCCTGTACCTCCGCGGGATCGAGAATTCCGCGGGCGCCGAAGATCGTCCGGATTTGAACCCCGCTGATGACGGCCGCTCCGCCCGCTTCGTGATTGAAGGGATGAGCGCCGCTTTCCATGAGTACTTCATCACCGGGACGGGTGTGCAGCCGGATGGCGATCTGATTGGCCATCGTCCCGGACGGAACGAACAATGCGGCTTCTTTGCCGGAGATCTCCGCGCAGAGCGCCTCCAACCGGTTGACGGTCGGGTCATCACCGAAGACGTCGTCGCCAACCTCCGCTTCGGCCATGGCTTTTCGCATGGCGCCGGTTGGTCGGGTGACGGTGTCGGAGCGGAGGTCGATCACTTGAGCAAACCGGCCGTATAATTGTATGGAATCGGCACTTCCAGCAGCTGAAGCAGGGTGGTTCCGATCGCCGAGAGGCCGGGCTTCTGGATATCGCTGCGGAACCCGAGTGATCCCTTGGGATCGACCATGATTAACGGAACGGGATGCACGGTGTGCGCGGTCCGTGGGCGGGGACGGCCATCTGGCTCGCGGGTGAGCTTTCCCTTCTCCCACGCCCACATTTCGTCGGCGTTTCCATGATCCGCGGTGATGAGGAGGATGCCCCCCGATTCGCGAACGGCCTTTTCCATGCGTCCCACCTGGAGATCGACGGCCTCCACCGCAATCCGGGTGGCCTCCAGATCACCGGTATGGCCGACCATATCGCCGTTGGGAAGGTTCAATCGGATGTGGTCGTATTTGCCGGAGTGGATGGCTTCGACAACGGCGTCGGTGATCTCCGCCGCCTTCATCCAGGGCGTCCAGGGCGTCCAGGGCGTCACGCGGCGGAGGCGAGGTCAAGACGACGGAGCGAGAGCATGC
>SXGS01695983.1_pt1 | contig 41732 bp, 38 predicted proteins | sample 3174681 | NCBI WGS metagenome assembly SXGS01 (sample SAMN11356861, study PRJNA531348) | freshwater metagenome | isolation source: freshwater sample F1-80 | place: China: Fuxian Lake, Yuxi | collected 2017-12-25 | reverse complement strand
GCAGGGGCGGGGGATTGCTCGCGGAACCTAGCGTCGAGTTCCACGGGGTTCCTTGAGTTGAGGGGTCGGCATCAGCCATGGCAGTAGTTTGTCATAGAAATGAGACCGGCGCGACTCTCAACGGTTTCCTAGTCTTAGCACGGTTCTAGATTTCATTGGACCCGAATCACCGAGGAACGGCACGCGATCATTCACTGCCTGCCCGACGCTCTGGTTCAATTATTAGCGCCTGTTAATGTCCGATAACCGCATCGACAGTCAACATCCGTTGGAATAAGCCTTATCCACCTTATGAGAACTCTTGGGTGGGGTGTTATTGTGGGTGTGGTTCTGGGTTTGGCAATGCCGGGCGCCCTGGCCCTGGGTGATGAACCTGATGTCGAACAGAATTTGGGGCGAGAGTTGAGTGTGCAACGTCGGCTGTTGGAGGGCGAACAGTTTACTCTGCCATTGCCCGTGGTCCTCGACATCGGCGAGACACTGTTTTCCGCCAACTGGACTTCTCAAGAAGGCGCCGGCCGGCCCTTAACCAAAGGAAATGGCAACCCGCTCGTCGATCCCTCGGAGCCATTGCTGTTTCCAAGAAATTTCAATCGCGTTTCGGCGTCCGACGCCAATTCGCGGCCCTCCAATCCAAAGGAGTCACCTTTGGAACCCTCGAACGTCGCGCGGACGGCACCTGGAACACCACGGGTGTGGAAGGTCTTCCGGCCCCCAGCTTGACGAGTGCTGGAGCAGGCTCCCCGCCATCGCTAATCGTCCTTCCCTGCCGATCAGCAACCAGGGATGGATTTTCACGGAGCCGAACCCGTACAACCCGCCCGGTAATTTGCGCCCCGCCGATGGACCGCTTTATTCCATGGACCTAACCAGTTCTCAATTACCCCCACCGCGTCTGCGCGCGCAGAATGGAGTTGTTGAGGTTCCTGCCTACACCGATCTCAAGCTGCACGATATTTGCAGTGGACCCGACGATCCCAATCGAGAGGCGCTCGATATGAATCAGCCGGCGGGTTCGCCCGCGTTTTTTGCGGGCAACACAAAATTCCTGACGCGAAAGCTTTGGGGTGCTGCCAAGAAGCCGAACTATTTCCATCACGGCAAATTTACCACTATGCGTGAAGCGATCCTGGCACATTCGGGCGAGGCGCAAGGGTCGCGCAATGCCTTCGAGGCATTGAGTGCCAACGACCGCAACGCGATCATTGAATTTTTGAAGACCCTGCAAGTGCTTCCTCCGGGGACACGGCGTTTAGTTGTGGATGAAAATGGGCGACCCCGGTCCTGGCCTCCTGACGCGGAGGACTGAGCTTGAAACGGGCGATGGTCGTTTCTAGGTAAAGCCCGGCTATGACTGGCAATTCGCAGGTGAACTCGAACCGCCTAAAGACGGCCCAACCGCAACTGGCAGCTCCATGAGTATGGCTGATTCGCGCGAGTGGCCTGGCTTGGCGAGGTCGGGACCGAAAGTGGCCAGAGCCCCGCCTATTTCTTGTTTTTATCGACCTTGTCGCCGGCGCGCTCCACTTCGACTTCTTTGACGAAGGAATTGAACTTGTCGACGATCTGGTTCCGTTCGGTCATGAGTTCAGCGTATTTCTTGTTGGTGTCGTTCAAACGCCCCACGATTTCGTTTCGATCATCGACGGACTTCCGCATGGCCACGATGACTTCATTGGCCCGAACCATGTTGCTATTGGCGGTGTACAGCTGATTGGTCGCTCGTTCGAAGGCAATCTTGTAATGGGCGGCAGCGTTCGAGTGAACTCGCGCTTCGTATTCGATCGCCGCCAGTTTCTTGGCTAGATCAGTGATCTGCATTTGGTTGGAGCGTGTCACAGCATTGGCGTTCTTCCGTTCCAGCTCGATTCGATTGATCTCCGATTGAAGGTTCTCGATCGATTGTTGCAGTTGATGTTTTGCCCCGTGGTCTTGCTGGACGCTTTCCTTGAGCTTCTGGTTTTCGGTGAACAGCAGGGTTTCCCGTTTCCATTGCCATCCAATCAATCCGACCAATGCCAGGGTCAAGACGATCAGTAGGTTGACACCGCTGAATGCCGCTTGGTCCCGACTCAGGGGGTGGAATTGAATTTTCATGTCACTAGTTTAGTCGGCTGGCCCGCGAACCTTCCGCATGCCGAATGTGCGGGAATGTTCTCAAGCTCCTACTGAATTGTCAAAACGCGTGATTGGCGTCCCGTAATCCGGGGGCGGAATTGACCCGGTGGACGTCGAGCAAGGCGAGTCGGCGCCAGAATAGGGCGCCGGGCTGTGGTAGATCGTCGTGCGCAAAAATTTCCGGTTGTCGACTTGCGAATCGGTTCGTGGCGCGGGAATGCTGCCCTCCATGAACAGCGTTTGGGAATTGCTCTTTCCGGGAGGTCATTTCCTGGGAATCTTGTGGCATCCGTGGAAGTTGGTTGGCTGGCTGGGAAACGCGGTCTTTTTTAGCCGCTTTCTCGTCCAGTGGTATGTCACGGAGAAACGCAAGCAGGTGGTGATTCCGGTGGCGTTTTGGTGGCTGAGCCTCATTGGGGCGTTACTACTTTTTTCCTATGCCGCCCTTTATCAGCGCGATTCCGTCTTCATTTTTGCGTACGCCTTTACCTGGATCCCTTATATCCGCAACCTCCTCATCCATCATAGGCATCATGACGCGTCGCAGCACTGTCCCAGGTGCTCCCGCGTGAGCCCGCCGGAGGCCTCGTTTTGCTCCGCCTGTGGGCAGTCGCTCACCAAAGCGGTCAACTCCACCAGTTGATGGGTGGTTGACGCTGGCCTTCGCCCTGGGGGCGTTGCATCACGGACGTGCCGCGTTGGTCTTTGGACCAGACCCGGTTGGTGGCGGCTCTGTCAACGCTGCAGGTGCGGCATCCGTGGCGGTTTGGAACCCGGTTCTCATCAGAATGGCTTGGTAATCCGAATGGGCCGCGCCAAATTCTCGAAGGCGTTCAATCAATCCGTCCATGCGAACTTCTTCGGCGCGCACCTGTTGCAACACGACCTCGCGCGATACGAGTTCGCGATTGCTCTGCCAGACTTGGTGCCCCATGAAACTCGCAACGCCGAGGTAAGCCGCCAGGCTTGAAATCAAACTCAGGCGCAGAACCGATCGGGTTGCGGCTAGTTCATGTTGCAAGGTAACCAAAACAGCCGCTTCGCCTGGCTCCGGTGGAATGGGTTCTTGGTTCATGCAGATCAGGGCTGGGTCGGCTTCAACAACTGGCTGGGCGCGCTATTGGTGAGAATCTGCCCGCGACTATCGCCGAGTCCCAAAGCAGCCGGTGGCAGGCCTGCACTGGTCAGGATGGGATGGATCGCTGGATTTTTCTGGGCATACTGAACACTTTCCATGATCAGGTTCCCAACTGCCTGCCGTTTCAAATTGTACCGGCTGACTTCTGTCACTTGTTCCTGAATCTGGCGGGCTCTTGTCACCTGCAAGAGACACAAAATCCCAATCCCGACACCCGCCAGCAAATTGAGCGATGTCAGTGTTTGTAGGTTGAAGTTGAACTGATTCATGTCACGCAGGCCAGTCTACCGAGAAATCGCTGAAACCGCGAGGGTAAACCCAGGAGGATCGAGACAGGGCCGACCGCCGCCTTTTGAGCAGCATTGGCCTCCGCTATTCGCGCCAACGTTTACGGTTGTGAAATTCCGCTTTTGACTTCAGACAGGCGTTGGGCTCCATTGCGACTTGGTTTCTCGCGAATTCACGATATGACTTGGCTACTTCCAACGCGGATGGCTGTCGTAATGACGCTCCTGTGGCTGTTTTTCTCGGGCGATCTTCAGGCGATTCCGCGAATTATCACTGTCACGCCCGGCGGTGGGGCGCCTGGAACACAGGTTGTCATCGAAGGGACCCAGCTCGGTGCGATCACGAAAGTTTTTTTTGGGGATGCGCTTGGGAACATCCTCCAGCGCACCGCCAACGTCCTGGTGGTCGTGGTGCCACTGGATGCGACGTCTGCGCCTCTTTACGTGTATGAGGCCAATGGAAACTTTGATTACACACCGCTTTCTTTCCAAGTGGCGCCGCGCATCAGCACTGTCAGCCCCTCGCGGGGTGTTCCCGGCGAAGAAGTCCTCATTGATGGCTTCAACTTCAGCAATATTAACAACTTGGGATTGGCGCCCCGTGTATTCTTCAACAACGTGCAGGCCTCAGTGTTCGTGGCATCGGATACCCAGCTGCGAACCATCGTGCCACCCCTTGCGACCACCGGTCCAGTCACCGTGCAAACCCTCGCTGGAATTCACAGCACACCAGCGCCCTTCTATCTGCCGCCTATTATCGAATCTTTCACTCCGGCTCGAGCTCGCGTGGGCGACGTGCTCACGATCAATGGAGTCAATTTCACCGGGGCAACCCGTCTCCAAGTTGGGGGTGCTCAAGCCACGATCCTCAATGCGCAACTCAAGGAAATGACGGTGCGTATTCCTGAAGGAGCTCTGGATGGCCCGCTGTTTGTTGAGACCCCCGGCGGTGCCTTTTTGTCGAGCGTTCAGACTCCCTTCTTGTTGCTGCCAAAGATCGACAGCTTCGATCCCGCTGGTGGGTCCGTCGGCACGACCGTCACGATTCGTGGCACGGGTCTTGCCCAGGCCAACCAAGCTTACTTTGGAGACAAGATCGTCTCCATTGCTGCCAAGTCACCCACCACCGCAACCTGCGTCGTGCCGAATGGTGCCCTTACCGGCCCCATTACGATCCAGACCCCCAGCGGCACGAACCAGAGCCAGTCGATCTTTTACGTTTCGCCCTCCGTTAATCTCATCAACCCAAGCCGCGGCCAGACCGGCGCGGTGGTGACTGTTACCGGACTCAACCTTTTGGGAACCACTCGGGTGGAATTTGGGGGCGTTTCCACACCGGAGTTTTCGGTGGAAAGCAACACCCGCCTGACCACTCGAGTCCCAGTCGGCGCCGTCAGCGGGGTCGTGCGAATCACGAATCCTGGTGGATCCGTCTCGAGTTCCCAGGCATACGAAGTCACTGGGGATGAACCGTTGATCTCCAGCTTCACACCCACATTTGGCGTTGCGGGAACCCTTGTAACTCTGACCGGGCTTAATTTCCGAGACGCCACCAACGTCACATTCAATGGTGTTTCATCCATACCTGCGGTGCAAAGTGATACCCGCCTGGTAGTGGCTGTTCCTGCCGGTGCCTCGTCGGGTCCCCTACAGGTTTTTTCTCCCAAAGGAACGGGAACGGCCTCTCAGGAGTTCATATATGGCGATCAGGCGGATCTGAAACTCGCGGTGAATGCCACTCCCAACCCTCCAGTGGTCGGCATGCCGCTGGTTTACAGCATCGATGTCAGAAATAACGGTCCACTCGATGCCGTGGGGGTCGTCATAACGTTCGCGATTCCTGGAGTATTGGACTATGTCAACGCCACGGCTTCACGAGGAACTTTTGAAAGGATAGGCACCGGAGTGATCAATACCGTGAGCCGACTCAATGCGGGGGCCACCACCACCCTTCTGGTCATGGTCAAGCCATTGATGACTGGAACTATTACAGTCGGTGCTCAGGTCACGTCGGATATCCCAGATAACCAGACCGAAGACAACGCCGCCAAACTGGTTCTAATCGCTGCACCCGTCACCCTAAAACTGGACGCGCTTCAAAATGGTTTGGTTCGCATTGTTTGGCCTGATGTCGCCACCAACTTCGTGCTTCAATGCACCTCCCAACCGGGTTTGACCGACTGGTCCACCGTCACAAATGTTCCCTTCCACATTGAGGACGAATTTCGAGTAGCCCTGCCGTTCGAGCCCAACGAAAACCGTTTCTACCGCTTAAGACAACGGGAGTAGAGGTGGGTGCGACGAGGTGCGAGCGATCATGGAAGTGGAACCAGGGCGCGGGGTGAAGCTGAGCTGATTATTCCAATCGGCGGCGCCAGTCAATGACGATCAGGGGGTCACTTCGGACCGGTACTGGCTTTGGAGACCTTATTGGTGATGCTACGTTCGATGCGCTGACGCAGTGCCAGATAAACGGTGTTGGTGACTTCGTTCAGCATCCGTCGCGCGTCGTCGTACCGGCCCACGCGCACGTGCCAGCGCGCCAGATGGGTTAGCACGCCCTGCCGTTCCACCGGTCCATCCGCCAAATCCAATGCATTGGTCCACGATTGCATCGCCTCCGAAACCAACCGTGCTTCGGATTGTTTCTTGCCGGCTTCCGTGGGTGCCGGGTCTGGTTTGATGCCGTAGTACGTCTCTGCGATATCACTCGCCAGGATGAAGTCATGGGGTTTGAGCTCGCGAGCTTTGCCATACAATTCCATGGCTTTGCGGAACACGCCCTGTTCGTCGACTTTCCACCGTTCTTGGGCATCCTTTCGGAACAGGAAAACAGTCGTGGCGAAATTGTGCCAATACACGGGCTCCAGCGGATTCAATTCCACTGCTTTTTCATAATACTCGAACGCTTTGTCGATGGGTCCGTGATGGCCATAGATATTGGCCAAGTTGTTCCAGGGCGCCGGGTTTTTGGGATCGAGCTCGCGAGCTTTTTCATAATGCAGCACCTGCTGCTCTTCCTCGCCGATGTCGCCGAGAAAACTGCCGTAAGCTAGACGAGCCCCCGGGTGCTTTGGATGTTTTTCGATGAACTCCTCGTAACGCTTGCGTATGGGTTGAAATCGCTGCTCCAGACGTCCCTTGAGTGTGAGCTTCAGTAATTCTGCGTCTTTTTCGCCCGTTTCTGTCGCTCGAATCCATTCGTCCGCCTCTGCCTGAGCATCGTTGTCCGCCTTGAGAATAACTCGCAGCTCACGTTCGATGGGGTCAGTGGGTTCGGCTTCCGGGGCGGTGGCGGCCGCGATCACACGGACCAACCCCGTGCGTTGCAGGACCAAATTAGTCAAGGCAGCCGGTTTGTTGGTTGCCAGCAGAAAACTCAGGGTGCCAATCAGAAGCTCGCTCACGCTGCAAACCTACGCCCTTGTCGGCTGGAAACAAGCGGTGCTTGCCGGCTTGAGAAGTGCATGCGAAAAGAAGGCGCTCATCGTATGACACGCCGCCAGTTTGTATCCACCGCTACCATGGCCGTCGCCGGCCTCGCCCTCAGTTCCACCTCCAACCGGGCCTTGGGCGCCATCAGTGCCCCTCCGTTGCTCGACAGCAAAGGGCAGCGTATCCCCCTGGGAATGGATAATTTCGCGGTCCGCGCGTTCGGTATGAAGGGCCGCGAGTTGGTGGATTACGCTGCCTCCCTTAGGCTCGACACACTGTTTATCACGGATATTGCCGCCTTCGGTACGCAGGATCTGGTGATCCTCGGGGAGCTGCGCCGATATGCACAGGACAAGGGAATCGCGATCCAATCGGGTTCCTGGAGTGTTTGTCCGACTTCCGAAAGATTTAAGAAAGACTGGGGCACCGCCGAGGAACACCTGGCTCTTTGCATTCGGATGGCCAAGGCGGTTGGGTCTCCGGTAGCACGTGTCGTTCTGGGATCGCGCGAGGATCGTAAGACGCCAGGCGGCATCCAAGCTCGAATCGAAGACACCGTGCGTGTTCTCAAGTCCCAACGCAGCCTGGCTGTCGATTCAGGTGTCAAAATCGCCATTGAAAATCACGCGGGCGACATGACTGCTGTCGAATTGGTGTCCTTGATCGAGGCGGCTGGAAGCGATTATGTCGGGGCAAACCTGGATTCGGGCAATGCGCTGTGGACCTTGGAAGACCCGCTCGACTCGCTCGAGAAGCTCGGCCCGTATGCGGCTTGCACTAGTCTGCGGGATTCGGCGATCTGGGAAACGGACAAGGGATGCAAGATTCAGTGGACCGCGATGGGTGAAGGTGGTGTCGTGGATTTGAAAGCGTATTTTACCCGATTTGCTCAGCTGTGTCCGGGAGTGGCCGTAAATATCGAAACCATCGGCGGCTTTGCCTTGGAGTTTGCCTACCTCGAACCCGGCTTCTGGGAGGTCTGGAATCAGAAACCCGCCGCCGAATTCGCCCGGTTCCTTGCCTTGGTCAAGCGCGGTCGTCCTGTTCCCCAACACGATGGCGGCAACAAGGAAATGCAGAAGGGTGAACTCGAGCGGAGCCTACGCTACTGCCGAGAAATCATTGGGCTCGGTACCAAGTCATGAGGCGTCGTGGTCATCATTATCATGGGAGTTTCGGGGTGCGGCAAAAGCACCGTCGGCGTGCGGCTTGCCCAGCTTTTGGGCTGGGAATTCCATGACGGCGACGATTTTCATCCTCCAGCGAACAAGATCAAGCAAGGCGCGGGCATTCCATTGGATGACCATGACCGCCGACCCTGGCTGGGAGCGATCCGGGCGTTTATGGAAGAGGCGCATTCCCAAGGACGCCACTTGGTCATCCCTTGTTCTGCGCTGCGGGAGCGATATCGCGATTGGCTGGGGCGCGGGTTGCCCTGGGTGCAATTCGTCCACCTTCAGGGTGACAAGGAGCTCATCCGCGAGCGACTCAAAGCCCGCACCGGACATTTTATGTCGCCGACGCTCTTGGACAATCAGTATGCGACACTCGAAGCGCCACTGGATGCATTGACGGTGGATGTCGGGCCGCCACCAGAGAGTATCGCCTCGGAGATTATTCTAAGACTTCGCCTTCGTCCGCTGGCAGTGCCGAAAGCGTCACGGCCTTCCCGCTCCTGATGCTGGAGATCCGGCGGGCGAGTCGAATGGCGGCGAGCATGCTCCCCGATTCCGCGATGCCTTGACCCGCGATATCATAGGCGGTGCCATGATCCGGCGAGGTTCGAACGAACGGCAATCCGAGCGTCCAATTCACCCCGTTTTCGAAGGCGATCATCTTAAGGGGCACCAAGCCTTGGTCATGATACATGGCGACCACCGCCTCGAAATCTCCTCGATAGACTCGGTGAAACAGGGTGTCGGCAGGGAAGGGGCCTTCGACTGGCAATCCGCGTTCACGGGCAGCGCGGATTGTGGGTTCGATCAGATCGACTTCCTCCGTGCCCATGGCACCACCTTCACCGGCGTGTGGATTCAAGCCGCACACAGCGATCCGCCGTTGTGGCAACCCGAGTAGGTCGCAGGCTTCCACGGCCAGTTCGATAGCCTTGGTGATACCCTCGGCGCTCAGGGTCGATGATACCTTTTGGAGTGGTACATGGTTGGTTGCCAATGCTACCCGCAACCAGTGACCGCGATCGTCACTCCCCAATAACATCATGGCCGTGCGCTTCGCATGGGCCAATTCCGACAGGAATTCCGTCTGGCCCACAAACCATGGAAACCCCCCTTGGATAATGGTTTCCTTGCTCACGGGAGCGGTCACTATGCCATCGAGCTCGCCAGCCAAACACAGTCGAGCTCCTTCGCGAAGGCACGACATGGCAGCCCGAGCGGCCTCAGTACCACCTTGCGCTAATTCATCCGGCAGCGGGTCCGTATCTGGTTGATGGCAATAAAGTCGACTGGGGACTGAGCTTCGTTCGGACCATTGGGGTATTTCTCCCTCATAGCCCAGTAAGCCACAGTAGAACCGCGCAACCCCAGCATCGCCAATAACGACGTAGATCGTGTCATCTTCCGGGAGGGCGCATGCCAGCGCCTTGAACGCGACCTCAGGTCCGATACCGGTCACGTCGCCAAGCAAGATTCCCAGGGACAACACAGTGGTGTGCGGGTGAAAGGTTAAGCTAGAAGCGGAAGCTGGCGCCCAATGTAGCGCCATAGGTGGCCTCAAATTGCAAGGTCGCCTCGCGCCCCGCTCCGCCGAAGACCATGTCTCGGTTGTATTGGAAATCGGTGCCCACGAAGACACCAAAATGCCGATTGAATTCGTAAGCGAGCCGCAATTGCAAGTAGGCGCCCGGCCGCCAGTCGCTCCGGCTCACACGCGTCGCTGACGTCGGCATGGCTGGAATGGCTCCGCCCGCATAGGTGATGGCGTCGGAGAATTCGAGGTCTGCAGTCGCGTAAATCGAGGCCAGGCCAAGACTGACGCCAGCCACGAAATGTTTGGTTAACGGCACTTCCATCCAGGGTCCGATCTTGAGCGTATGCAACTCTGTATCTAATGAGGCGCTTAGAGTTGCATTGCCAACCGCAGTCACACTGCTGGATTGAATCGGTGTCAGGTTGATGACGGGCCCTGGACCATCGAAGGTGCCGGAGTACGAAGGTGTGGAGGGAGGTAGGATGCCCGTCGTGTCGAATACCGCCGTGGTGTATGTCGCCGCGCTAGACGCCGTCGAGGTTTCCCTCAAAGAAAAGGTCGAATAACCATACCCCAACTCAAACCCAAATCGCACATCGCGCTTCCAGAGACGAGTTCGGGCCATTTCCAAACCACCCATCAATTCACCGCCGAACAAAGGCGAGTCCGAGAGATCGGAAAGATTGCCGACGCGCGGCGCGTTCTCGGTTTTGCTGAGAGTTAATCGGTCTTGAGACAGCTGGTTCTGGTTGTTGAAGCCCCAGTTCCAGGTGGTATTGGCGGACCCACCCTTGTCGGTCTTCACATACCCATCCGAATAGCTGCCTGACCCAAATGTCGCCGGTGGTGCGCTGTCGCGGATCTGGGCTTTGACACCCGCCCGCAGAGTTCCGCCTAATCGGAAAAAGACGCCGCGGTTGTCTAGATCGTCATCGGCGTCCTGGCCGAGAGCCGGGATGGAACCGAAACTCACCGCGCAGAGGCCCAAGCCGAGGGCTATGGACCGTCCGGACCCAGGTATGGTCCCGGGGAGAGACGTCTGCGGACACGTCGACAAAGCGATGCAATCGGAAACAGTGGAAGAGCTCATGAAACGAAGAATGGAGGAGATATTAATCTGGCAGGATCACAAGGAAGGAAATGACGTCAGCGGGTTTCAATCAGGCGGTACAAGCGCATACCGTTGGTCGGCAACGGATCGGACTTTGGCGGACCATTATCCAGCCATTGCACATAACTGCCGGTGCCGAACACCGCCGGGAGTGAGGTTTTGAAGCTGGGCGGATTGGTCTCGGCGACCGCCGGGGCATATTGAATGTAATAGCGGTAACCTGCACGCGTCGGAAACTCGACGAGGAACACCCCGTTGGTGAAGCGGTAATTGTGAATCGCCAATTCCGCTCCTGATGGTATCACCACCGCCGCTGGAACCGACCGAAAATCCAGGGTCGGGTTCACGATCGCCGGATTGCGGTCGGATACGTAATATTCCAGTGTGTACGAACGGGCCTCGCCCGGACCAATGCCGCCGAGATCGAGCAAGGCGATAACATTCGTGCCGACAACCGTCGATCCGATGGCATTGAACATCTGGATTCGGTTGGTCTGGCTGTCCACATCCAACCCCTGCACATAAAGCCTGACATTACCGAGCATATCGCCGGGATTGGTTAATCGCAGAGCTTGTTCGATTAACCCCGACTGGCGGTTAAGGACAGGGGTGTTCGTCGTCCATAGTGGCAGCAAGGGCGCGGTTGACGGCAATTCACCCACGTCGCCAGGTGGCGCGTATTTTAACGGCAGAGGTTGCGACGCAAATGCCACGCGGCCGGCATAAGGATTGGTGATGCCAGGAACCAAGTTGAACACGAGGTTTCCAATGAGATTGCTGTAGCCCGGTTCGAAACGTTGGCCCTCTGGCAATGTGATGCTCACGCCGAGGCGGCCGGTTGCACTTTGAGTGGTGTCCAGACTCACTTGCGCGTTTTCCGACAACGACGCTTTGCCCACTTGACCCAGCCTCCCGCCAGTTGCATCGGTGTTGGTCCCCACCGGTGGGATCGGGATGAAGATAAGGTTGGAGGCAGGGGTGTTGAGTTGCGTCGCGCAGCTGCAGATGGTCTGAATGATGTACGGCTGAAACGACGCGTTGGTCAGCACGGCGGGATCATATCCAAACGAGAAGCTCAGATTGGTCTCAATGCCTTCCGACGAATAGAAGACAGGAATCGAGACATCGGATTGAGAGGCAGGTGTTTTGTAGGTGCCAAAGTTCAGGGTCGGCAGCGGACGCAATAACACGCGAAGCAGTCCCGTGCTGCTGGTGGCGACACCGAACTGATTGCTAACCACGAGGAAATACAATCCGCGATTGATGAATTCCAGGTTGGTCAAGGTAAGATTCTGATGGGTCGCGTTGGCCAATAATTGATCATTGAAATACCACTGATAGGACAGCGGTGGTGTGCCCCAAACACTGGAACCCAGGACGACGTCCTTCCCGACAAAGGCCGCCCATTCGGTAGGTAATTCGACTCTGGGCGGTAGGTTCTCCGCGGGGGCCGGATCCGCCGCCCGACTTTGCCAGATTGTTCCCAGGCCAAGGAAGAACTGCCAAACAACCACCAAGGCCAATCCAGCAGGACCTCTACCGTTCAAAAATGTTTTTTGCATGTGTCGATGTCGTTGCGAAACGCGCACCCTCCGAAACTCCCAAAGCCTAGCACCGCTTCACAGCATAAAGTTCAAGAGCCGCCGCGATCGTGTGTGTCTCACATTGTTGCATTCGCACTCTCCCACCTCGTTCTCCTACTCCTACTCCTACTCTTGGTCGTTGGGGTGTTTGACTGTTGGGGCCATGGTCTCAGTGGCGGCCGCTTCCTGAGGTGCGATGCGCGGTCACACCCCACTCCATCGACTCAAACGCTTTCGGAGCCGTTCCTCGCGTTCGTCATCCCACAACAGATTCGGAAAATCGCGAGTCAGATCGTCCAACTTCGGGACGGTTCCCCACGCGGTTACGGTAAATACCTCGCACGCCCGGCCCGATGGCAACCCCAATTCACGCTGCTGCCGCTCAAACCGTTGGCGCAGCTTTTCCTTCCACGACGGCAGATTCGATGTCGGCTCGATGTCATGTCGAGCGACCCAGGGCAACCATTCATTGATCTGACTCTGATGACACCACGATTGACGTGCCACTGAGTCCAAAACGCTTTCGGTGTCAACCGCCAAGTCGACTGCATTCGCGCCCGCCATGTAGCTATCGTAGGTATTTAAGATGACGGGTGTTTTGATCCAGGTCGAAACCCGTTCGTTTGCGCTGGGGTATTCATCCAGAAATGCGTGGGGGACATTGATCATGTAGGCCACGCGGCGGATGGCTTCGGCGACCGTGATGTGGTCTGGATGCACTCCGGCGAGTGGATCGGAGGGGAGGGGAGGGCAAAAAAGGTAATCCGGCTCGAACTCCCGGATGGACTTCCAGAGAGCCGCGAGCAGGTCATTACTCAAGACCCGACAGGCTTCTTCGAAAGGTTGTCCATTGGGTTTGAGCAGCAATTCAACCTCGTAGCCGCCGATCTCGGCCGCGGCCAGTTGCTCGGAATGGCGCAGGGCGGCGGTTTCGGCGCGAGTTCGGAACTGATGTCCGCTTCGGCCGTCTGTGCAGACCAACACTCGGGCCTTGAGTTGGGAGCCCAGCCGTTGCCGGAACAGTTCAAAGGTGCCGGCGGCGACGAGTTCGAAATCGTCGTAATGCGCGTGGACGCATAGGATTCGCATGTTGTTTCGGAAGAAAACCGTAGGAAAAGCGGCCGATCCAAGCCTAAACGGTCGGATGGTGGGCGAGGAGGGATTCGAACCCCCGACCAACAGTGTGTAAAACTGCTGCGCTAACCACTGCGCCACACGCCCAGTTCCAGCCAACCGACACCGCTGCTCGTATCATTGGTCGGCCCGGGGCGCCACAGTTTTTCACGCTAGACCGGTTTTGGAAAAGCGTAGTGAATTTTTCGTTTGTCCCGGTGGCACCCCTAATGCGACAACCTACGCCATGAATAACTTTAGTTCGTCCGGCCGAATTCAGCCAGACCTGAGCCAGCTCCAGGAAGCCCTGGCGCATTTGCTCGGTAAACTACCAGCCATTGTGATCGGCTTGATCTTCCTCAGTGGAATATTCTCCTCGTGGTATACTGTTCCCGCCGAATCGGAAGCGGTGGTGACTCGCTTCGGCCGCTTCAGCCATACCGTGCAGCCCGGACTTCGCTTCAAGATCCCTTGGGGGATCGATGAAGTGGAAAAAATCCCTGTCAAACGTCAACTCAAGCTGGAATTTGGCTTTGCGACCCAGGGCGCCAACAACCCCTTTCAAGGAACGGATTCACGCGAGCAAGACGAGGAGAAGCGGATGGTCACCGGCGACCTGAATGTCGCCCTGGTGGAATGGGTCGTCCAATACCGGATTAACGATCCACGCGCGTTCCTCTTTAACGTCCGCGATCCCGAACAAACCCTGCGTGATGTCTCTGAATCGATCATGCGGCAAGTCGTCGGGGACCGCACGGTCGATGAAGTCATCACGTTCGGCCGACAAGACATTGAGTTTGAATCGCTGAAAGAGCTTCAAGAATTGGTCAATCAGTTCCAAATGGGCCTCTCCATTGATCAGGTCCAACTCAAAGATGTGAATCCGCCCGCCGCCGTGCAGGCATCGTTCAACGAGGTGAATCAGGCACAGCAAGAACGCGAACGCTCCATCAATGTCGCCAAAGGTCAATTCAACAAGGCCATTCCCGAAGCGCGTGGCGGTGCGGATCAAAAACAACGCGAGGCGGAGGGATACGCGACCAAACGCATCAATGAAGCCGAAGGCGACGCCGCCCGCTTCAAGTCCGTGCTCGCTGAATATGTCAAAGCACCGGAAATCACCCGCAGACGCATCTACAATGAAACCATGCAAGAAGTGCTGCCACGCCTCGGTCGCCGCGTCATTTTGGATGAGTCCTTGAAGTCACTGTCTATTCTACCCCTCGGCGACGCCACCTTGCCGATACTCAATCGCCCGACGGGCCCCAACCCCAACAACAGCCGTTCTCCCCAGCCATGAAACAACTTTCCAGCGCCCTGCTTCTTGCGCTTTTCTTCGTCCTATTGCTGACGGCTTCGGGCGCCTTTTATGTCGTCCGTGAAACGGAGCAGGTAATCCTCACACAATTCGGTAAACCCGTCGGGGAACCCATCTCCGAAGCGGGTCTCCGTTTCAAGATCCCGTTCATCCAGGTCGTCAACCGACTCGAGAAGCGGTCTATCGAATGGGACGGTCAACCGCGCGAAATGCCGACACGCGATAAGACCTACATTGTTGTCGACGCCTTCGCTCGCTGGCGAATCAATGATCCGACCACGTTTTTTCTCCGACTACGTGACGAGCGCAGCGCCCAGTCACGCTTGGACGACATCATTGGGGGCGAAATCCGCAATGTGGTGGCGTCTCATGAGTTGATGGAAATCGTGCGCAGCAACAAAGATCGCAAACCCACTCAAGAAGAAGTCAGCACGGATGGCTTGACTCGTCAGGTGAATTGGCCGCCGATCAAACTGGGCCGAGGTGCCTTGGAACAACAAGTGTTCACGGCTGCTGCCGTAAAGCTCAAGGGGTTTGGATTGGAATTGCTCAATGTTCAATTCACGCGCATCAACTACAACCCGGGCGTCGAGCAGGCCATCTACCAACGTATGATCAGTGAACGCCAGCAGATCGCCGAACGATTTCGATCCGAGGGGCAAGGCGAGGCGGCGCGAATTCTTGGCAACCGCGAGAAGGAGCTTCGAACCATCGAGTCGGAAGCCTACCGCAAGGTTCAGACCATCCGAGGTGAAGCAGATGCCCGCGCTGCCGACATCTATGCCAGAGCCTATGGTCAAACTCCGCTGGCAGCGGATTTCTATTCCTTCTTCAAATCGCTTGAGACTTGGCAAAAGGTGGCTGACCCGAACACCACTCTGGTGCTGACCACGGAGAGCGAGGTCTTCAGTTTGTTGAAGAAACTGCAGCCGAAACAGTAGGCGACACCAAGAGAACGCGCCTACCGGGCTTCCCCAAGCACGGAGACCTTGTTGCGCGAGGTCTCGACCTTAATGAAGTGGAGCACGACCGGCGCCATGATCATGCCGGGGATTCCCATCAGTTTTTCCCCGAGGATCAGGGCGAGCAGCGTCATCCACATGGGATTCCGGATGCGGTTCCCGATGATCTTGCTGTTTAGGAAGTATTCTCCCTTATGTAGGACAACAAGAAAAACCAGGGAAGCAGCGGCGGTATAAGGTGAAATGCTGAGCCCCACCCCGACGATCATGGTGTTGCTGAGCAGGTTCCCAATGATCGGGAGGAGTCCGAACAAGAAGGTTGAGACGATGATCACCCCCACGTAGGGGAAATCATTCCATACCAAAAAAATGGAGGTGAGCGCTGTGTTGATGGTGGATATCACCATCTGGGCACCCATTACCGTGGAAAAACTCTGGTAAAAGGTGCGAAATCGGGCGGCGACTTCGAGGCCGATGGCTGCGTAAAGATTGTCGGCGTCAGCCCCTGGTTCAGCGCCGATATCCAGTTTGGTGCTGAGAAAGAGGCTGACGGCCACGACGATTCCAATGATGACGAACACGAATTCAAAAGCTGCCGAGCGGGCGTACAACCCCACATTCACGATCTTTTCCTTCACCTTGGTGATGGCGACGTCACGCAGTTCCTCCCAGGATGTGAATGGAAACTCAAGCCCGCGTTCCTTGGCGTAATCGGCCGCGCGTTCGATACTGGTCTGCGCAATTTGTGGCAGGGCGAAGTAGGCATGTTTTGAGAAAAACCATGTCCCCAGAAAGACGCCAACCAGCAGCAGGGAAAAAAGCCCCACGCCCAGCCATTTGCGACCGCCGAAACTCAGCGTGTTCAAGGCAAAATACGCCGCCAAAACGGAGATCAGCGGCGTCGCCATGTGAAGCCACCCCACGAGAAGCAGGAGAACTCCCACGAAAAAATATGATATCCGCATCGGTTGCGTCACAACGACGAGCTTAAGCCGGAACGAATCCGTTGGAAAGTCGGAGTGTGAAACCCGGCGGCCGCGCAACAGGAAGTCAAGCTCGCCTGGCAGCACTGATAACTAGGAGATGCGCCCATGCCGAATCAGTCACCGTTTCTTTGCTTGCCCGATGAGGAGTCTCGGGCAGGATGACCGCCTCGCATGCCGGAACCTTCATCGAAGCAAGATCTGCTGGTGGGTATCGATCTGGGTGGCACCAAGATCATGGCGGGTATCTTCACGCCTCAACTCAAACTCTTGGGTACTTCCAAGCTGAGCACCAAGTCCGGACGCGGCTTCGACGCTGTCGTGGATCGGATTGCTCGCACGGTGCGAGACGCCGTGGACGAATCGGACCTATCACTAAAGCAGGTCCGCGGCATTGGCATCGGTGCCCCCGCGACCATTGATCCGGAAAAAGGAGAAGTCATTTTCGCCCCCAATCTCGGCTGGAAAAACGCGCCCCTGAGACGCGAACTGGAAAAAGCGTTGGAAATACCGGTGTTTGTCGAGAACGACTGCAACATCTGCACACTGGGCGTTCATGAAGCGGAACTGCAGGGAAAACCCCGCAGCATGGTCGGGATATTTCTTGGAACGGGTATCGGGGGAGGCATCATTCTAGATGGTAAACTCCACTCCGGCTTCAATCGTACCGCGGGTGAAATTGGTCATATGATTCTGCAAGTGGGAGGTCCCAAATGCGGTTGCGGCAATCGCGGCTGCTTCGAAGCGCTCGCCAGCCGAATCTCCATCTTCCGCGAAATTGAGGACCGGATCAAGGAAGGCGGCAAATCGGTGCTGACGGAAATGCTGGGCCCCGGTGAAACCTACCGCGACCTGAAGAGTGGCGACCTGCGAAAAGCCATTCGCAAAGGCGATAAACTTGTCGAAAAGGTGATCGAGGAGGCTGCCGAGTATACGGGCATAGCCGTCGCCAACGTCTTGAACTTCCTCAACCCGCAAGTGGTGGTCCTCGGCGGCGGCGTGATCGACGCGCTCAGCGACGAAATGATGTCGATCATCCTGGAAACGGCGCGGGATTATTGTATGCCAGGGGTGGACAACAATATCGAGATCGTGGAGAGCCGATTGGGTGATCTGGCTGGAATCCACGGCGGCGCGGTTCTCGCCCGCCAACGATTGAAGTAAGGTCTGCTTTGATGAAACATCTGGCAGCCCTTACCAGTGTGCCAGAGCTTTCCTGACCGCGTCAACCGGCAGCCCAACGACATTGCTAAACGAACCTTCCACGCTCTCGACCAACCGGTCGCCCTGGTCTTGGATGGCATAGGCCCCCGCCTTGTCGAGCGTATTGACCTGGCTGACATAATCCTCAATCAGTTCCGGGGACAACGATCGGAATCGGACCCGGGTGACCTCGGAAAACACAATAGCTTTTGCCAACGTTTGGTGCACTAAGCACACGCCCGTAATGACTTCATGCACTCTTCCAGCCAATTGGCTCAGCATAGCGCGTGCTTGGGTCAGGTCAGCCGGTTTACCCAAAGCCTCTCCATCCAGAAAGACCAGCGTGTCCGCCCCCAATATCACATGGTCCGGAAATCGTTCCGCCACGCTGAACGCCTTGCGTTGGGCGTTCACTTCGCATAGTCGCCGGGGCACCATAGACGCGTCTTCCAATTCCGTCGTGTAACTCGGGGTGACTTGAAACTCAGGAACGATCTGACGCAGCAGTTCGACACGTCGAGGGGACTGCGAGGCCAGTATCAACGGTGGCAATCGATTTTCATTGCAGTCAAATGGTGTCATCGGCGCCTTTTCTCACTCAGGGGACAGGATCTGATGGAAAGCCTCGAGTCGCGATGTGAATTCGGCGTCGCTCAAGACGGGATATCCACCGCGGTCGTCCACATCCACACCCAACTCGATCCAAGAACGACAGCCGCCATACGAGGGCAACATGGAAAGTTCGGCGGGTTTGGGCAGACCCCAAACCCGAAGCGCCATGGCGTGAATGGCCGCTTCGCCTCCCCAGTCAAATCGGCTTTCGATCACCGCTGGCTGCCAGATGTGCTGGCCCTCGAGTCTCTGAGCAACTTCCAGGGAAGGGATTTTTCGCCAGGCGACCACGTCAGCGACGTAGGCGATTCGAACCCGGGAATCGTCTTGGGGCGTCCGTTTCGCTTGGAGTTGATCAAAGCGATTTTGGGCGGCTTCGATAACCCCGTCGCGTTGTTGATGAAACTGGGTTGGGAAAAGCAGGAATCGTCCGTGTTCGACGCGAAAGCCGCCGCGCGGCTCCGCAATACCGCCTTTGCGGAGTAGGACAATCTGGTTCCCTGTCGCCAACGCATCGATGACCACCGACCATTCTTTGAAAGCGATTCGCACTCTGGGGGGGACTTGAGATGAGATTCAAGCGGATCGCAATCTTCAATGATCTGCGGCGCCTCCTTAACGGCGGGCTGTCCAGTCAAGATTGACGTCGTTGCCGTTGTAGCTGGTTTTTGCCTTTCCGAGTAGAGTCGTGCCCTCAAGACGGCCAGTGAGATCGTAGGTCATGCTGGTGCCATCAGTGCGGTCGCGTTTGATGATCCAGGAAACCTCAGTCCCGTTTACTCGCCCATTTAGGACGTCTAACCAAGCATCCCCTTCACCGCGTTTGACCCGGCCGGTCAACATGGCCCCGGTTTGCTTCAGTTCCAAGGGCATCGATACCGGTTGACCGTCTGGGCCTGGAATCGTGAATGTCCAGGTACCGGTCAGATCGGATGTTCCACTTGCTCCGGCAGTGTTGGACGCCTGAACCTTGGAGTCGCCCAGGATCCGGGAGAGTTGGCCTTCGATGGACTCTGCCCAGATCGCGTATCCCTTCGGGGACAAATGCAAGTAATCCGGCATCAGGTCGCGCGGCATGGTGCCATCGTCGTTCAAGAATCGATGGCCAAAATCGACCCAGAACACATCCTTCTCGTCGGCGGTTCGACGGAGGACCTGGTTGATCTGGGCGAGTTTGCCGCGCGCCACACTGTAGTTTTCGCTGCGGGGGAAGATGGCGAGCAGTAGAATTTTGGTGTTGGGAAGTTTTTCACGAAGTTTCTGAACGATGGCGCGAACGCCGTCGACGATCTGAGCTGGGCTATTGTCTTCACCGTTGGAATTGTTGGTGCCGATCATCAACACGGCTGCCTTGGGCTTGAGTCCAGAGAGGTTTCCATTGTCCAGTCGCCACAATACATGCTGGGTACGATCGCCACCAATACCGAGATTGACGGCATTGCGATGGGCAAAATAGGTGGCCCAAACCGCTTTTCCCTCACCTTCCCATCCCTGAGTGATGGAATCCCCAATAAAGACCACCTCCGCCTTTTCGCCGACTTCGGCCACGCGTTTATTGAATGACTCATGGCGTTCTTTCCACCAGCCGTCAGAACGTGGGACGGGTTCGGTGGCGGAATGGGCGAACGCCGATGTGGGCAAGGAACAGGCTGCGATAGCCAAGCCGAGGGCGAGACTCAGGAAGTGAAAGCTCATGAACGGATAGGACAATTTGATTCTGGGAGTGTCAATCTATTGGAGCTGTCCAGCAGTTCCTAATTTGCTGCGACCTGCCCCGGAAGGCGGGCAAGTTATGGTCTTCCTCCGCGCCTCCACGTGCGGCTTTCGGATCACGCCCTTCAATCAACTCATGAAGACTTTCATGTTGCGTGTTTTGGGTCTCGCGGAGACGCGGAGACGCGGAGGGGGACTCGATTCGAGGACGGTGCGCGTCGATGTTTATCCGCGAACTCCTTGTTCTCTGTGGTTCCAGATGACGATTAGGATTACGAGCACGATTAGAGCAAGACAGACGGTTCATCGAGAGAAAACCGGTAGCCCTCTACGGGTTGGCGATACAATACAGGCTGGTCTGTCCGCGTAGGAATAACTGGTTGCCTGCCATCGCCGGAGACGCATCGATGCCCTCATCGAGTGGGTTGGTGGCGAGGATCTCGAACTTGCCACTGTCCTTGAGCACTACCGTCGTGCCAGCCCGACTTACCACGTACACGCGATCGTTGCCTCCGGTAATTGAGGCGTAGACGCCACGGACCGCATCCAACCGTTCCGCCTCGTATAACGGCTTACCCGTCTTACGATCCAAACACGAGATCAGACCGTTGTTGCCAGAAACGAAATACAGGCGATCGCCCAAAAGGGCAGGCGACGGAACATAGGGTGTGGATTTGTCGTGCTTCCAGGCGATGGCATCGGTCCCAGTCAGGTCACCGGTTCGACCCAATTGGATGGCTTGAAGTGATGCGCCTCGAAACCCGCTGATCGCGTAGACGAAACCATCGGCGGCGACGGGTGTTGGAATGACGTTTTGGGTCATGCCTCCGCATTCCCAAATCGATTCGCCAGTGACGAGATCGTAGCTGCGAGTTTTGGTGGTGGCGGTGACCACCACCTGGGGTTTGCCGTTGTGGGTCACAATCAGGGGTGTGGTCCACGTCGTGGCTTCTTCGCGCTTCTGGCGCCAGAGTTCCTTGCCGGTTCGTTTGTTGAAGGCCACGATGAAGTCGTCACCTTCATGATCCCAATTCAGAACAAGGATATTGCCGTGAACCGCAGGGGATGCGCCCTCACCGAAGCCGGCACGCGTGCGCATGGTTCCCAGGTTTTGGGACCAAACCGGTTTTCCATCGAGCGTGTAACAATAAAGGCCGCGTGAGCCAAAAAAGGCGAATAAATGCTCGCCGTCAGTGACCGGCGATGCTGAGGCGTACCCATGGTCGGGATGATGACCTTCGTGGGGTATGGTATTTGCAGCGGTTTGTTCCCAGACAGTCTTTCCGGTGGTTCGATCTAAGCACAGAATAACAAAACGGACTGGCGATGTCGGGGGCGGCTCGGACATGCCACCGCGGCCGCCGCCTCGGCCACCACCGGGTCCGCCCTGACCGCCACGTCGACGCTGCCCTCCGTCACCAGCAGCGGGTTCTGATGGGTTGCCGGGAGCACTCCCTGTCGCAGGAGATTGAGGGGATGCTGATGGCGCGGTTGAGGACGCCGTTTCCTTTTTGGTATCCGTTCTGATGGCGGTCAGGACGAAGACTCGGTTGCCCCAAATGATCGGAGAAGCGTGGCCCGAGCCGGGGATCTTGACTTTCCACTGAATATTTTTGGTTTCACTCCATTCGGTCGGAGGATTGGCTTGAGGCGAGTAGCCATTGAATTTTGGGCCACGCCATTGAGGCCAATGGGCGTCTGCATCGCTCAAAGGAGCGGCAGAATGAACATTAACAGGGAGAAAGAGGGTGACCACTGCCACGGCAATGGCGCCCCCGAATTTCAAAGGGAGATCCAGATGTCTGCGTCTGGAAGTGGGTCTCGGAGCGGAGAGGCGGGACGAGTTGATCATGGTGTCAGAAGAACCGAGACTAATGACGGCTGATGGGAAGGGAGGTTACAGGCCAGAGTTTGGGGGCGTCACAATGCCCACCCGCTCTCCAGTAAGGGGCTAACTGTCACAATATTTCGCTGGCAACTCGGAGATGCGCCCCAGAGTTCATAACGTTCCAAAAGACCCTTGTGCTCTGGCTCGGAAACTTGGAGCGTCCGCGAAGACCATGTCGTCGCAGGATTATGTCCGATTGCTGGATGCGACCATTCAGCATCTTGAAAGGCTCCGTTCAGACGGAGTAAAGTTTCTTCCTATCGCGCCGTCGACGTTGGCTGCCCTGGGCGCACCAACTCCTAAGTCGAACGATCCAAAGTCTTCCTCCACAGCCTCTCCAAAGGTTGCTCCGACTCCGGCAACAAATTCTCCCCAAACTCGGGCAACTGGTACTCCGGGACGAACCGCGTCGCCTCGTTTTCCCGAGGAGATGGCCGAATCGTTTGATACCGCGAAAGCATCCTTAACGCCCTCGATCCTCCCCATTTCATCGACGCCAGCGGTTTTAATTCCTACGACCGATGTCAGTCGACCGTTGCCACCACCGCTGGAACATCCGGGCAAGATTGCCGCGATGCACTCACTCCGGGAACGGGCATTGGCGTGCACTCGGTGCGCGCCATTGGCAAAGGCTCGCAAGTCGGTCGTGGTGGGCGTGGGGGATGTTGCCGCGCGGCTTCTGTTTGTCGGTGAAGCGCCAGGGGAGGAGGAAGATGCACAGGGCGAGCCATTCGTGGGAGCTGCGGGCCAGAAACTGACGCAGATCATCCAAGCCATGGGGTTGACCCGCGAGACGGTCTATATCGCCAACGTCCTGAAATGCCGGCCAGACACGCCGAGTCAGGCCTACGGCAACCGAAAACCGCGTCCGGAAGAGATGTCGACGTGTCTTCCGTACTTGCAGGAGCAGATCGAGATCATTCAACCGCAGGTGATTGTTGCGCTGGGGGCGACAGCGATGGAAGGCCTGTTCGGTAAAGCATCGGTGTTTATCACTAAAGTGAGAGGCGATTGGCAGTCGTTCCGAGGTATTCCAGTAATGCCGACGTATCACCCCTCGTACATACTCAGGAATCAGTCACTGAGTGTTAAACGACAGGTCTGGGAAGACATGCTTGCGGTGATGGAACGGCTGAGCCTGCCAATCAGTGACAAGCAGCGTGGTTTCTTTCTGAATCCAGCGGGGTGATGGGCCTAGGATCAGGGTCTTGCGAGGAGTTCGTCATTTTATCGTCTCAGCGATGGCATGGCATCGTTCCGCCAGCGAAAAGTCGCGCTCGGTGAGTCCATCCGCGTCGTGAGTGGTTAACCTCAGGGTCACCCGATTCCAGCGGATATCGATGTCGGGATGGTGTTGAACCTTCTCGGCGACGCGTGCCACCGAGTTAACGAACTTCATTGCGGCGACGAACTCGTTGAATTCGAAGGTTCGGCGAAGCATGGCTCCACGACGGGTCCAGTGCGGGACGCGGTGCATGCCGAGTCGGATTTCAGCAGGTGTCAATGGCTTCATGAGAGCCATACTAGGAACAGTTGGAGGTGCTTGGCGATGGCATTTGGTCCTGGGGTGGATGGAACGAGCGGCAGCGGATTCCGCCAGGGGTCACTCCAAAGAACCGCCGTCTCTCGGCGGTGGTTCTTTGGCGACTTGCCGGGGGGTGGCTGGAGCGTTAGGAATGACGTGGCTGAAATTGAACAAAACAGTGTCCGAATCGTCGGAGGCATGGCAGGTCGACTCGAGTCAATATGGATTCATTTAACGCGGCGTTAAGGATTAGGTGCTTTGGCCTGTGGGTCAGGCGCTGGGTTTTCAATGGCCATTTGAGGCGCGCTCCTGGGGGCTTACGACTGCCTTGGCTCAGATTTGTACTGGGTTGGTTGCTGGTTTGTACCGGTATTTCGGCAGCGACCCCAGAAACCCCGCCGGAACCTGAAGACCTGGACCTGCGTCGCGATGCGACGGTAAAGGCGATTGAAAAAGTAATGCCGAGTGTCGTGAACATCATCGTTCGCGGTTCTCAAGGCGAAGGAGGTGGTTCTGGGGTGGTGGTCGACGATGAAGGTTATGTGCTCACCAACGCCCATGTGGTTCGTGGTGCCCGACAGATTTTCGTCAAGTTTAATGACGAACGGGAGCCCTATCCGGCCGAGCTTCGCGAATTGACACGTTCCAAAGACATCGCATTGCTGCGCATCAAGGCTCCTGCCGGCACACGTTTCCAGGCGATCAAGTTTGCCAAGGAAGATGATTTGCTGTTGGGCGAGACGGTGATTGCGTTGGGGTATCCGTTTGGTCTGTATGGATCGGTGAGTCGCGGAATCTTGAGTTCCAAGAACCGTCGTCGTCCCGAGGACCTCCCGAGTGGTGAATACCTGGACATTCCGGATTGGCTGCAAACGGATGCCGCGATCAACCCGGGCAAGTCCGGCGGGCCGTTGATCAACCTGAGGGCAGAGATGATCGGATTAAATGTGGCCATCCTAAGCCCACGCCTTGGGGCTCAAGGGATCGGATTTGCGATCCCAGTAAAGAATGTCTCGGTAGCTCTGGCGGATATTCTGAGTGGAGAATCCATCCAGGGTTATTGGTTTGGGGCCAAACTCAAAGCCTCGACGCTGCCATTGGCGGTTCAGACGATCCATAAAACGAGTCCCGCTGAGAAAGCCGGGCTTGCGCCAGGGGATGTCGTGGTTTCAGTGAATGGGGTCCGTCCGGAATCTATCATTGAATTCAACCGGCTGCTGTTGGAATCAGGTGACCATGAGGATGTTCGATTCACCATCCAACGCGACGGCCGCAGCCGGTCGATGGTGATGCGCATGGTGAAGGAGGAGGACTTCTTCAACGCGGACCTTATCCGGCGTCGTTTGGGTTTAACCCTCAAGCCCGTCCAAGGCGCGTTTAGTGTGACGTCTGTTGAGCGCAATGGTCCGGCTGCTCTGTCTGAGTTGGAACCGGGCAACTTCATTGCCACGTTCGACGACCAGCAACCGCGAGACATTGTCGAATTTGCCAAGTTGGTGCACTGGAAAGAGAAGGGTGATTCGGTGGCCTTGGGAATTCTGGTTCAGCAAGGGCGCGGCTTTTTCACTCGACTTGGAATCGCGACGGTTCGCGTCAAAGTGCGATGACCTGGCGGTGGCGCTGGTTTTGCAGGATGCCCGGCAGCGTGTGGAATGCCCGACGACAACGTGAGTGAGCAATCCAGTGCGTGATAATGAGTGGCCAGACGGATCCAACTCTTCGCGGCTGATTGGTTTCATGCGAAATTTCAGCAAAGCCTAGTGGTTCCAGCTGACGACGGCGACTCTGCGAATTCATCGATTCGTCATTCGACAACCCAGGGGCTGCCTCGCTAGCGTCCGGTACTGCAATATTGTGGATACTGCCACTCCCATGATCGAGGTTCTGGACCTCACGAAACGATATGCCGGTCACTCGGCAGTCAATGGCATCTCGTTCACGGTCGGTCGCGGTGAGGTCGTCGGCTTTTTGGGTCCGAACGGGGCTGGCAAATCGACGACCATGCGGATCCTGGCTTGTTATCAGCCAGCGACCAGCGGAACCGCTCGGGTGGCCGGATTTGATGTCTTCCGGGAACCGGACGAAGTGCGGCGGCGCATCGGGTACATGCCGGAAAACAACCCGCTCCATTTGGACATGCGGGTGAGGGAATACCTCAAGTTTCGGGCGCGGTTGAAAGGGATGGGGTGGAATCGCAGCCGCGAGCGGGTCGAGAAGGTGATCCAGCAATGCGGTCTGAAGGATGTTCAAGGACGCATCATTGGCCAATTATCCAAGGGCTATCGCCAACGTGTGGGCTTGGCTGATGCCCTGGTTCATGAACCGGACCTGATCATCTTGGACGAACCGACCATTGGCTTGGATCCACATCAGATCCGTTCAGTGCGGGCTCTAATCAAAGAATTGGGGCGGACGACCACAATTCTCCTGTCGACCCATCTGTTAAACGAAGTCGAGATGACCTGCACGCGGGTATTGATTTTGGAGCGGGGCAGGATTGTTGCGGCGGACGCAACGGCGAATCTGGAGCGCCTATTGAGTTTAGATGGTCAGGTTCTAACGGAGATCGATGCTCCCGTGGGTGAGTTGAGGGAACTATTTCGGGATGTCCCGGAGGTGGAGCGGATGGATTCATCACCGTTGGACGGTAGTTGGCAGCGGGTGTCACTAAAGCCGAGGAATGGGGCGGATCTAAGGCCTTTGGTTTACGACATGGCGCGCGAGCAAGGGTGGCCCTTGCGTGAGCTCACCCGCAGCCGCCATTCGCTGGAAGAAATTTTTGTGCACCTCACACGAAATCGGCGCGACGACGAGCCACACAATTAACACGGGTGGCAATGTTAATGACTCCTTAATTGGCAATGCGAGTGTATCTTACCCTGGTGCGACGAGAGTTGGGCATGGCCTTCAATTCCCTGACGGGATATGTGGTCGTGGCGGCGGTGTTGTTCATTCTAGGGTTCACCTTGGTCGATTTGGTGGAGACGTTGCGGAGTGGGCCATCCGACGCGCCTGTGACCGAGCTGTTTTTTCGTACCTATTACTTCTGGTATGCGGTGTTGTTGACAGCACCGGTGATGACGATGCGAAGTTTTGCGGCGGAACGGACGAGTGGCACGTATGAGGCGTTGATGACGACGCCGGTTGGGGATTGGCAGGTCGTCCTGTCAAAGTTCACCGGGGCGCTGCTTTTCTTTCTGATCAGCTGGATGCCGTTGGCATTGATGTTATTCGTGCTTCGGCACGTGGCGAACGAACCGTTGTTATTTGTGCCGGGGATTATCGCCAGTACGATGTTGGGTGTGGCCCTGGTAGGGTCCTTATTCATGGCGATCGGGTGTTTCGCTTCGGCCTTGACTAGGAGCCAGATTGTGGCCGCGATGGTGACGTTTTTGATCGGCATGGCGTTATGGGTGGCGAGTTACCGTCCGCTCACTGGATTATTGGGGAGCGGAGCTCAGGCCAGATTTTTTGAACACATTTCCATGATCCGCCATGTGACGGACTACTCACGAGGTCAGGTGGAGGTTACTCACCTGGTGTTTTATACATCGGCCGTCTGTTTCTTCTTGTTTCTCACCCACCGAGTCATCGAAAGCCGCCGTTGGAAATGACTGACGCGCCATCCATAAACCGAGTTAGCGGAGGGGCTCAAACGCAATGAAGACTGGGTCTTCCGAGAGTTTTCAGCCGGGCCGCCGAATTCGAATCGCTTTGAGTGTGACGATCGCGGTGCTCGCCTTGGGGTCGATCGCAGTCATGGTCAATGTGCTGTCCGCGCGGCACCCGCAGCGCTTTGACTGGTCAGGGGCCAACCGGTTTGAACTGACCCCGCTGACGGGAAAGATACTCGCGTCCCTCACCAATTCGGTGAAAGTGACGGTACTCTTTACAGCACAGGCGGATCTGATGGGTCTGACGACGGGGTTGCTTCAGGAATACGAACGTCGCTCACCCTTCGTGACCCTGCAGATGGTGGACCATCGCGCGGAACCAGCGGCCGCCAATGCGTTGCGCGGGCACTACAAAATTGCTGCCGACGCAGCCAATGTGGTCATTTTTGATTGTGCGGGCCGGACGCGCATGGTTTACGACACGGAGCTTTCGGAATTTCAGGCCGACAAAGACTTTCTCCAGTCGCGCCAGATTCGGCGGGCTGGGTTCAAGGGTGAGATGCTGTTCACTAGTGCGATTGCGAGTGTGATGGATTCGACACAAACCAAGGTTTATTTCCTCCAAGGACATGGCGAACACAAACCGGACAGTGATGAACAATTCTTCGGTTATTTGAAGTTTGCTCAATTGGTGGCCGACAAAAACGTTCGGTGGGAAACGGTTCGGCTGCATGGACCGAAGGACGAGATTCCGGCGGACTGCGAATTGTTGATCATTGCGGGTCCACAAAACCCGCCACTGCCCGAGGAAGTGACCCGGTTGGACGAGTTTCTGGAGCGTGGTGGTCGACTGCTATTTCTGACCAATCCCATTCACCTCAGCCGGGCGGAGACCACTGGATTTGAACTGCTGTTTCGCAAATGGGGGATAGCGATTGTCAAGGCAGCTGCGGCCGATGAGGTGTATTCGAGTCGTGGATCGGATGTCCAGAGCACCAGCTTTTCTGCGCACCCAATCACGGCTCCACTCACCCGTTCGGAAGGTCTGCTCCTCTTTCCCAATCCAAGGGTTATCAGTGTGTTGCCTCCCGAAATGCGCGGAGCCGAGACGCCGTCGGGTGAGAATCTGGTCATGACCAGCACCAATGGAATCACGCGATCGGGTTTCCGCGATGGGATGGCCTATTCACGGGCAGGATTGGACAAGCGGGGCGAAGTCCCATTGGTGGCGGCGGTGGAGAAAGGCGGACTGGATGGTGTCACCGCCAATCGCGGGGCGACACGAATTGTGGTGATTGGCGATTCGCTGATGTTCGGCAATGAGTATATCGCGGCGGGATCGAATCGGGATTTTGCGAATCTCACGCTTGCATGGCTGTTGGACCGAGCGACCTTTCTGGCGATTGGCCCGAAGCCGTTGAATGAATACCGATTAAACATCACGGACCGCCAATTGCGGTTCCTCCGCTCCTCACTGCTGTTGGGTATGCCAGGGACTGTCCTCTTGGTGGGATTTGTCGTTTGGTTTCGGAGGCGTTCATGAGTACCCGAACCACCTGGATATTACTGGTTATCGCCGCGGCACTCGGGGCGGTGTTGTGGTTTGGCGAGAACCAATCTGGCCGCCGAGTGACGGGGACCAGCGGAGCTACCGTCTCGTTTTATCCGCCCAACCCGGAGGAGGTGTTGCGACTGGAAATTCAACGTTCCAACCAGGTCACCAAGGTGATCCGAACTGAGTCGGGGTGGTTGCTGACATCGCCAATCGTCTACATCGCCCAACCCACCAGTGTGGAGCAATTGCTCAAAGCGATCAACGAACTGGCGCCGGTGGATTTTGTCCCTGGGAATCAGGTGGCGGCCCAACCCGGTGGTTTAGCATCATTTGGGTTGGATCAACCGACCTCAATCACTGTCGAATCGCGCGGGGGCCGCACGATGAATCTACGCGTCGGCAGTTCGACCCCTCTCGAAGGACGATTCTATCTTCAAGTGGCGGGCATTGACGGGGTGTTTGTGGCGGAATCCAGGGTTTTGGCGGCGCTGCCTTCGGCGTCGGATGACTGGCGCGACCGCGGGTTGTTTGATCTCCGCCGAACTGCTTATGACCGACTGGAAGTTCAACAACGCGGCAAGACGGTATTCGAAGCGATGCATGACGGACAGGCCTGGCAACTGACCAAACCGCTGTCGGCGAGAGCGAGTACCGAAACTCTGGAGGCACTGGTGAGTCAGCTGCAGACGGTTCGGGTAACGTCCTTTGTCAGTGACGGGACCATCCTCAATCCGGAATCCTTCGGCTTGCAGCCGCCTGAATCGGAGTTGGTGATTGGGCGCGGCAGCAACGACCTGGTTCGGCTGAAATTCGGAATGAGTCCCACCAATGCCCTCGATCAGGTTTACGTCCAGCGGGTGTTGCAGACCAACGTCGTGCTGGTACCGACCAATGTGTTATCCTTGGTCCGGTTGCCCCTGGATACCTTCCGCGACCGGCGCTTTCTGCCGTCGTTGGGAGAGCTTTCCAGTCTGGAAGTCCGCGGTGTGGAACCGTTCACCGTCTTGCGCGACGGAACCAACTGGTTTGTGACTCAGCCTCGCCGTTTTCCAGCGAGCCGATCCCGTGTCGAAGAAGCATTCCGAAACCTAGAAGCCCTTGAAATACAGCAATATGCCGCCGATGTGATCGACAACTTGTCGCAGTTCGGCCTCGACAAGCCCGCACGCGAATATTCCTTGGGAACGATGACGAACCTAGCAGGAGTATCCACCAATGTGCGCCTCCTAACGGTGGAATTTGGCGGTGTGCCGACCAATAACGTCAACTTCGTTTACACGCGCCGCAGCGATGAGCCAAGCGTCTATTCGATCGTACGCGCCGAATTGGCCCGCCTGCCGGAAATGGCGAACCAGCTCCGCGATTGGCGTTATGCGGTTTCGAACATCGCCACCATTTCGATTGTCCGCTCCAATGTCGTGCGCGAATTATCTCGATCATTACAGGGAGATTGGAGCGTCAAACAAGGGACTCCTGCCAACCTCATTAGTGACGCCCTCGACGAGACCGCGTTCCGGTTGGGTGACTGGAATCCGTCCCGGTACGCGGTCCGAGACGAGCGTCTCTTGCTGGCTGGCGGCGGCTACTTCCAGGTGGCCTACGAGATCACCCTGCATTTTCGCGATGGCACCGGTCCCTTGCGGCGATGGCGCTTGCGCTTCGGTCGCGAGGTGGCCCGCGAGGTGCCCGCATTGGCTTATTTTGACGACGATCTATCGCCGATACAGGTTCGGTTTCCAGAGGCGATCTACCGAGATGTGATCCGGGATTTCAGTGCACCCTGAAAGGTGGCTCTGGTGTCTCGAGCGAATCTAGTGACGCGAATGAAGACCCCCCCCTCCCGACTACGCCGAGCCACCCAGTGGTGCGGACGCAGCCTGTTGTTGGGATTTCTGCTGCTGGCCTACGGATTGGTCCATCTCAATCAGATCGGTATGCCGGGATTCGTGAAGAATCCGTTGCTGGCTGAATTGAAACAGCGTGGGTTGGCACTGGACTTCGAGCGGCTTCGATTGCGGCTGACTCGCGGAATTGTCGCGGAAAACGTTCGGATCGCTCGCGAGTCCAAGGATGCCAAAGATCTAGAAGGGCGATTCACGGCGGATGAACTTCAGGTTCGACTCAATTACGCCGCCCTTTTGCGGGGACGAGTTGAAGTGGCCGCATTGCGTCTTCGAGATGGGCAAATTGGTATTCCCTTGGCGGTGACGAATGAGCCCCCATTTCAATTTCAGATCGCACACGTGAATGCTTCGCTGCGGTTTGTCGGCACGAATCTCTGGATGCTCGATTCCCTTGAAGGGAGTACTCACGGTGCTCATTTTGACATCGCCGGGCTCCTAACCAATGCTGCGAGCTTGAAACGGCCGTCAGTCACGCCGCCGAAGCCTTCGGATAGCGATGGTTGGAAGTTGGCATTGTCCCGTTGGGCGCGGCGGTTTGATTCGATGCAATTTACCAATGCGCCGCGGTTGAAATTGCAGTTTCACGCCGATGCTGCGGTGCCCTCGGCGAGCGTGGCCAACATTCAATTCAGTGCCCAGGGCGCGGACACAGAATACGGACGACTGGCAAACCTCCAGCTCACAGCTGACGTTCAAAGACCGCCGGATGCACCGGCGGACGCCTCCCTTTCAACGCAGGACGAACTCCGCCTCAATCTGCATGTGAGTGCCAGTCGGACAGCGAGCCAATGGGGGGATGCGATGGAACTGGCATTGGATGCTCAGGTGGATCAGCCGCTCACCAACCAACCGCCTCGGCGGGTGGATTGGTCACTACTGGTAGCGATGGTTCATACTCCCTGGGCCGACGCGTCAAAGATTCGGGTTCAAGGCACATCGAAGCGACTCGACTCCGATCCCGCGTTTCGCCCACCGATCGCTGAGGGATCGCCGCTATATCAAACGGAATGGAATCTCGACGTGGATTCGCTGAATACGACCAACGCAAAGGTTCGAGGTGCCACGATGGTTGGGCAGGCGACCCACTCATTCAACCACTGGAGTCGGGCGGCAGTATCGATTCTGATGGATCATCCGGAGACGGATTGGGGCAGTGGCGACCGGATTGGCCTGGACTTGGAAGCGTCACCGAATGTGGGAGTTCTGGACAAGCCCGAGCTGGGTTTTTGGGGGCCGTTGCAACGCATAAAGCTGCAAGCCAATCTGCAGGCAAGCAATGTGATTTCGCCTAAAATTCGAGTGGATTCGCTCAAATTAAACGCGCGATGGGCGGCGCCTCAGCTGGAACTCGTCTCTTTGGAGACCGCGTTATATGGCGGGCAAGGCCGAGTGTCGGGCACTCTGGATATCGAGTCGAGGGAGGCGCGTCTGACGATTGAAGAGGCTGTGGACCTTCGGAAGTTGGCCCCATTGCTGACGCCCGTGGCGAATCGTTGGTTGGCACAATACGATTGGGGTGGGGCGACCCCTTCGGCAGTGGCGTCGCTGGCGGTGAAATTGCCAGGGTGGACGAATCACCAACCTAATTGGCGCGTCGACGTGCTGCCTACCCTGACACTCGACGGCCGGTTCAAAGCGGACGCGGTCCGGTTCCGGGACATATCGGCTGGAGATGCCGAAGGCAAATTCACGTTGACCAATGCCTCGTGGTTTATCCCAAGGGTCACACTTCGCCGTCCGGAAGGTTTGGTTCAATTTGTTTACCGCGGAGACATGCTCACGCAGAACTACCACTTCACTCTCAGAAGCACCATCGACCCGACTATTGCTCGGCCGTTGTTGGGCGGTGAAAAAGAACAACGCGCGTTTGACCATTTTTCGCTCTCCACACCGCCCCGGATCGAAGGGGATATTTGGGGGCGCTGGATGGAACCGGAACGAACAGGATTCCGCGTGCAGGTGACCGCCACCAACGCGACGGTCCGCGGTGAACCTTGCGATTTTGCCGACGGCTGGGTCTCATATACCAACCAGGTCTTAACCTTCTCCAATGTCACTCTCCATCAAGGCACTGGACGAGCCAGCATCCCGGGAGCCGCCTATGATGTCCCGAAGTTCCTACTTTCTTTCACAAACGCCCATAGCACCCTCGCTCCTGGAAGCGTGACGCGAGTGATAGGACCCAAAACGGCGGCGCTCATTGCGCCTTACCATTTCGTTCAACCGCCGCATGCCATTGTCAATGGCGTGATCGGCACGCGCGACGAGGAGGATACCCGCGTGGAGTTTGACATTGATGGTTCTGAGTTTCACTGGATGCGATTGCGTGCGGATCAAGCGAAGGCTCGGCTTCGGTGGATTGGCAAGACGCTGACGATCTCGAACATGGTGGCCTCTTGTTATGGTGGAAACCTCCTGGGAGATCTAAACTTCTGGTTTACCGAGCCAGACAACAGCGATTTCAACTTTGGGTTGGCATTTACCAATGTAGACCTGAGACGTCTCATGGCAGACGTTTCCGATCGGACCAATCGGCTGGAGGGACAACTAAGCGGCGTGTTGAATTTGGATCGGGCGAAATCAAGGGACACGAATAGTTGGTTTGGGCACGGGCGTTTGGTTTTGCGCGAAGGATTTCTGTGGGACACTCCCGTTTTCGGAATTTTTTCGCCTATTTTCGAGGGGCTCTCCCCGGGGATGGGTCAAGCCCGGTTTTCTTCCGGCAACGCACATTTCGTTGTGACCAACAGCGTGGGACGCACCGAAAACCTGGAAGTGAGATCCCCTGCGTTTCGGTTGAAGTACTCCGGCACGGTGGACTTGCAGGCACGTCTCGATGCCCGTATGGAAGCTGAGTTATTGAAGGATCTTCCCGTGCTCGGCCCCGTGCTGAGTGCGGCCTTCACGCCCTTTACCAAACTGTTCGAGTATCGTGTGCAGGGAACCCTGACCAATCCGATTGTGGAACCGCTCTATATTCCGAAATTATTACTGGTGCCCTTGCATCCCTTGAAAACCTTGAGGGACTTGTTTGTGCCGACTGACAAAAAACTTCCTGAACCGTCTCCGGTGTTACCCGTACCCAATCCGCCAAAATGATCCAACATCGAGCCGTCGATATCCGTCGATTCACTTCCGCCACCGAACTGGTGCAGGCTGCCGCCATCCGGTGGATAGAACTCCTCTCTCAGAAGCCACGGTTGGGCACCGGATTGCTCGGTGGTCGGATTGCTGAAGCATTCTTCAAGGAGTTGGCCCGCCAGGTGACGGCCGAGGGAGCCGATGTCAGCCTGGCTCACTTTTTTTGGAGCGATGAACGCTGTGTGCCGCCCACGGATCCTGACAGCAACTATTGGATCGCTGAGAAGGCCCTGTTAGACCCGCTGGGGATTCCGTTGGCGCATCGACATCGAATTCGAGGGGAACTCTCCTCGGAAGACGCCGTGGCTGCCGCAGACCAAGAACTCCGAGTTTGGTCGAATCTCCAAGGCCACTTATTTCCCAGCTTGGACTTGGTGCTGCTTGGTGTGGGTGAGGATGGCCATGTGGCGTCGCTGTTTCCGGGCGCGGCACTTGAGGTTATTGAATCCGAGGCAACTTACGTGGCGCTGATCGGCCCGAAACCGCCACCGCGCCGTGTGTCCATGACATACCGGACGATCGCGGCAGCACGCGAAGTTTGGGTCCTGGCCTCGGGAGCTGGCAAAGAGTTGGCATTGCGCCAATCATTGCAGGACGCCGCCCCAACGACTCCGCTCGCGCGTGTTATTGCCGGCCGAGATCGGATCACCTTGTGGACCGATGTTCGGATCGAGTGACACGGAGATCTTAGACAAACAACTTCGGCACCAAGATCTTGCGTCAGATGAGTGGTAGGCAATTCACGGTTGCAGGATTATTGAACATACCCGCTTGCAAATCGTCAAAACAGGTGTTGGTTAATGCTGTCGGCTAAGGGTTGGCAGAGGGGTCTTGCTTGAGTCGGAGTGCCGGCAGGCTCCAGTTGGCTCCGGTTCACATCTGAGCGTACGGGTGGGTGCGTTTACGACCTCACCACCGGGCGCTGATCGAAAGGTCAGCGCCCTTTGTGCTTTTTGTGGAGTCTTGTGCCGTGATTCGACGTTCGGGCTAGCATTTTTCCCGCGCTACATGCGTGGTTCCCAACCCCTGCGATAGTCACGACCCCAAAGTTTCGTTGCCGCACGATCTTTCAGTACGACTTTGCGGGCGGGATCCAGTGTCAACGTGTGGCCGGTTCGCCACGCAATGTTGCCAAGGTGACAGAGCAATGTGCTTTTCTGGCCTTCTTCAATTTCCGAGTTCAGGGAAGCGTTGCCGCGAATGGCCTCGATGAAGTTGAGGAAGTGATCGGCATCGCGCCTGGGAGCCTTGCCCTCAGCCATCTGCTTGTTGTTGGCATCGAATGTCTTCCATTCATTGTCCAAGACGAGCAGGGAACCGCCGTCCCCGAGGAATTCGACACCGACGGCCGCACCATAGTACCCGCGCGTATTGCAGCTGTGGCATTCCCAGAGGATTTGGCAGTGGCCAAAATCGTAGGTGGCCATGATGGTGTCGGGTGTCTCCTGATCGTCGTTGAAGTAATAACGGCCACCCGTGCAGCTCACACGGGTAGGGCAATCGACGCCCAATCCCCACCGGGCGACGTCGAGTAAATGGATTCCGTTATTGGCGAGTTCACCACCACCCCAATGCCAGCGCCAATGCCAATTGTAGTGGACAACATTGTCGAGATAGGGCCGTTCGGGCGCTGGCCCTTGCCACAGAGAATAGTCCAGCCACTCTGGGACCGTGGCGGGCTTGCCGTTCCCAATCGACGTACGGTTGGCATTGTACCAAGTCCGTGCCGCGTGGGGCTTGCCGATCACGCCCGATTTTAGTTTCGCCAGCGCCTCCTGGATGCTCGTCCAACTGCGACGTTGATTGCCCATTTGAACCAAACGCTTGTGCTTTCGCGCGGCCGCAACGATCCATTCGCCTTCGCGCGCGTTGTGGCTTCCTGGCTTTTCCACATAAACATGCTTGCCGGCCTCGCATCCCAAGATGGTCGCCGGGGCATGCCAATGGTTTGGGGCTGCCACACTCACGGCGTCCAGGGAGCGATCGTCCAGCATGCGCCGAAAATCAGTGACTTCTTTTGGACGTTTTCCGGTCTTCCGCTCCACCCAACTCGCCGATTCGGCGGTCGCGCGACGGTCGACGTCACAAACGGTGCCAATCTCACAGCCGGGTACGGTGAGGAAACTTTCCAAATGGGCTTTGCCGCGGTGAAGCCCCATCACGCCGATGACCACGGCGTTGTTGGGAGAAGCGCCGCGCAAGCGCATGTGAACACTGGCTGATGCCGCCAGTAGGGCCGATGTTCCCAGGAACGAACGACGGGAAAGGGGAGTGCGTTTCATAGGCAGGAGTGAACCGAACTTTATCGGGGACGTCGAGTGAGCGGTTTAATTGTCCACGCTTTGCCCAACAAGGAGGCGGAACTTCCAACTGGTGTCGTCATTACCGCCCTGGGTTTGTTTCATGAGAATGCCAATGAGGTTTTCCTGAGGATCGGCGAAATACTGGGTATTGAAATAGCCACCCCAGTCAAAGGTGCCGGCACTGCCCTCGCCACCCCGAGCCTGGCCTTTTTCAGTGACCACGCCGAAAGCCAGGCTGTAATACTTGTCGGGGCCACCCAAAAGTTCGGGCGCGACCTGTTCTTGGAGGATCATTTGGATGGTTGTGCGACTCAGAATTCTCACGCCGCCGAGCTCTCCTTGATTGAGAAACATCTGGAGAAAAGTCGCGTAATCTTTGGCTGTACTGCACAGACCAGCGCCTCCCGAGAAGAACGATTTCGCTCCTTTAATCGGATATTCCGGATCATAGAATGTCACGGGGTACCGAACCCACTTGCCGTTCTCTGGTTTTTGCACGGCGACCAGTCGAGAGGCCTTTTCTGCCGGCACATAAAACCCGGTGTCCTTCATTCCCAGCGGATCAAACAACCGACGCTTCAAGAACACATCGAATGGCATTCCTGAAACGACCTCAATGAAGTAGCCCAGCACGTCGAGGCCTTCACCGTAGGTGAATTTCTCGCCTGGATGATGGTGAAGGGGGAGTTTGGCGAGGCGTTTGACGCTGTCGCCAATGGTGACGGCTTCGGTGGTAAAAAGATCGACAACTCCGGCCTTGGCGTACATGGCCCGAAACTTGGGGTCCCCATCAATGACTCCATAACCCAGTCCAGAGGTGTGGGTGAGCAAATGCCGGAGGGTAATCTCGCGTTTCGCGGGATCCGAGGTCCAGCTGCCATCCTGTTCATTGTAGGATTTGAGGACCTGGGGGTTCTTAAACTCCGGGATAAACTTAGAGATGGGATCGTCCAGTCGAAATCGGCCTTCTTCCCAAAGTAGCATGACTGCTGTGGCAGTGATGGCTTTGGATTGGGAGGCAATTCGAAAAATGTCATCGCGACGCAGCGCGCGTCCAGCTTCGCTGTCTGCCATTCCGAACGCTTTATGATAAACAATTTTCCCATGGCGGGCGACCAGCGCGACGACTCCGGGAATCTTTCCGTCGCGAATGGCTTCCTGGCAAAGGGTATCGATACGCGCCAAGCGTTGAACCGAAACTCCCGCCGCTTTTGGGGCGGACTCGCGCAACGGTGGCGAATGGCGGATCGATTTGGTTTGGGCTGCCGAGACCAGTGGGGAAAGAGCCAAGCTGCCGGCGAGTAACCAGGGCCAACTATGGCGAACAACCGTGGAGAACGGAGTGGGCATCGGGTCTGAGGGGGTGAGAGTGTGTGCCTGTCTCTACTAGCCGAGCCCTCAGTTGTGCAATGGAATTGTTTGCGCGGCAAGCCGGCCCCCCGCCCGTCGCGGGAAACCGACCCTGTCAGACACGAACTGACTCAGGCGCCATTCACTATTCCACTCACGGAACTATCTAGAACCGCCAGGAGTCGACTGCGCCCGGCGATTTCGGAACTCGGCGGCCTGCTCGCGCGGCGTGGTTATACGCAAGCGCAGGGGGGAATTGCGGTTGTCCATCCGTACGCCAACCGCCGTCAAACGCTGCTGCAATTCGTCGCGTTGCCGTTCCAGTTCGCGGACTCGCTTTTCGAGCGAGGCCGTCACTTGAGCGCTCGGGCTCATCATCGGCACGGGGGCCGAACGGGCGGCGACAGTCATCGCCGCAGTGGCGCCCGCAGCCGCGGTGGCAGTCGCGGTATTCGTGGTGACAATCGCCTGAAGTGCGATCAGGCGCTTTTCCAACTCTAGCTTTTCTCGTTGGAGTTGGACCCGCAGAGTCTGCTCTTCGGCGAGCAGGTTCTTGACTTCGCCCTCTCGCTCCCGGCTTTCACGGACAGCGATTCGAAGGTTTTTTGCTTCGGTTTCGAGCTGCGCGAGCCGCTGGAGGGACAGCAGTTGCGGCAATGCTGTTTGCGTTGCCAAATTGGCTTCGGTTTCGAGCTGCGCGAGCGGCTGGAGGGTTTCCGGGTCGGGCACTGGGGCGGGTGGTTGTAGCGCGTTTGGTCCACCTTCGGTCCGTGGGGTGGGCGTGCGATTCACAGAGGGAATTAATGAGGCTAGTTGCTTCTCTGTCTGCAGCAGCGTTTTTTCCAGCTTAGACCGTTCCAACTGTTCCTCGGCTAGAGTGTCCTGCAGGTGTTTGACGGTGATGGAAGCGCTCGTGTTATCTTTGGTCAAGGAGGCTACACGATCTTCGAGCGACCGGTTTTGATTTTCCAGTTGGTCGGAGCTGGCTTTTACTTCTCTCAAGGCGGCAGCGAGGGACTCCGCCTTTTGTGAATTGCGAATGGCGTCGGCTTGGGCCAGCGCAAGATCCGTTTCGAGTTTGGCAACGCGTACGATGCTTTCCTCAGCCTTTCGCACGTTCGCATCACCCAGGTGCTTCTCCAGGGCGGTTTTGTCGGCGAGCAACTTTTCGTTCCGCGCCTTGTACTCGTCGAGTTGGGTCTGGAGGCGCCCGAGCTTGCCAGCGAGTTCAGCCACTTGACGGCCTTTTTCGGTGTCGGCTCGCAGTTGGGTGACTTGCTCCTTAAGCGCAGAATTTTCGCCTTCGAGTTTCTTGAGTGGGCCGTCCTGCAATTGGCGCAGTTGGGCTTCGGTCTCGGTCTTGGCTTTCTCCATAGCGCTGGCCGCAAGGCGTTGTTCGAGCAACTGGCGATTGGCCTCGTTGAGAGCCCGTTGAGCCTCCTCGATGACCACTTTTTCGACGAGATTCTTCCGTTCCTTCTCCTGCTCATCGAGTTTCGAGAGCAGCACCTTGTTCGTTTGCTGGAGGGATGTGATTCGCTCGGCGGCTTCCCGGAGTTGCCGTGGGTCGACCGGGGCTGGCTGGGCGCTGAGAGCCTCCCTCAACTTTGCCTCCAACAGATTCTTCTCGGTCGCCAGTCGCTGAATCTGTTCATTGAGCGCATTGAATTGTCCAATGACTTCGCCGGCGGGCGCGAGGACATTCGAGGCGTCGCCAGGTTGAACGGTTTTGGGCGTCGATGTTGACGTCGCCAAATTGGCCTTTGGAGTTGCAGCAGAGGCCCCCGCGGCTTTGAGAGTCGCCAACCGTTCGGCCACGTATCGGAGCCGGTAATTCACGACTCGTTCGTTCCAGCTGGGATATTGCCGATGGAGGAGCTTAAGATCCTCCTGGGCCTTGGAATAGGCAGTGACGGCGGCGCTGGAATTGCCGCTATCGGCCTGGGCGTCCGCCTGCTGAATCAAATTGTAGATTGCGATGAAGAGGTCGTCGGCGCCCGCCGCCTGGGCACGCGAAAAGCCCAGGCAAAAGACCAAGGCCATCAAGGCAACAATGCGGTACATACGGACTCTATACGGGGTGTCCGATGACTTGGCAACGCCGCTCGTCGAGCCGTTGCCGTCTCCAAGCGTCATTCCACACTGAGGAGTTCCACGCTGAAGACCAACGTGGAGTCGGGAGGGATTGCGCCAGGATACCCTGCGCGCCCATAGCCCAGGTCAGGGGGGATTGTCAGTTTGACTTTGTCTCCAACCCTCATCGTAGCAACTCCTTGGTCCCATCCGGCAATCACCTGACCTGCTCCTAGAATAAAGACGAAGGGATCATCTCGATCGACGGAACTGTCGAACTTGCGTCCGTCAGTGAACCAACCGGTGTAGTGGACCGTAACCGCCTGACCTTTTCGGGGCATAGGACCAGTGCCGGAAACGAGCTTGTCGATCTTCAGTTCTGCAGTCGCCATGCCGCAGTGTCAACAGGTCTTGGCTGGGAGGTCAATCCATCGACGGCCGCCTCCGCTCGGCCTTTTTATCCGCCTGTTTGGATTTGTCGGCCAGCATACGTTGCTTGGCACCGCGACTACGACCTCGTTTGGCGCGCCGAGCCTTTTCACGCCGAGCTTGTTCAGCAGCCGAGGCGGCGGTGCGTTGGGCTTCGATCTTGTCCAATAGTTGTGCCCGAGCCAACGCCCGATTCTGCCCTTGATGCCGCGTGGTCTGGCATTTGACCTGGACCCCGGAGGGCCGATGGAGCAATACGACGCAGGTGGATACCTTGTTCACGTTCTGGCCACCGTGGCCACCGGATCTAACGAAATGCTCCTCCAGATCGGCCTCGGAAATTCCCAAAGCCACCATCCGCTTCTGAAGAGAATCGTCCTGACCTGGACCCACAAACAGCGTGCTCACGACGGTCAGCCTATCACGCGCCAATCCCGAATGACCAACGCGAACTGTCGACCGCACCGGAACACTAATCCACTCAGGAATCAGGCGTGGACTTGCCTCAGCCCATTGGCTTGAGGTTGCTGGGTGGTTTTGGGTTTCGTTGCTTTGGTTCCCGAGGCGGATTCCACGACTTCATTCTTCAGACAGGCATGGACAATGGCCAAATAAGTAACGGCGATCCCGACGGCGGCAGCACAAACAATGAAGGCAGCGATCATGGCAATGTTGATTCGAATTAATCTTTCGGAATGCCCAGAACACGAACTCAATCGGCCCGGTTCATTCACTGCCTGCATTCCATGCTCTAACGGCGCTGGTTCGCTCCGTTAATATTGCCCAGGAATAGCCATAAATTGGCTTCGAATCCGCGTTGGCTCGAGAGCCCAGAGATTGTTCGAAACCACTTTAAATTCTCAGAAAGATCTTCCGTCGATACATCCAGAAGAGAATCCACCAAAATATGAGGAGAACAGTCGCTCCATGGAAGAGTCGTTCGTACGGCATTCCGAACAACTGGAAAAAATTCTGTCCCAAATGAGTTTTTAGATTCTTGAAGATAAACCCATCAAACAGATGTGCGATGGAATATGCCGCGATGGAATTCATGCCGATGACCATCAGTGGCAGGCTCCACGAGCGGTACTGGCGGAAGTCGATGATGGCATAAAACCCTGCGAGCATGAGGAAACACCACCCGCCGCTGAACAGCACCCAGCTGGGGGTCCAGATCTTCTTGACGACGGGGCATATCCCCAAGGCTCCTAAAGTCCATCCGGCGGCGAGGCTGATGGCTCCCGCGATGAGCAACCAGCGAATCTTGGCAGTAGGTGGCCGAGAATCGCGGAGAATGCCGCCGGCAATGAGACCCAGGATCATCGTTCCCAGGGTCGGAATGAAGCTGAGCGTGGAGTAGCCGCCACCGTTGTGCGTGAAGGGTTTGAGCCTTTGGAAAAGGTTGAGAAACCAAGTGTCAAAGGCCCACGCCGGGTTGGTGTTCTTGTTCCAATGCGCTGCAAATCCTTTGAAGCCATGATCTCGGAGCCATTCAGCGGTGACGCCAACTTTGGCGAGGTCGGCATCGGCGGCCGGAAGGGGGTACGCGGCGAACCAGCCCCAGTAACCAAGCAGGATGGCGCCCAAAGCGATCCATTGATCACGAGCCGGACGGAAACCTAGGGCAAAAAGGAATCCGTAGCCCAGACCGATCTGACTTAAGGT
>SXGS01564979.1_pt1 | contig 41738 bp, 41 predicted proteins | sample 3174681 | NCBI WGS metagenome assembly SXGS01 (sample SAMN11356861, study PRJNA531348) | freshwater metagenome | isolation source: freshwater sample F1-80 | place: China: Fuxian Lake, Yuxi | collected 2017-12-25 | reverse complement strand
TGAACACGGTGTTGGGTCGTGAAGTCAACACCCCGGTCAAGTTGAGTTACCGAAGTCCAGCCGATGCGGCCCCGCCCGCGTATGAGTCCACCCGGGAGACCGCGCTGAAGTTGCGTCCGCAGCTCGGAGCTCAGGATGCTCGGATCAAAGCTGCCGAACGCAGCGTGAATGCTCGAAGAGCCGAACAGCGCCCGTCGATCTCGCTGAATGCGGCCTACGACCGACCCAACCCCGGCGGTTTTGCGCCGCAGAGCTTTCGGTACAACACCGGATTGGTGATGAGCTTTCCGTTCCTGGACGGGGGTCTGGTTCGTGGCCGCGTCGAAGAGGCGAAGGCGTTTCTGGAGAGACAGCGAGCCGACTACGACGAGCTTCGGCGAGCCGTGGACCTGGAGCTCCGTCAGGCGTTTCTGGATCTGGATGAGGCGACTCGAAGAATCGTCTCGGCCGAGAAAGAGGTCGCCTCGGCCGACGAAGCGCTCCGCGTCGCCAACGTTCGCTATCGGGCGGGAGTGGGTACTACTGTCGAGGTCACCGACGCGCAGGTATCGCTTGCGAGGGCCGGCCAGAATCGAGCGAACGCCGCGTTCGACCGCGACTTTGCGCTCGCGCGAATTCAGGCCGCCGTGGGAGAAGTCGGCGGGACCGCGACCGGCGCGGGCCCGGCCCGGAAGCAGGGCAGCTAAACCGCTCTGTGGCTCACCAGAGCCGCATCGACTCTCGGAACAGGCGATCCAGTGCGACTTCATCGGCGGGAATCGGTGAGAGCTTGGTGACCCGATGCTGGGGCAGTGTGCCCTGTACCAATGCCGGAACGTCCCCCAACCCGTAGCCGACAGCTTCCAGACCGTTCGGCACGCCGAGCCGGCGGCAGAACTCCAGTACCCGCGCCGCGAGGATTTCACCAGCGTCCGTCGGATCGGCTCCCACCGTGTCGGCTCCGAGCGCCCTCGCCGCCTGAAGATGTCGGTGGGGGTCTGCCGGAGCGGTGAAGCGTACGACCGCTGCCGTGTGCAGGATCACGGAGATGCCGTGCGGCACGAGCGGATGGTCGGGATCGTATCCGGGATGGGTGTAGTCTCGGACCATCCCCGCCACCGGGTACGACATTCCGTGAGGCAGGTGCACCCCGGCGTTTCCGAAGCCAATTCCTGCGATCGCCGAAGCGATGAGCATGGCGAATCGCGCCTCCTCATCCGCCGGGTTCTCGAAGGCGCGGAGCAGGTGTTGATTGACGAGTTCCAGCGCCTCCAGGGCCCAGACGTCGCTGATGGGGTTCGACCCCTGGTAGGCAGGCCGCAGCGTGGAGTGGGCGGGACGAATGCGGCGATAGTAGGGGAGAGCCGTGTAGGACTCGAGGGCATGGCTCAAGACATCGAGGCCTGTCGAGGCGGCGACATGGGCCGGTTGAGTCCGGGTGTTGTCCGGGTCCACCAGCCCCAGCGCCGGTTTCAGATGGCGGTTGGCAATGCCGGTCTTGGCTCGCATCTGTACGAAGTCGAAGATGGCGACTCCGGTGGTTTCACTCCCGGTTCCTGCTGTGGTTGGGATAGCGATCAGCGGCTTCAATGGGCCCGGCACCGGCAGCCCGCGGCCGATCGGCGCGTTCACGTAGTCGAAGAAGTCCGCGGGATAGGTGGTGTAGAGATTCGCAGCCTTTGCGGTGTCGATGGTACTCCCGCCACCAACTGCAACGAAGGAATCACACCCGAACGCTTCGGCGGCTCGAATCGCCGCATGGAAGCTCGCGTCGGTGGGTTCCACCGAGATCCCGTCAAAAACCTGGTGTGGAATGTCCGCCGCATCGAGCGCCGCGAGAACGGTCTGGCCGGTCGGCAGCGCACGCAGCCTGGGATCGATGACCACCAGGGTGCGCCGCGCGCCGAGGGACAGGAGGTCCTCTCCCACTTCGGCCGTGATGCCCGGACCAAAGCGGACATTCGAGGCGGCCATCTGAAATGCGGTGTCGAACTCGGACATGAACAAGCGCTCCCCCGGGGTGTCGCTTCGGCGCGACCGGCGAGGTGCGGTTCCCTGCGGGTCGACGCCGATCCTCCGCTTCCCTCACCCTCCGCGGCAGAGGAGTTCGAACGGCCTAGCCACGAAGTTGCCGGGGAGAAGTCCGATGGCGCATCCGCGATGGGTGAGGAGCAAGACATGCCGTTTGAACTGATTGCGCCCGCACCGGGCCGCACGGCTCTCAGGAGCTACATTGAGACCGCCCCTGGCGAGGGTGAGGCGCTGGTTCGAACCGAATTCTCCGCGTGTAAGCACGGAACTGAGGCGCACCTCTTCCACGGCCACGCCCCCGGCGGGGATCGACGCTACGACCCGGAGCAGCGGTTGTTCGTTCCGCGAGATCAGCCTGCGCCCGGGTTTCCCATTCAGCTGGGGAACATGTTTGTCGGCCGGGTCGAGGCGGTTGGCCCCGGCGTTTCGTCTCTGTCGGTGGGACAGCGGGTCTACGGCTGGTCGGGATCCCGCGATTCGCACACGCTTCCCGTCGCACGCTTCCACCCGATGCCCGACGGATTGACCCCGGAGCAGGCGGTCTGCCTCGACCCGGCCGAATTTGCCCTGGATGCGGTTCGCGCGGCCGGCGTCCGCCTGGGGGACCGTGCCGCGGTGTTCGGGTTGGGCGCTATTGGACTTCTGGCCGTGCAAATGCTCAGCCTCTGCGGGACATCGCTCGTCGCGGCCATTGATCCGGTGCCTTCACGCCGGGACCTCTCCCTCCGCCTCGGGGCGCACGTGGCGCTTGATCCCCGGCACCACGATGTGGGTCTTGAACTGAGGTCGCTGACCCAGGGCAACGGGCTGGATGTGGCGCTGGAGTACAGTGGGGCCCCGGCCGCCCTTCAAGCTGCCATCCGCTCGGTCGGGTACGCGGGGACGGTGGCGGTGGGCGCCTGGTGCGGCCCGTCATCCCCGGTGCTCCAACTCGGCGAGGAGTTTCACATGAATCGCACCCGCATCATCTCCACGCGTGCGTGCAGCATTCCTGTCGAGGAAGAACCGCGCTGGAGTTATGTCCGCCTGCGCGAAACGGCACGTGATCTCTTCATCGCTGGGAAACTGGATGCAGAATCCCTGGTGACTCCGATTGTGCCGTTTGATCAGGCCGCTGACGCGTACGCTCGCATCGATTCCGAGCCGGAACGGTTCCTCAAGCTGGGCTTTCGGCACGGGTCATAGCGGGGGATCGGACCAGGTCTCCATCCTCGCGCTGCGGTTCTGGCCTGTGCGCATGTGGGTCACCCGTCCGTCGGGAGCCCGTTCAAACCGCACGATGTCTCCATCCTCACCGAAGGGAGCCTCGCTGCGGGTGCGGAAGCTGCCGTCCGGCCGGGGGTCGAGAAACGCTCGGGTCCCGAGCGGGTCCAGCTCCGACGGGCTGATGAGCACGAGCCGTCCACGCAGGATCAGCACCTCGCGATCCCCCCAGTGGCTGCGATAGCGGCCCGTAAAGGCCTGCCAGTGGGGTTCCGGCGTCGGATCCGGCACAGGGGCGCGGACCGCTTCCGCAGCAGCAGCAGCAGGCCACTTCCAGAGTCGGTCGGCAACACTCTCCGTGGTGCCAATGTACGGAAGCGAATCGTCGGAATTGCAGAGCGCGATGACGGCGAGCCCTTCGGATGGACAGGTGGAGAGCGCGGATTGGTAGCCCGCCAGCCAGCCGCCGTGCCCGACCAGATCCCTTTCCCCCTGGCGAGTGATGCCGAAGCCAAGTCCCCAGCCACCGCGCCAATCGGGCCGAAGCCAGTGGACGCGCTGCATTTGTCGCAGGGTGGCGGGGCGCAGTACGTCGGGGTTGGCCGACGGATTGAGGAGAAAGGCTGCAAATCGAGAGAGGTCGCGCACCGAGGAGCAGAGTCCGCCGGCAGCGGTCACACCCTTCAAGTCGGAGAACGGACGGACCGCGCGTCCAATCTCGGGGAACCTTCGACCATAGCCGACGGCGAGACGATCTCGAAGCTTTTCCGGGACTTCAACCGCGGTGCTCTCCATCCCCAGCGGGCCCAGGATTAGTTCGTTCAGATAGTCCGAGTAGCTCTTTCCCGACACCGCCTCGATCACCTCGCCGGCGAGCGTGAAGCCAAGGTTTGAGTATTTCCACCGGGTAGCCGCCGGGTGGGCGAGTTCCTGCGAAGGGATGGTGTGAACGATTTCGTCGTGAGTGGGAAACTCGTTCTCCTCCCAGTACGGAAATGCTGCTTCTCGGGGAAGACCAGAGGTGTGGGTGAGTATCCCTCGGAGGGTCACCGGCACGTCGCTCCCGGTTTCGCCCTGAATGGAGAACCACGGGAGGTAGGTCGAGAGCGGGGCGTCGAGTGAGACGGCTCCGGCATCTCGGAGCTGCATCACCGCGATGCTGGTGAAAACCTTGCTGATGGATGCGATGCGGTAGATCGTGTCCGCGTCGGCGGCGATTCCCCGCTCCCGGTTCGCGAGGCCGTAACCACGAGTCCAGACGGCGCCCTGTCGGTCGACGACGGCGACCGAGGCCCCGGGCTGATCGCGAAACGCTCTCCAATTCTCCATCCAGGCGCTGAATAGCCGGATCGCGGAGGCCATCGGCTCCTGATCACCGTTCGCGCGCGGCGCGGGTTCCGACATCACCGGGCCTTTTTCGTACTGGGCTTTCGGCGCCCCGCCGACATGAGTAGTCGCAGTTCGGCTTCATTCTCCGGCGCCCAGTACCCGCAGTCGAGCTCGATGAAGACGCTGCTGTACGGCACGACACCGGTGGACTTGAGGACCAGCACCTTGAAGTTCTGCGCAGTGGCGCTCAAGCGAGCGATGAGTTCTTCATGCAGCACAGCGGTGGAGCCGCACACCGCGAGGGCATTCGCGAGGGCCTGACGGGTCTCGGATACCCCGGGGGCCAGCTCATCCGTGAGAGCGCTCAGTTCCGCATCGAGGAATGCGACCGGGCGAACATGAGCCGCGTCCGCGAGTTCCTTCAACACCCACGAGACCAGGTCGATGTGATCCTCGCCGGTGGATACGACTTCCACGGCGCCGGTCTGGGCCGGATAAGCGGAGTCTGCAATCAAGATCCAGTTTCGATGGCCCAACTCGGGCAAAACCTGACGAAACTGCTTCTTCCAACCCGGTTTGGGGCTACCCATAGCGAACGCGCTTCCTTCTGGGGGCTAACCCCACAGCAGGCAGTTGGGCGGCGAGCGGCGGGACTCCTCGCGATTCAACCGTTGAAGCGGTAGCCCACGTTGCGGATGGTTTCCACGAGGTCCAGCCCGGGCCCGAGCTTGGAGCGAATTCTCGTGATGTGCACGTCTACGGTCCGGGTTCCACCGTAATAGTCGTAACCCCAGACCTGATTGAGGAGCGCTTCCCGCGTGAAGACGCGTCCCCGGTGAGAGGCGAGAAAGCGCAGCAGCTCGTACTCCTTGAAGGTCAACTCCAGAGGATGTCCATCTGCCGACACGGAGTAGTTGGCCTGATCGATTACGAGCGGACCGGCGATGATCAGGTCGTCGCTCGTCACTTTCAAGGTCTTCCAGAGGTGCAGCCGAACCCGGGCGAGTAGTTCCGTGGCGCTGGCCGGGAGATTGATGAAGTCATCGATTCCGCACGCCGGGTCGAGGTTTGAAATCAGCTCCTCGGTCACCAACCAGATCAAACAGGCCTGGTGATCCGGACACACCTGCTCCAGGAGTTGGCGAAGCTGGGCGGGCGAGATCTTTGCGCTGGTGCCGTCGAGGATGAACACTTCGGGCGGACGCGGCGCAAGCGCCTTCACCAGCATCTCGCGTTGAGTGCCGCTGCAGGCGACCGGGTAGCCGGCGCGGATCAACTCGTGCTGCCACGGGCCCGCGTTCTTCACGTTTTCGGTTACGATCAGGATGCGATGCATGAGCCCAATCGGCTAGAGGACCGCAAGGTACTCATCCAGCTCAAAGTCGGTGACCCGTGCCCGAAAGCGTCCCCAGTCGAGCTGCTTGTTTTCAATGAGTTTGGAGAAGATGTGCTCTCCGAGCGTCCGCCGAAGAAGATCGCTCTTCCGCGCCAGTTGAATCGCTTCGTGGAGATCCTGGGGAAGGCTCCGAATCCCGAGCGCCTGTCGTTCTTCATCCGATAACTCAGCCGCGTTTCGCTCCATGGGAGCGGGCAGCTCGTACTCGTTCTCGATGCCGTCCAGCCCGGCAGCAAGGATGCAGGCAAAGGCGAGGTACGGGTTGCAGGCGGCATCGGGTGAACGCAGCTCGGCGCGGAACGACTCTTCCCGACCCAACTTGAACGCAGGTATTCGGATGAGATCAGCTCGATTCTGCAGCGCCCAGGTCGCAAACGTGGGAGCCTCGTAGCCTGGCACCAGGCGCTTGTAGGAGTTGATCCACTGATTCAGAACCAGCGTGATCTCCGGAATGTGGCGAAGCACTCCCGCGAGGTAGTGGCGGGCAAGCGGCGAGAGCCGTTGGGGATCGTCGGCATCAAAGAATGCGTTCTGGCTGCCCCGAAACAGCGACGTGTTGATGTGCATTCCGCTTCCGTGGTGATCCTGGAGGGGCTTTGGCATGAAGGTGGCGTACACCCCATACCGCTGCGCGATCTCCTTCACCACCAGCCGAAAGGCCATCACGCTGTCTGCCATGGTGAGGGCGTCGGCGTAGCGGAGGTCGATTTCGTGCTGGCTGTGGGCGGCCTCGTGGTGACTGCAGTTGACGTCGATCCCCATCTGCTCGAGGGTGAGCACGGTATCTCGCCGGATGTCGTTCGCGAGATCCTGCGGCGTGAGATCGAAGTAGCCACCCTCATCGAGGGTTTCGGGTCTGCCGCGACCGCTCTTCAGGTAGAAGAACTCGAGTTCCGGACCCACGTAGAACGTGAAGCCGAGTTTGGCGGCGCGCTGCAGCGTTCGTCGGAGCACGTAACGGGGGTCCCCCTGGTAGGGCGCTCCCTCGGGGTCCTGGATGTCGCAGAACATGGCCGCCACGGCGCCATGCTCATTCCTGCGCCAGGGCAGAAGGCGAAACGTGCTGGGATCGGGGAACGCGCGCATGTCGCTCTCCTCGCGGCGAGCGAATCCCTCGATGGATGAACCATCGAAGCTGGCGCCGTGCTCCAGCACCTCTTCCAAGCGGGAGACGGTGACGGCCACATACTTCTGGAAACCGAGGATGTCGGTGAAGCAGAGGCGTATGAACTTGACCTGGTTCTCCCGGGCTACTTTCAGTACGTAATCGATGTCGCTACCCTGCATGCCCGCTCCGGAATCTTCGGGAGGACTTCCGCTCGCCAGCGCTTCATCTGAGCACAAAGCGATCTGTTTGGGACCAGCCATCCCAACCCGGCCCTCTCCTCTTATCGCACCCGACATTTGAGGATCAAATAACATTGACGGCGAAGCGCCGTCTGAAGGGACGAAAGACTGACGTGGGACCGCTGGAGTACGTGGAGTTTGGGCTGGCCCGCCTCAAAGCCAGGGGGTTTCGGATCACCAAAGGCCGGCGGCTGGTTCTCGATGTGCTCGGCCGCGCGGATCGACCGCTCTCTCCCTACACGATGCACGACCTGCTCTCCGGAAGAGGGGAGTCGGTCGATACCGTGAGCATCTACCGCACCCTGGAGACGCTGGAAGAGCATGGCCTGGCGCACCGGGTTGCTTTCTCCGGTGGCTATCTGCCATGTCGACTCGAGGACCATCCGGGCTGCCACCACCATCTCATTTGTCGCGCTTGCGGTCGCGTCGACGAAGTGGACTGCCCGGGCATGCACCATGTGGAAGAGGGAGCGGCCCGCGACTCCCACTACCTGATCGAGCGTCACCTGGTGGAGTTCGTCGGCCTGTGCCCAACGTGCCGATGACCCCGTAAACCGTGCTCGAGAGGCTACTTCAGGGCCTCCATGTCGTAGAAGCTGAGCATGTTGGGCAACCAGGACATCACCTGACGCCGCGATGAGGAGTTCAGAGCCAGGGCGAACTGCGTCTCGATGAGCCCGAGCGGTGTTCCCATATCGAACCGGGCGCCTTCTACCTCCACGGCGAGGAACGTATCCTCGCGACGAAGCAACTCCAGCCCATCTGAAAGTTGATAGCCGCTTCGACTCTTTCGCCCCGACCGGATAAGGTGGCCGAGCGCGTCCATCAGGGCCGGCGGCATCACGTGGACGCCGAAGAAGCATAGGTACTCATCGCGGCGGAGTCCACGGGTCCGAAGATTTTCCTCAGCGAACTCGATGGTCGGCTTCTCATGGATCAGCGTCAGTTCGTAGACGCTCGGCTCCACGGAGACGCGCCTGCCGGTTACCGTGCCGAACTGGTGCAGGTAGTCGGCGTCGGTGCGGTGGACGCCCGAAACCGGGGCCTCTCGCTCCTCGAACACCTCGATCACCTGCCTGGAACAGGACTTGTCCTCCGGAATAAAGATGTGGTCTCCCAACAGGAGCAAGAACGGATCCGACCCAACCCACTCTCGGGCCGAGTGAACGGCGTGGCCGTCCCCTTCAGGATGCTCTTGAATCACGTACGTGATCCGCCGCCCCAGGGATTCCAGCCGTTCGGCTTCGTCGAGTGCCCACTGTTTCCCGCGGAGGTACCGAAGCTGGTCCTCATCCAGCCCGCGGAAGTAGTCTTTGAACTGATCCACCCGGTCGGGTGAAACCACCAGGCAGAACTCCTCGATCCCGGCGTCCAGCGCCTCCTGGAGAATGATCTGAATGGCGGTTCGGGTCATGCCGTCCCGATCAATGAGCGGGATGAGTTCCTTCTGGAAGCACTGGGTGGCAGGATAGTGCTGCAGCCCGGCGCCGGCTGCTGTAACAACCGCCTTGCGTACTCTGGCCATAGTCTTAGATCAACCCAAATTCGGCGAGCAACCGCTGAAGGACCGGCTCAATCCGACCGCGCAGTTCTTCGTTGGCGTATGCGACCCATGCGACATTGTGATGAACCGACAGGGGCGCGTTCAGGGGGCGACCGTCGACCCCGGTTACCACGGCCCCCAGTCTGCGGGCGATGAGCTCCGTGCAAAGGTCGTAGGGGTGGGCGCAGAGCTTGCCGCCCTCCCCGGACCCGACCCGGCGGAAGATCAGTGGACGCAGGTCGGCGATGAATCGGTCGTGCCCGCTCAGGATCTCGTACATCTGTCCGCCGTTCGAGATGTACTGATCGTCGAACACCAACGGCACATCCCCATCGGAGGCTTCGGAGAGAGCCTGGAACAGGGCCTCTTCGAACTGTGCGGTGAGCGTTTTGCCGGTGGGGAAGAACTTCACCAGACAGGCAAAACCGTGCTTCAGGTCGGTGGCGCGGCTGGGTTGAATTCGAGCGGCATGGGCGAAGACCGGCTCATCTCCGGTGATGTCCAGCGTAACACCTTCGGCGTCGCCGTCGACGCTCGCCCAGAGCTGGTCGGCATATCGGGCTCGGGTGGTGGGAACCTCTGTCATCACGGCCCAACGGATGTCCTGGAGGGAGGTCTCCGGTCCCAGATTCGGCGCTACGGCCGATAGGATCCAGGCGCTTCGCTTGTTGTACATCAAGCCGCGGGTGCCGTCGATCGGGTCCACGATCAGCCGAAACTCCGCCGAAGCGGGGTCGGCCCCCTCGGGAAACATCCGCTCACCGGATTCGGTGATACCCTCCGCGATCAGTAGAAATGGCGCCGCTTTCGACCACTCCCGGCAGTGCTCGATGAGGATCTCCTCACCCTTCATGTCGATGGCGTAGACGGCGTCACCACCCTGCACCACGCCGACTCGGGAGAGCTCAGTCGAGGATGCTGCCCGAAGTTCAGCGTGAAGCGCCGCGAGCATCCTCAGGTGAAGGCGTCGGAGCTGATCGATGACATCCCAGGGGTCGGACGGTCCCAAACTCATTCAACCTTCAGATCGATCGCCGAGAAGTGCTCGTGCCCCTGGCCTAGGGCCGTGTTTTCGCTCTGAAGGCGAACCAGGTAGTTTCCCGGCTTTTTGACTCGAAACTTGATGTGCCCGCGACCGACGTGCTGCGGCAAGAAGTCTGCCGTGAGCCTCGTCTCCAGGATTCGCGCCCGTTCGCGGGTCGCGGCAGGTGAGTCCATCAGCCCCGCCGGCTCCACGAATATGTGAACTCCGGCATCCTTGAGCACACCATGCGGATAGGCGGAACGCACCTTCCACTCCAGTTCCAGCGGCTCCCCCAGAAGCGCCTGGACACGGGGACGACCGTTTTTGCCCTCTTCGGGAGGTGAGGTGTCCCATGAACTCTCGGTGAACCCACGGGAGTTCCGCAGCGTGAGCAGGATGTCGAAGTGCTCGGCGAGTGCGCTGGGGGTGGCGGCCGTAAGCAGCATTCCGCTCAGAATGACGGCAGAGGTCGCATGCGATGTTCGCTTCACAGTTCGGGTCCCTCCACGCGCAGGTCCGCCGCGGCGATCTGCCGGCGTGAGCCCTGGTCGTCCAGGATTTCCAGCTCGATCAGATAGATACCGGCCTCGTCGATCGGCGTTGCTGACTGGCCTTTGACGGTGCGCGACGGGCCCAGTTCCAATCCGACGACCGTATCCTGAAAGGATCCCTTGCGGGGATTGTCCGGAATAGCTTCTCCCACCTCGCCGATCTTGTGGATCAGGAAGTGCACCACGATGCTTCCCACACCCTTCGCCGCATCCAGATTGGCCACCGTGTAGCGAATCAGCGGCCGGTCGCCGGTCCTCGCGCTGAGCACCGGTCGGCTGGGGTTGGGCTTGCCCGGGAGGAAACGGACGGTCTGTTCACCGCCCGAACCGAGCGCGGAGAGCGTCAATGAGACCGGCAGGGGCTGCGGCGCACGGGGGCGCTTCGGGATGCGCGGGAGTTGCGAGACTGCCGCGACGGCGATCAACGCGAGCCATGGCCAGGCCACGGCTCCCCGATACGGCACTCCCAATCCTTTGCCGGGTTTCACTGAGATCACTCTCCTTCTTCTTCCGTACCCATGTTCGCCGAGTCCGTGTAGGAGCTAATTTCGTTGCCCCGAAACACGGTCACCACGAAGTCATTTCGATCGAACGAAGGCAGGTAGGAGGCTACGATGTCTTCATCGATCTGGGTGAGCATCTCTTCCTCGGAGGTGACGGAGAAGTCCGACTCCAGAACGAGAGTTGCGTGGATCGTCTCTCCCGCATAGTGGAGATCCAACTGTCCGACGCGATTTTCTTCCTCCCAGATCAGGTAGATCTCGGAGCTTTTGGTACGTACGAGTCGAGTGAAACGAAATCGGGCGGTCATGGGTTTGGGGGGTCAACGTTCCTCGAGTTGGACCACTCGATACGGCGCCGGGACTCGAACATGTTCCGTCGGCACCAGTCGTCCGTCGCCGGACACCGTGTAATGAGTTACCACGGTTGCCATCAGGTTTTGCGCCGAACCTTCGCGCCCAGGAATGGTTACCAGGCGCGGCTCGCGCGTCGCCACCACAAAGTGATTGCTGTCCAGCGCCTGCACCTCAATCGGCTGTGGCGCCAGTTGAGAGCCGTTGCCGGTGGTGACGATCGTTGAGCCGCCGATGGGCAACTGCTGGAGTTGGGCGCTTGCCGGCAGCGAAGTTGCCAGCGAAAAGCAGAGCGCGCCGGCGGCGAAGCCCGCCAGGGCGGTGAGGAGGGGATGCACCCGCAGCGACATGGGGACCTCCGGAAAGACGACGGCCCCGGTTGTAACCGAGGCCGTGTGTTGGCGAATGTTAGCACCTACCCACCGGGGCGTCAACGCGACGCCGGTGGGCGCGGCGTTGACGAATGAGGTGGGAAGCGACTCCGGCTACTCCGAGAACGCCGCGTCAAACGCCCGGTTGCTCGGCTTGAAGTCGATCTTCTTGAGGAATGCGGCCGCTTCCGCTGCGCCGGCCTCGCGGTCCATTCCCATGTCTTCCCATTCCACCGACAGCGGGCCCCAGTAGTCCACGCTATTCAAGGCCCGGATGATCTCCTCGAAGTCGACCCGCCCCCGGCCCACGCTTCGGAAGTCCCACGAGCGTCGCCGGTCGCCGAAGTTGGTGTGGCCGCCGAATACGCCCGCTTCGGTGGGTACCGGACTCCACCACACGTCCTTCATGTGGGCGTGGTAGATCCGGTCGCCGAACTTCTCGATGAATTTGACGTAGTCCACGTTCTGGTAACCCAGGTGACTGGGATCGTAGTTGAAGCCGAACGCCTCACGACCCCCCACCGCATCGATCGCACGTTGGGCGGAGGCGATGTCGAATGCGATCTCGGTGGGATGCACTTCAAGCGCGAAGCGGACTCCGACCCGATCAAATTCGTCCAGGATCGGGTTGAAGCGATCCGCGAAGTCCTGATAGCCCGCGTCGATCTGCGCCGCCGACACAGGTGGGAAGGAGTAGAGCAGATGCCAGATGGATGAGCCCGTGAAGCCGTTCACGACCTTCAAGCCCATGTTGGCGGCGGCGCGGGCGGTGGCCTTGAGTTCCTCCGCGGCGCGGGTTCGCACTCCCTCGGGGTCCCCATCCCCCCACACGTGCGGAGGCAGGATCAGCTTGTGACGCTCATCGATGAGATCGCAAATCGCCTGACCCACCAGGTGATTGCTGATGGAGTACAGCTTCATTCCGTGGCGGTTCAGGACTTCCCATCGGCCCGCACAGTAGGCGGGATCCTGCGCCGCAAGCACGTCGAAGTGATCGCCCCAGCAGGCCAACTCCACGCCGTCGTAACCGAAGTCGCGTGCCTTCTGGACCATGGTCTCAAAGGGAAGATCTGCCCACTGGCCGGTAAAAAGCGTTACTGGTCTTGCCACTGTGAAATACCCCTCTGGTCCGGATCGCCCCCCGGACGACCCGCCTCGCCGGCAATCCTTCCGGCCTGGATGGGGGTCCTGCTTCGGACTCACCCCCCATGGGTTCCGCGCCGCCGCGTGGGTTCCCTGCCGACGAACGGCAGACGTACCACGGGTCCGCCGGAGGGCACGTCCGGAACGCTCCACTCCACCTTCACCCATCAGGCTGCGGCGGACGAGCGCTCAGTACTCAAGCCGCTGGATTCACAGACTCAAGTCCCACAAATGTCCAGAAGCCAGACCGCCATTGCGCCCGGATTGCGATTGGCCCAGGCGTAGTAGGGGACCATGCGAACGTCAAGCGGCGATCTGGGGTCGTCGAATGGGTCGATCGGGCAGGCATTCTCGATGTCGTCCCCGACCTTGAGGTGCAGTTCGCCCTCACCGTCGATCCGAACGACGCCGCCCAACAGGTCCGGATCCCAGGTGGTCGTTAACGCTTTGCCACGAATGAGAGACACGGCCCGAGGGTCGGCCCCACCCAGATCACACGCCTCCGCGCAGTAGATGAGCGGACCGCGGCTCAGGGCAACCCGGAACCAATTCGCCTCAACGTCGTGACCGGTCTGATGAAGTCGGACCGGCATCGGGAAGTCCAGCGTCAACTCGTCGTGTGGGGTCCAGTTTCGCCAGAGATCGAGGTAGCCGTTCGCGCTCGGCTCGGTCGCCACCGGGCTCCCATTGAAGGCGACCGTCAAGGGTTCGCTGCAGATCCAGTCCGGAATCCGCAGGTGCAGCGTCCACGGCGACATCGGAGACTCGTGAAACTCGACCCGGATGCGGCCGGACCAGGGATAGTCCGTGTGAACCGTGAAACGCACGCGGCCGACATCGAGGTTCACATCCACGTCGGATGCGGCGTACTGGTGGACCCAGAGCCCGCCACAGTCCGTCCCGTAGAAGTACCCCGGGAGCGCCGCGAGCAGGCGGCTGAGGTTGGGTGGGCAGCAGGCGCAGTCGAACCAGGGCTGACGTCGGTGGGTTCCATCGTCGGCCAGGGGGTTCTGGTAAAAGTAGCGATCCCCGTCCTCCGAGAGCCCCACCAGGATGCCGTTGTAGAGACATCGCTCCATGTGAGCCGCATACCTGGCCTCCGGCTGCGCCAGGAGCATTCGAAAGCTCCACATAAAGGCGCCGATCGCGGCGCAGCTCTCGGCATAGGCCCGTCCGTTGGGCAGTTCGAAGTCGTCTCCGAAGGCCTCTCCCTCATACCGGGATCCAACTCCGCCGGTGACGTACATCTTCCGCTCGGTCATCGCTCGCCAGAGGATGTTCAGCCTCCTCCACAAAGCGGGTTCTCCGGTCTCGAGATAGAGATCCGCGGCGCCGCAGCAGTAGTACATCATCCGCACCGCGTGTCCGGTGACCGTGGTTAGCTTCCGAAACGGCCGATGATCCTGGTGGTAGGCTCTGCCCCCCAGAACGGGCGGTTTTCGCCCACGAGCATCCAGGAAGCGGCCCGCGAGATCCAGATAACGCGCGTCGCCGGTCTCGCGGTACAGATCGACCATCGCCATCTCGATCTGCTGATGACCACACGCTCCTACCCGGCCGGTTGGGCCGAATTCCGTCACGAGCAAGTCGCCCAGTCGAACCGCGGCGTCCAGGATCGGCACGTCTCCCGTCACCCGGTGGCACGCGAGCGCAGCCTGGATGAAGTGGCCCATGCAGTAGAGTTCATGCATGTCGCGGAGGTTCGACCATCGGTCGGCAGCTCGTTCGAGGGCGAAGTAGCTGTGGAGGTATCCATCGGCCTGCTGCGCGCGGACCAGCAATCCGCCGACCTCTTCCAGCAACTCGACTGCCTTCTTCCCGTGCTCGGAGGCTGCCCCGTAGGCGGCTGCTTCAATCCACTTGTACACGTCGGAATCGTTGTAGTAACGACCTTTGAACGGTCCGTCGTGCTCGCCGGTCAACCGCCTGAAGTTGTTCAGGCGCCCCGTCTCTTCGCAGAGGGCGTGCTGCGAGGGCAGCGTGCTCTCGATCGTGCGGCGAACCCGGGGCTCCCAGAACCCCGGACCCAGACGAACACTCCCCACTGGAATGGGTGTCAGCCGCGCGAAGCGGCTTCGACGGGTATCGATAACATAGCCTTGATCGAGGCTCATGGGGGCGCTTCAAAGGACGTCGGCCGGGACCGGGAAAACACAGGAACGGAGTCATCCCTCGTTCCGCCGAACCACTCCAGCGCCCTCCGAAGCGCCAGGATCACGCCCATGGACGCGACGGAAAGCGCCACCGACAATGCGGAGACGTTCGGCCCCGGGGCGAAGTGCAGGTAGTCGTGAATTCGGAAGGCGATCGTGTCCCCGTTCGGAACCCTCAGCAGCGCGGCAGCGTCCACATCTCGCGCGGCGAGCAAGAACGTGAGAAGAGCTCCTACGCCGAGGCTCGGGGCGAGCGCGGGCCAGCCCACGACACGCAGGCAGGTCCATTCGGACCCCCCCTGGAGCCGACACTCCTCCACCAGCACCGGATCCACCCGACTCCAGGCGGCGGCGCAAAGGTGGTGGCAGACCGGGTAGCAAAGAATCGCGTAACCCCAGATCAGCGCCATCGGAGTGTCGTAAATCGCGCCCAGGGGATCGGGCCTGTTGAGCAGGTCGATCAACGCGAGGGCTGGGAGCGAGCCGGGCAACACCAGTGGCGCCGTGACGAGCAGGCTAAGAGTGGTGGATTGCGCTCCCCGAGAAGCCCACACGAGGAGTCCGGCCGTGATGGGAGTGATCAGCGCGGCCGCGGAAGCGAACAGCAGCGTGTTGAGGAAGTGATCCGAACTCTCTGCCCACACGGCCGGATAGGTGGCGAGGGGCATGGACCTCACCAGCACCATCGCGCTCGGAGCACCGAAAGTCATCAGCCAGGAGATTGCCAGGGCGGCGATAGGCGAACGGGCCCGAGCCTCCGTTCGACGGATCGACTCGCGCGTGACATCCACGCTGAGAATCCCGGCATCACCGCATCGCCGGAGCACCTGGGTGAAGAGCCAGAGCAAGGGGAGCAGGCTGAGCACCAGCGGGATGGCGAGACGGATGGAACCCGCGGAGTCCCGATCGAGCTGGAAGCGATTCACGATGGCCACCGGGTAGGCGACAACCCCCAGCGCATTCGGCACTCCGAAGTCCGCCGCCGCCAGCGCGAAAACCAGGACCGAGGATGCTGCCAGCGCAATCGACGCGGGACGGCGCGCAACGAACGCCACGGCGCTGGTACGAGGCAGTTCCAACGCTGCGGAATCGATCAGGTCCGACCCGACGGACCGTACCACCCGGGAGATCAAGAGCGCGCCGAGCGGCCAGTAGGCAGAGGCCAGCACAACGGATGCCAGCACCTCACACCCGTAGTACTCGGGAGCGGGTACGTGAAGCAACCGGCACACGGCTGCCACCGGTCCGTCGGGCTCCAGCAGCAGAATCCAGGCCAGAGCCATCACGTAGGGAGGAACTGTGAGCGGCCAGAGCAGCAGGTCATCCATCCGTTGGGCGGACCGCCGGCTCCGCATCTTCAGCGACGCATGGCCCCAGAGCCATCCTCCGGGCGCGGCGAGCGCCGCCGCCCCGACCGCGATTCGCAGGGTGCGCGCCAGCACCGACAGCGGTACCGGTTCGGCCTGACCGGGCCCGCAGGCGGCGACCACCAGCCAGGCCATCGGCAGGCCCACCAGCAGCAGCCCGGGAACTCCCCACAACCAGCGCGCCCATCTCCCCATACGAAGGTTCTACCGCAAGAAAAGCTCTCGAAGGATGCGCTCCACCTCGGGGAAACCCTTAGCAAGTTCCTGCAGCCGAACGGGCGCCCGGGGGATCCGACCGAGTGGAGCGACTGGGGTGGGAAGGCGCTGTTTGAGAGACCGGTGGAGCGGAAGCTGGCGAGAGGGCAGGGCGGCGAGCAACAGCTCGGTTTCGGGAGTTACGAGCGCATCCAGCAGCTTCCGACCCCCCATCGGGTTCGGCCCCCCCACCACCAACCCAGCCGTGTTGGGGATGAGCAGCGAGCCTCTCCCCGCGAGCGACGGGTAAACCACCCGGAGGGGCGCGCCCCGGTCGATGCGAATGAGGGCGTCATCCGTATCGGTGAGTGCTGCAGCCACGACACCCCGCGCAACGAGATCCGCAGCGACGCTGTTTCCGTCCACCACCCGGGCTCCGTTCGCCAGCAGACCGGCATAGAACGACTTCATGGCGGGATCGCCGGCAAGTTGACTCAGGGCCGCTGCCTCTGTGGTGGCCGTGCCGAAGAGAGGATTGGAGAGAGCGAAGCGCCGACTCCATTTCGGCTTCAGGAACTCGTTGAGGTCCCCGCTGGGCCGCTCGTTTCGCGCGGCAAGTTGCTTGGTGTTGAAGACCAGAATCCGAAACCGCGCGCCGAAGCCGTTCCAACGACCCTCCGGGTCGCGGTACGCCTGGGGGATGTCCTCGGCCGCGGGCGGCCGATACACCTCCAGGGCGCCGGCCTCGGCCAGCCGAACCATCTGCAAGACCTCGGAGCTCCAGAACACGTCGGCTCTTGGCCGGCGGCGCTCGGCGAGGATCTTTTGGGCCAGCCCCCTCGACTTGTTCGCCTCGGTGTCGTAGATGACTCGCAGCTTCAGACCGGTTCGCCGCTCCAGGTCGGCCAGGATCGGTTTTGCGTAAGGCTCGTCCAGTGATACGTAGAGAGTGACAGCCTTCGGGGTTTGCGCATCAGCCCCGGGGAAGCCGCCTGCCAGAGTGCCGGTGGCCGCAGCCGCAGCGGCGAGGCTGAGCAGGAGCCGACGAATTCTTAGTCCGGCCTTCGGAGAGTTGCCTCCAAGTTGACACAGGACGCGCCGAAGCGAATCGCGAACTGGCATGAAACTCTCTTCGCGGAGTTCATCGAGGACGGAAAAGATCATGTTGACCCTGGAAGGCGGTCCCGCAGCACGATTTTGCGATGGCGTCAGCCGTCGTGACTTCTTGAGGATCGGCGCACTCGGTATGGGCGGGTTGTCGCTCACCGATGTGATGGCGGCCGATTCCGCTGCCGGGCGCGGCAGTTCGCACAAGTCCGTGATCATGGTGTTCCTCTGCGGTGGGCCGCCCCACCAGGACATGTTCGATCTGAAGCCCGACGCTCCCGCAGAAATTCGGGGTGAGTTCAAGCCGATTCGCACGAACGTCTCGGGAATCGAGATTTGCGAACTCATGCCTCGCCTCGCGAAGACGATGGACAAGTGCGCCATCATCCGCTCCCTGGTGGGGGCGCGGGACGAACATGCCTCTCACCTTTGTTATTCGGGCTACACCACGTTCGAGTTTCGCCAGGCCGCGTGGCCCTCGCTGGGATCGGTGGTCTCAAAGGTTCAGGGTCCCACGCATCCCACCGCGCCGCCGTTCTGCAATCTGTCCGTCCGGATGGACTTCCCGGGTTGGGCCGACCCGGGTCAGGCAGGTTTTCTTGGAATCGCGCACCGGCCGTTCCAGCCCCATCAGGGGCAGGTCGCGGACGACATGGCGCTGCGCTCCATCAGCCTGAATCGCCTCCAGGATCGTCGACGTCTTCTCGAGAAGATGGATCGCTTCCGGCGAGATGCCGACCGCATGGTGGACGGAACGGGAGTTGTGACCCAGCAGGCGCTCAATCTGCTCACCTCCAACCGCGTGCTTGAGGCGATGGATCTGGACCGTGAGAGCTCCAAAACGCGAGAGCGATATGGACGTGGATCGCTGAAGAATGTGGATGACGGCGGCCCGATGTGGAACGACGGCATTCTGATGGCGCGCCGCCTCGTGGAAGCGGGAGTACGAGTCGTCACCATCGGCTATGGTCGCTGGGACTATCACGGCGCGAACTTCAGCCAGTGTCGAGAACGGCTGCCGATGCTGGATCAGGCCGTCAGCGCCCTCATTGAGGACCTCCATGACCGTGGAATGGATCGCGATACGAGCGTGATTGTCTGGGGAGACTTCGGGCGCACCCCCCGCATCAACGGCACTGCGGGACGCGACCACTGGCCGGCGGTCTCCTGCGCACTCCTTGCCGGGGGTGGGATGCGGACCGGACAGGTCATCGGTTCCACAACGGCGGACGGTGGGTACGCGGATGAGCGCCCGGTGCACTACAAGGACGTCATGGCGACGCTCTACAATCGCCTCGGGATCGATCTGGACCGGACGCTGCTACCTGGTCCGAGTGATCGGCCGATCCCCTTGCTGCAAGAGCACCGGCCGATCGAGGAACTGGTGTAGTCGCTCGGAGTCAGAGACCGACGGTTTCCAGGTCTTCTGTGCTGATCGAGACAAACCGGCCCGCAGGTTTGAAGGTCGATTCTTCTTCAAACCTCTCGCCCACCAATTTGCCGCAGATGGATGAAAGAGGGACGACCCCAAAGGAGCGGCTGTCCCGCGACGCAGTCAGGTTGTCTCCGAGCACGTAGCAGAACCCCTCGGGGACGATGACTTCCTCGATCCAGATCGTCGGTGAGGCGTACTTTCCGGCCAACGCCTTCGACAGTTTCACAAACTGCCACTCCATCACGATCTCGTCGTCGAAGCCTTCCTTGTTGCGCACGACATAGAGGGTGTCGCCCGGCAAGCCCGCGATTCGTTTGACGCAGGTCTGACCCGCCACGCGAAACACCACGACATCGCCACGAATCCAGGGTTCCTCGTGACCGGCCGGTTTGAGCATGAGACACACCTGTCCGTTGTGCAGGGTCGGGTTCATGCTCGAACCCATGATCGCCGCAAAGCCCAGCGGGCTCGCCGCGGCGCCCGTGGCTGCCGCGATCAACAGGACAGCCCCCCAGAGGATCGCTCGCGCTCCGAGCCTGAGGTCGCCTCTCCGGAATCTGGTTCGCATCATTCGTTCTCCTCATTCCGATGTACGCTCATAGACGTATGTGTGCTAAACACCGGCTTGGAGTGCTTCGGGCCGTTGGGCGACAGAATCTTGGGGAGATTCGCCGAATTCCTGCGCGTAACCGACCCATCGGGCTCAATCCCGACGCTCAATATTCAATTAAATCCTACAATGAGGTCGTCACATCCGGTTGCAGGCAGGGGGAGGCGCCCCCGGCGCCAAATAGAACCGCACCATGTCAGATCAAACCCAACTGGTGCCCCTCTCGGCCATCGAGAGCGCGGCGCGCAACTTACCGGCTCAAATCGTTCGCACTCCGCTGGTTTTCTCGGATGAGATGCGTGAAGTGCTCGGCGTGCCGATGTGGTTCAAACCTGAGAACCTGCAGGTGACCGGCAGCTACAAGGCCCGTGCGGCTTACACGATGCTCAACAACCTTCCGGAGCAGTATCGAGAGAAGGGCGCCGCGATCTCTTCGTCGGGGAACTTTGCGAGCGCATGGGCCTACATGGGTCGGGTGCTCGGTATCCCGACCGCCGTTGTGATGCAGGAGAAGACATCCGCGCTCAAGGTCGAAAAGACCCGCCGGTTCGGCGCCGAGGTAATCCTGTGCGCCAACGACTTCGATACCCGCTGGCGAACTCTGTTCAACCTGGAACCTGAACGCGGGATTCGAGCCATCAATACGTTTGAATACCCTGACGTGATTTCCGGTCACGGGACCATCGGCCTCGAAATGGCCCAGGACGTGCCGGATGTCGATACGGTCCTGGTGCCGGTCAGCAGTGGGGGACTGATTGCCGGCGTCGCGACAGCGGTCAAGGAACTCTGTCCTCGCGCAAAAGTCGTGGGGGTTCAACCCGAGGGATCTCAGGCCGTGGTGCAGTCGTTCCGCCGCGGCGAAGTCGTACGGGTAGACACTGTCGACACCATCTGCGATGCCCTCGTGGCGTACCATCCGGGCCATCTTCCGTTCCAACACATCCAGAAATACGTGGATGAGATGGTGATCGTGCCCGAGGCGGCGGTGAAGCGCGCCATCTGCTGGCTCGTGGAGCGCGGCAAACTGGTCGTTGAGGCAGGAGGCGCCGTCGGCGCGGCGGCGCTCCTCGAGGGATTGGTTCGTCCCACCGGGAAGACCATCTGCCTCCTGAGCGGCGGCAACATACTTCCCACCACCCTGGCGGGCTACCTGCTGGAGAACGAGCGCTGAAAGCCGGGACGGAGCCGGGGGTCGTTCTGCGACGACCCCCGGCCAGGACCGGCCCCGAAGCCCCGACGCCGTTCGCCAAAGGCGATAGACGGACGGAGCGTCAGTCCACGCCTTTGAGACTGGCGATCGGGGTCAACTCGTGAGACACCCGAGCCAGACCGGCGGCGACCACCGACTCGATAACCAGCGAACTATCCTTGTAGCAGTTCGGCGACTCGTCGATCGGCACGTCTCCTCCCGCGTTCACAAGCACATTCAGATCCTTCATCTGCCGATTCACGCCGCTCTGCGTGAACTGATTCTTCGCCGCGCTCCGAGACAAACGTCGCCCACATCCGTGGTTAACACTGAAGAGCGCCTTTTCCGCGCCCGGGAGCGCGTAGAGGATGTACGACGTCGTCCCCATGCTCCCCGGTATCAGGATCGGGTGTCCGGTTTCCTGCCACCGAGTGCCGTCGAGCAGCGGATGGCCGGCCGGCAGGGCTCGAGTGGCGCCCTTGCGATGGATCCACCGCGCATCCCCCTGCGACTGCGGCTCCAACTGCGCCAGGTTGTGCGAAATCTCGTACAGCAGCTCCGGCTCCTGTCCGAACACCCGACGAAACGCCCGCGCCACCTGCTCCATGATAATCAGCCGATTGGCGATCGCGAAGTTGGCGCCGGCCGCCACCGCGTTGCGATACCCCGACCAATTTTTGTCGTTGGGCTCGAAGTAGATCGCCTCCGCCGACACCCGCTGCCCTTTCGGCGGACGCGTCTCACGGCGGAGGCGTTCGCGACCGATGTCGATGAAGTGCGTGGCGAGGCCATGCCCAAACCCGCGGCTGCCGGTGTGGATCATCACGACGAGCTTGCCGTTCTGGTCGTGCTGCAGCTCGATGAAGTGGTTGCCGCCTCCCAAACTGCCGAGTTGAGGCATCCCCCGACGCTTGGGCCGATCCGGAATGCTCCAGGAATCGTCCACCGGGATGAAATCCCGCTCGCTGTTGTCGCGCGTGTAGCCGAGCGCCCTGGCGCCCGTACGCACGATTTCCTCGAAGCGCTTCTCATCCACGTCGTATTTGCTGCCTTTGCCGACCCCCATCCCGACCCGCTCCATCACTTCCTGAGAGAATCGGAGCCGCAGCCGCTCGTCGAAACCGCGTTCGGCCGGTACATCGGAGGTGAGGACCGCCATTCCGCAGCCGATGTCATAGCCAACCGGCGCCTGGCACAGGGTGCCGTTGGTGGCCATGACACAGCCGACGGGCACCACGTAACCGGTGTGGGCGTCCGGAGTGAGCACGACATCGGTAACCCCCGGGAACGCGGCCGCGGCCTGCGCCTGCCGAAGCACATCTTCCTCGCACTCTTCAAAGAGCGCCGGATTCATGAAGATCTTTACGGGAACTCGGGCGCCCTCGGTGAGCACATAACATCCCGCGTCGCGATCTCGGCGACATCCCGACTTCAAACTCATGGCAATCCTGCCTCGATCTCACATCATAAGCTTCGGAACGGTATCGTCCCTCAACGGCGCTTTGTGTAGGGGCATCCGGAGCGGCCCTCCGGAGATGTCATTCTCGCGTTCATCCGATCTGGAATAACGCGTAGGAACTCCCTCGATCTCGGCTCAAGACTCACCTCGGACACTAGTGATGGCAGCACCTCATCAGCGACTTCTTATCCTTACCGACGGATCACTCGGCGTTTTCGACTCCAAGACCGCGACCTGTCTCCTGCGCTATCGCCCGGGCGACGTGGTGGGGGTGTTGGATCGCGGGCATGCCGGGAAGACGGCCGCCGACGTGCTGGGTGTGCCGTCGCACGCGCCGATCGTGGCGACCATGGAAGAGGGCCTCGCCCTCCGCCCCGACGCCCTCGTGATCGGAATTGCGCCCCCCGGCGGCGCCCTGCCCGCGCATTGGCGGGCGATGATCTCCCAGGCTCTGGAGCGAGGCGTGTCCGTGCTCTCTGGGCTGCACGTGTTTCTCGCCGATGATCCCGGCTACGCGGCGCTCGCGGAGATCAGCGGAGCGAGCATCGTTGACTACCGACGTCCTCCGGAGGGACAGCCGATCGCGCATCGAGATGCCCTGAAAACTCGCGCTCGACGGGTGCTCACCGTGGGGACCGACTGCAACATCGGCAAGATGGTGGCTGCGGTGGAACTCGACAAGTCCGCTCGTGGCCGCGGGCTCTCCTCCCGGTTCCTGGCGACCGGCCAGACGGGGATGCTCATTTCCGGCTCGGGGTTGACCCTGGACCGCATTCCGGGCGACTTCATGGCGGGCTTCATTGAGCAGATGGTGGTTGAAAACGGAGATGCCGATCTGGTGATCGTGGAAGGGCAGGGCTGCATTCTGCATCCGGCCTTCTCCGGTGTGACGATGGCGCTGCTCCACGGCAGCCTTCCCGACGCGATGATCCTGGTTCACCATGCCGCGCGGCAGATCATGCGCAGCCAGACGCTCTCGCTTCCCCCTCTCGCCGATTGGGTGCGTCGGTATGAAGATGCCGTGGCGCCGCTTCACCCGGGCAAGGTGACGGGGATCGCCATCAATCCGTACGGCCTGACCGAGGCGGAAGCGAGCGACGCCCTCCGTCGGGCCGAGGACGAGACCGGATTGCCCGCGGTTGATGTCGTGAAAGACGGCGCCGACCGGCTCCTGGAGGGAGTGCTGAATTGATGTCGTGCCGTCGAGCGTTCACGCTGATCGAGCTCCTCGTGGTGATTGCGATCATTGCAATCTTGGCATCGATCCTGTTCCCGGTGTTCGCAGCAGCGCGGGAGCGTGCGCGGTTGACCACCTGTGCATCCAATCTTCGCCAACTCGGGTTGGCGAATCGGATGTACGTGCAGGATTATGATGAACAGTACTTTGTCGCAGCCACGCTCTACGGGCCGCAGCCTGCGCTGGTCGCAGCTCTCCAGCCGTATGTGAAGTCACCCCAGCTTTTTTACTGTCCGAGCGCCGCAGGGAATGCGAGCATCGGCGACAGTGCCGTCAATCGAACTGCCGGTCGGTTCAGCTACCTCTACCTGAACTACTTGCGAGACACCAGCAACCTCCGCACCCAGTGGATGCCGGCCTCCCGCTTGATTCCCAACGACGACAATGCGAATCGCTGGTTGATGACCGATTACCTCCAACGCGACGGACCCACGGCGCACCAGGTGGGAGACAAGACGCTGAACTACCTCTGCGTGGATGGGCACGTGAAGCTCATTGTGCAAAACCCTCGCCCCATCTTTCTCCAGGGTGAACAGTGATTTACCTCGGCATCGACGACACCGATAACCATCTCTCCGGAGGAACGGGCCGAGTGGCACGGACCCTCGCGGCGGGGCTGCGTGCGGAGGGTTGGAGCGTGCGCGGCGTCACACGCCATCAACTCTTGAAAGACCCGAGAGTTCCTTACACCTCCAATAACAGCTCAAACGTCATCCACGTGCTGACCTCGCCGGCGCAGGTTCGGTCTTCCCCTCGGGATGCCATCGAGAGTTTCGTTCGAGCCACGCTTCCCGCACTGTGCCTGGAAGGCAGCGATCCGGGATATGCGGTCCTCACGGCGCCATTTCGCAATCATCCCTTCGGCCGCTGGGCTCAGGAGAACGTGCTCTCCAAAAGGATGGCGCTGGATCTCGCGGCGGAGGAAGGCATTGCCATCGGCGAGCTGGACGGCACGGGAGACGGCGTGGTGGGCGCGCTCGCCGGTGTGTTGCTTGCGGCAGGCGGCTCCGACGGGAGATTCGTGGATCTCGGCCTACTCCGCTTTTTGGAGGGCGACTGCACGGCACAGCAACTCCTGGATGCGGGGGCGCAGGACTTGTTCGGGCTGAGCGGTGAGCGCGTGACGGCCGGCGTGATCGAAACGCAGGGACGCGTGCGACCGCTGCTGCGAGGGGGCCGAGCCGTGCTCTTTCTCGAACCGCTTTCGAAGGATGTCTGGCGCGTGGAGCAGACTGGAAAGTCGGGGCGCGGCCCCCATGGCCACAGCGAAAGGGTTGTCGACGATGGCAGGTCGCGTTGAGTCGCTGGTAGCCGGGTGGGGGGACGCACGCTGGACCGACCTGGCGAAAGTCACCCTCTGCTCGGTATTGTTTGTGCTGGCGCGCACCGGGGCCAAGACACGGTTACTCGATGAACTCCCGGGCCACTCCGGGATGTTCTGGATCCCCGTCTTGTTTCTTTCGGTGGCCTGGGTAGGTCGGCCCGGTGCGGCAAGCACCACCTCGCTCCTGGGGAGCGTGGCGTGGAACCTCATCCGGGGCGGAGCGATGGCAACGATGGCGCCCTACGCTCTGTCGGGAGTTCTCCTGGATTTCATCGGGCAGGGGAGCCGGCTGAAGCAGTTGCCCGTGGCACTGCTCGCTGGGGTGGCGTGCAGTCTGGTGAAGTGCTTCTTTCACCATATTCCCCGAGCGGTGATCGGGTTGCCCGGGGATGCGTTCGTCGCCAAAGGGATGCTCCCCGTGATCGGGCTGCACGTTCTGTTCGGCCTGATCGGCGGCTTTGGCGGATGGCTGCTCATCTCCCGAGCAGCAACCCGACCAGCACGTTCATAGGTCCCATCAGCACGAGAGACAGGATCGGCCGCCCGAAAAACACAAGTCCGTAGAGCAAGATGGTTCCCCAGCGTTCCTGAAACTTCCAGAACTCGTGCGCCTGGTAATCAGGGAGGAACGCGGCCACGACCTTGGCGCCGTCCAGTGGACCTATCGGGATCAGGTTGAAGAGCATCAGGCTGATGTTGACCATGATGCAGATGTAACAGAAGAGCGCCAACCCTTCGTCTCCCGCCGAGAGGAGATTCAAGCGAAAGGGGAGGGCAAAGAGCACTGCCAGCAAGAGGTTCGAGGTCGGCCCCCACGCGGCAACCTTCGCGGTGTCAACCTTCGGGTTCTTGAAGAGGCCGGGGTTGAACCGCACCGGCCGTCCCCACCCCAGGCCAAAGCCGGCGATCGTGGAGAAGACACAGAACACGGCTCCCATCACGTCGAAGTGGTCCCAGGGCAGAATGGACAAACGGCCCTCTCGTTTCGGTCCCGGATCACCGTTGTTCACGGTTGAGAGAGCATGGGCGAACTCGTGGACCGGAATGGCGATCACAAGCGCCAGCAGTTGCATCATCACCAACTGAGGTTCTCGTCCACCAAGTCCCTGAAGCAGTACGATCGCGGCGAACATTCCGCCCGAGGCACCCAATGCTGAGTGCACACGCGAAAAGAGCTGTCTGAGGCGATCACTCACGGATTACTCTCCTGAGGTGCGGTAAGACGGACGGAACGATAGTGGGTAAGCGCCGCCTCGAGTTCCGATTCCCGAGTCAACTCGCCGTCCAGCCTGGCGGCCAGAGTGTGCGCCAGAGCGGCGCCCAGTGCGGGACCGCGACGGCAGCCGGCTCTCAAGAGGTCATCCCCTGTAATCGAGAGTCTAGCATGGCGCCACTCTCGAACGTACGTGTCGAGGCGGTCTCTGACATCGGTCCGGTCCTCCGCCAGCGCGCGGGCCCGGGCGAAGGCGGTGGCTTCGCTCGGCAGTCGATGCAGTCGTCGGACCCACTCCGAGGGGCGAGTCAGGAGTGAGAGTGAGTTCGGGCGTAGCTCGTCCGATAGCAATTCGGAGAGTTTGCGTAGGTCTGGGGGAGGCATTCGAAGCCGGTTCTCGGCGACCGTCACGGCCGCCTCGACCGAAAGGGGAGCTAGGAGCCCGGCCAGGTACACCAGAAAGGGGTGGAGCGGCTCGCCCCCGGTACGTCGCCTCCACCACTCCACTCCGGCCGGCACCACTTGAAGCAACTCGCGATCCAGCGTGAGTGAAGGATCGAAGTGCCGCATCACTCCCAGCGCCTCGAGACGAAAGAGGACGCCGAGCGGTCGCGGTTCCGAGAAGCAGTGCGCCAGTTCGTGTCGCAGCCGCTCCGGAGTGATGCGCTCCAGCGCGGACTGTCCCACGGCGTGCATCGCGAGAGCCTCCGTGTCTGGAGTCATGGAGAAGTGGTACCTCTCTTCGAAGCGGGCAGCCCGTAGAATTCGGGTTGGATCTTCAACGAAGCTGAGGGGATGGAGCACCCGGATCCGGTGAGCGCGGAGATCTTCGTGCCCGCCGAAGGGATCCAGCAACTCTCCGAATCGATCCGGATCGAGTGACATCGCCAGGGCGTTGACCGAGAAGTCTCGTCGCTTCAGGTCGTCCGCAACGGATGACGGTTCGACCTCCGGGAGCGCGCCGGGTCGGTCGTAGCACTCAGTGCGCGCCGAGGTGAAGTCGATCTTCAATCCTTCCGGTAGGGTGACATGTCCGGCGCCGAAGCGGGCTTCGGCATCGCATTCGCCGCCGAGGCGCTCCGCCACGGCTCTTGCCAGCGCGAGGCCGTCCGGGCGGCACAGGATGTCGATGTCCAGGTTCCGGGCGCCGAGCAGGAGATCCCGGACGAAGCCTCCGACCAGGTAGCACTCGGAGCCGGTGTCGCGTGCGATCTCGCCGATTTCTTCGAGGCGGCGCTGGACGGTGACCGGAATTCGCTCTCGAAGCAGCCGGTCCGGCTGTTCCTCGTGGGCTCTCGGGGCTCCAGCGAGGTACCGCTCCCCATGCAATGCCCTGAGCAGATCGGTGCGGGTGACGACGCCCAGTACCCGCTCGCCCTCCACCACCGGCAGTCTGCCGATGCCAGCCGACAGCATCCGTTCTTCCATCTCGGAAAGGGTCGTACTGGGCAGAACCGTCTGCACGTCTCGTGACATGAAGGCGCGCACTGCGGCGTGGTCCAGATTGTGATGTCGCGCCCGATCCACGTCCCGACGGGTGATGATGCCGGCAAGCGACTCGCCCTCCAGGACGATGAGCCCGGAGTGACCATAGCGAACCATCCGGTTCCATGCCTCCCCGAGTGGCGCGTCCGGATCGATGCTCCGGACCGGCGCCGACATCACATCCCGGGCGACGGCGGCCGTCACGGGCTGCTGACGAAGTTGATCGAGAATTGAGTGTAACCAACGGACCGGGTCGGATCCGCGAACTCGGGCGCTCGCCGCGCGTCGGTGGCCACCGCCCCCGATCGCGGCAAACGCCGCGGCGAGGTCGAGTGCGTTGGTGGTGCTTCGCCCGATGAGGGAGATGGAGTCTCCGGTGGGGAGCACGAGGATGCATGCCTCAGCGCCGTCGGCCTCATGAAGTCGCTCGGCGAGTTCGGCAGCCCCCTCAACGAACGGACCGTCCCGCGCGATGGATGTCGTGATCGTGTGCCCGCGCACGGTGTGGATCTGGGCTGCCGCCGCGAGTGAGGCGAGGAGTTCGCGCTGGGCGGGGCGAAGCGAACGTCGGGTGAATCTCGCAACCACATCCAGGTCGCCGCCACAACTCAACAGCCACGCCGCCGCCTCGAGATCCCGGGGGCGAGTCGCCGAGAAGAGCATGGATCCGGTGTCCTCGTACAGGCCGAGCAGGAGCGCCGTCGCCTGAAACGGTCCGGGCGTCAGAGCGTGGGCTCGTAACGCTTCGGCGACCAGTGTTGCCGTACAACCGACCTGATCGACGTGGGAGATGGAGGGGCGGATGTCCGCCGTTTCTTCGGGATGGTGATCGAAGAGCTCGATTTCCACCTCGGGGAGATCGAGCCATCGACCCGCAGCGCCGAGCCGCGAGCGCTTTGCCGTATCCAGCACGACGAGTTTTCGGATGGCGTCTGGCTGAACCTCCTGTGGAGAGCGAACATCGACCCATTCCCGGTGAATGGTCAGAAACTCGCGCACGTTGGGAGCCGGCGGCCCCACCAGGACCGGAACGGCGCCGGAGTAAAGCACGCCAGCGCCGATCATCGACCCCACGCTGTCGAAGTCGGCATTCACGTGGGAGATCAGAACGATCATGAGTTTCCCGCGGCCGCCTCCGAGCAGCCCTGTACGGCCTGCGGCTAGAGGAGCCGCTCGGGGATGCGGTCGTTCTTCAATAGATCGTCGTAGCTCTCTCGCTCCACCAGCAGATCGGCATGGCCATCGGCGACCAGCACCACCGCTGGTCGCCGGAACCGGTTGTAGTTACTAGCCATGGCGTAGTTGTAGGCGCCGGTGGAGAGCACCGCGAGCGTGTCGCCCGGTTGAGGATCCGCCAGATCTATGTCGGGGAAGAGCACATCGGTCTCGCAGTGCTTGCCGGAGACAGTGACCCGTGTGTCGTGCGGTTCATTCATCCGATTGGCGGTGAGAACCGTGTACTTCGCCTCGTAAAGCGCGGGTCGAGGATTGTCGGACAACCCACCGTCCACCGACACATACGTGCGAACTCCCGGGATCGCCTTGATGCCGCCGAGCGTGTACAGGGTGACGCCTGCCTCTCCCACCAGCGAGCGACCCGGCTCCAGAAGGAGTGCGGGGTATTCCAACCCGGCGGCATCCAGGGCTGCAGTCAGACGCCCGATCACGGCTTCGGCGAAGCCGTCGACACTCGGCGGCTGGTGGCTGGGCAGGTAGCGGATGCCCAGTCCGCCTCCGATGTTCAACTCTTCAAACTGGATCCCGAACCGATCTCGGATGGATGCCAGGAGATCTACCATCACTGCGACGGAGTCTTCGTGACACTCGGTGTCCAGCAACTGGCTGCCGACATGGCAGTGCAGTCCGAGTAGCTTTACTCCGGGCATTTCCGATGCTCGGCGAACCGCCTCCAGGATGGCGCCGCTGCCGACATCGAACCCGAATTTGGTATCTACCTGCCCGGTGCTGATCCGGCGGTGCGTGTGGGGATCAATGCCGGGCGCCGCCCGGATGAGAATCGGCTGCGGAGCCGGGCGCTCACGCGTCATCTCCGCCAGACGCCCCAACTCCAGAAAGTTGTCGACGATGATATGACCCACACCGGCGTCCAACGCCATCTCGAGTTCTTCGAGGGACTTGTTGTTGCCGTGGAGCGAGATGCGATCCGCCGGGAAGCCGGCTCTCAGAGCCGTGTAGAGTTCGCCGCCCGAAGCCACGTCGAGCCGCAGCCCCTCCTGTCGGATGACCGGGCAGATCCCGGAGCACAAGAACGCCTTTCCCGCGAACGAAACTTCCACGCGCGGATACCGGCTGCGGAACGCGGCGAGGTACTCGCGGCAGCGCGTTCGAAGGGCGACCTCATCCATCACGTAAAGCGGTGTGCCGAAATCCACGGCAAGTTGAACCGCATCGACGCCGCCAATCTCCAGATGGCCGGCCTCGTTCACTCGTTGGGTCCCTAGCAGCAACATCCCGAAACACCTTCTTCTGTGCGTGCAGCGCACAGCCCACAGCCCGTCGCCTCTACCGGCGGCACTGACCCTGCTCTCCACGCGGCGCCGGGCGTATCCCGCGCCGCAAAGCCGGCGGGAGCGTCAGTCGCCTGAGTCCTCCAGCAGCAAAGAAAGATACCAGAGTTGACCCAGGTGGTAAGCGGAGTGGCGAATCATCTGTTCCAGAAACCAGAGAGAGTCGAGGGGCCCGCTGACGAGCGGCCCCAGCGGGCCCCAGTCGGCGGCGCGTACCACCGACAGGTCCTCCTCGCGCAGAGTTTCCATGTCACGCCGCACTGCGGCATCGCCTTGCGCGATGACTTGCTCGGCTTGCTCTCGGTTCGTCACGTGGAAGACCGGTCGGTCAATCGGCTCCCCCAGCGCCATGCTGGCGTAAACACGGTTGGCTCGGGAGATGTGGGCCAGGATTCTACCGGCGGAGGTGGCGGCGCCCCCGGGAGACCACGTGAGTCGCTCTTCCGGAAACTGAGCCAACCAGTCGACGATGGCGTCGTGTGTTTCGTCCCACCGCTTGAGGACGGGCTCCAACGATTCGATCATTTGTCCGGACTCCCTGTGATTCCAAGCAGATACACCGGCATCAGGCGCTCGACGCACTCGAGCATCCATTGCTCCTGCTCTGCCGCCTGCCAATTCAGTGCAGTCGTTGACGGCACACTGATCCCAACCTGCAGCCGAGCTAGTTTTCTGGATTCGAGAACTTCTCCGAGCTCAGCGAGGGCCGGCGCGGCCAGCTCGAACTGATCTGCTGCGGCGATTCCTACTTCCCAGGCGATTTCCGGCGCGCTCAAGCCAAGGTCGACCAGTCTTGCCCCGTGCAGACCCAACCCGGTCGCGGCGATCGGTTTGTCGTCCGCATCGTCCTCGATGAAAACCGTCGTCCGAAGGCGAGTCTCGCTGACAGCTACGCGAAAGTGAGTCCAGCGCTTGTACCCCTTCTTGTCTCGCGCGAACGCCGCCCAGGTCTCCTTCGGGGGATTCACGCGGCGGCGCATGTGCTGTGCGGCATGGGCGAACGCGGGGGTCCCGGACGCATCGGCGATGTGGTCGGCGAGATCCGAACCGAGTTCAAGGAGGCGGGGTCGAACGAGTTGCCGGATTCCCGCCATCCGTCCCGGGAAGTCCGGAATACAGAATACGGCGAAAGTTTCGGCGCTGAATCCCTGAAACGTCATGCGGCTCCCAGCGCGCCACGACGGGTGTCCGCGCCGAACCATGATACCGCACGTGCTCAATTGGGAGGGACGCCGAACGGGCGACCTTCAGCTACCGCTGGGTGGGTGACCCGAGGAGATCTCGCCAGTGGTCATCCAGGAAGGCGCCCGCGCACTCCCGACATTCGGCATCGCGCGGTGGCCTTCCGGGGTTGCCGATCATTCGAGGGCAGGCGCTCGCCCGGCACTGACGCTCGGCGACACGCGCCCACTCTTCCTCAATGATCTCCGTCCGGAACTCTTCGATCCACTTCTCACGTGAAGGAACCGACAACCGCGAGCGTCGCCCCGCTACCACACAGGAGAGGGCGACGAGAGCGATCAAGAGATACCCGGAGACCAGCCAGATGACATGCATTCGTGGCTATGCATTCTCGGAGCCCGGGCCCTGCAGCCCCATGTGGAGATCGGTGGTCTTCTCTTTGAAAGCATTCTTGCCCGCCTCAATGGCCTGGGATGCCGCATCCACCTGTCGCGAGACAGACTCCCTGCCATGCTCGACCGCCTCGGCGGCGGTGTGCTTCAGTTCATCCACCTTGGCGCGTGCCTGTCCGCCGATTTCATCCGCTTTGGCGCGAGCCTGTGTACTCAGGCCCTCTACTCGATGCTGAATCTCGTGCGCTGCGTCCGTGGCTCGATCACGGGCGTGATTCGCCAGTTCGGCGGTCCTGGCACGGGCATCGTCCGCACGATCCCGGATGAGACGGCGAGTATCCTCGCCGGATTGCGGCGCCATCAACAGAGCCGCAGTCGCTCCGATTGCGCTGCCGATCACTACCCCGATCAGAAAATCTCTACTGTCAGCCATTGTCCCGCTCCTAGCTCTTGGAAGCCCGAGACGCTTCCTCGGCATACACGTCCAACCCGCGCTGGATCGCTGCCGCAAGTCCTGCGGCGCCGATCAGGGGCCCAGAGATCGCCTCTGCGGCCACAGCGCTTGTACCATCCACGCGGTCACCGACCCGCTCTACGACCTCGGAAGTGCGATCCAGAATGGCGACCACTCGTTGACCCGCATCTCCGGTCGCCTGTTCCACCTTTTTTAGGGTCTCAGTGCTCCGCAGCAACAGCGGTTCCAATCGCGCGGACAACTCGTCGAGCCGACGATGAATGAGATAGAGTGCCGCTGCAGCCACGGCTATCAGAGCCGTGTTGACCACTACCACTACTATCAACGCGGTCAGCGTCCAATTCGTCACGTCCAACTGCACACTCCCTCTCCGGAACTTCCCCGAGGTCAGGGGGCGGGGGTTCCGAGACAGCGCAAGAAAAACGTACGAAGCGTTCTCGCCACCGCCGGAGTTATACTACCCGGCGGCGTTTGCGGGCGGCAAATCGCTGTGCTATAACCTCTTCTAACCCGGGTTCCGTCCCGGCCAACTACTTTTGTGGACCACTAGGGGCAGTACCGACAGGACGTCGACGCCCCTGGAGGAGCGGGCATGGGCCTCCTCGGCAGAATGTGGCGCGTCATTAAGGGCTGGCTCCTGATTGGAGTCGAGAAGGCCGAGGACCCAGAGGTCATCCTCACCGAGGCTCAGGAGTCCATGCGGCGCGAGGTCGAAAAGGCCAAGGAAAGCGCCGTACAGGCGATTGCAGCTCGGAATCAGCTTCGGAACCTTCTGCAGGAGCAGATGAATCGGGCGGCCGAGTGCGAGGCCAGAGCTCGTCAGGCACTAAAGCTGGGCCAGGAGACCAATGCAAGGGCCTTTCTGGTTGAACAGGCAAACACCGACAAGACGATCGAGAGCCTGAAGGTCCAGCTTGCGCAGGCAGAGGAAGCTTCCGAAGCAGTCAAGGTTCACATCCAGCAGCTTGAGGCGAAGTTTCGGGAGCGGACGGCTCAAAAGCTGGCGCTCAGCGCCGGCTGGAAGCAGGCCAAGATTCAGGAGCAGGTCACCAAGGCGCTTTCGGGGATTTCCCTGGATACGCATGATGAGGCCTTCAATCGAGCCGAAGCGCGCATGAAGGAACTGCAGGCCAAGTCGGCGGCACGCTCCGAACTCGCGTCGGGAACCCTTGAAACCGCGACAATGAAACTGGAAACCTCGATGCAGCAGCAGCAGGCGGAAGACAGGCTTCAGGCGCTCAAGGCAGAGATGGGTTTGCTACCTCAGTCTACGGTTCCTGTGGAGGACCCGCTCGCGCGCTTGAAGGCGGAGATCCAGTCGGAAGCGGCTGTGCCCAAGCAGCAGACGCAGGGTCGCAATCTCGAGATCTGAGCTCACGGCTTCAGAGTTTATCGACGGGGAGTGACTCAGATGGGTCGCTCCCCGTTGTCCATGGTGGGGCAGATTGGATGGACGGTCGAAGAGCGGGGAGAGCATGCCCGAGCGAGAGGCTTATGTCAGGGACCTGATGGTACGGTCGATCACCACGCCCGTGTCATTGCTGATGCTGAGCTCGGGCGCCCTGCTTTCGACTCAGCCTCAGACCATGATCGGGGGCGCCCTCACGCTGGTGGTGTGCGTGGGCTTGGCCTGGCGGCGCATGCACTCGCCCCGCTTTATCCGAGAAGCTCGCCTGGAACATGCCGCGCAGCGAAGCCGGCGGCTCTTGTTCCGGCTGGATGAAGTGGCTCGCAGCCTGGATCCTCAGTTGTCCGGCGTGTTGAGAGGGATTCTTGATTCTCAGGAACGTCTCTTCGGCATCCTCGGCGGAGAGGTGGAGTCGATGCTTGCCTGCCGAACGGAAACCGGCGCGGTGCTCGAGAAGTGTGCGTCTTTGTTGGATCGACGGCAGTCGCTGACCCTGTTTCTCGCGTCCCTCGACGTGCCGGCGGTCCAGAAGGAAGCGCTGGAACTGGAGCGAAAGGCGCTTGCGGCGCACGATGACGTGTCGCAGAGGCACTACGAGCAATCGGCACGGCTGAAGCAGCGAGAACTAGAGAACTACGTGCGGGTGCGTGATACCGTTCAGCGGATCGACAGCCAACTGGTGGCGGTTCAGTGCACGTTCGATCACCTTGTGAGCAAGGCGGCCAGTTGGAAGGCGGCGGAGTTATCCTCCGGCGATACCTCGGAGGCGAGCGTCACGCAGGAACTCGCAGAGTTGAACGCGCGGATTCGATCGCTGGACGACGGTGTGGCGGAGACACTCGCCGTGGGAGCCCGTTCATGAGCCTGGGGCGTCGGATCTTCAATATTGCCAATCACCGCTTGCACCAGGCCGTCGATTGGGCGGGCGGGTTGGCGGAAGACCGCTTGAGAACGGCGCGACAGGAGTTGCAAGAGTTCCTCGAAGAGAGTCAGCGGTCGGGGTCGCAGCCGGGCGGGCAGGCGACCGGCCCTGGAGCCCCAAAGTCGGGATCGGGCGCCACACCCGGCCGGCCTCAGGGCGGGCCGCGGCCGAGTGGGGGAGTGCCGCCGGGCTCCACTCGCACTGGCCCGCCTCCGAACAGTGGGCCCCGTCCGGGATCGAGCTCGCAGCGACCGCCACGCCATCCCATGCAGGATCAGTACGAACTGTTGGGCGCCCCGGTTGGATGCGCCCTTGATGAGGTGCAGCGCTGCTGGCGGGCCCGTGTGAGAGAGACTCACCCCGACCGCTTCAACGGGGACCCAGCGCGTCAGACCCGCGCCTCGGAGAATTTGATCCGGGTCAATCGGGCCTACGAGCAACTGTCGGACTATTTGAAGCGGTAAGAGTCACTCCTGCAGGTCGAGCGTGCCGGTATCGCCGGTACGTCGGTGGACGCGTCGGATCACGTGGTTGTTGGTGTCCGCGATCAGCAGCCAGTCGTTCCAGACAGCGAGGCCACTCGGTTCCCAGAAGCAGGCGGCGGCGGCGGGGCCGTCGAAGAAGCCTGGCTCACCTGAGCCGCAAAACCGCCGCACCCGACCACTCTGGGGATCCAGCGTTTTGAGCTTGTGGTTGTAGCTGTCCGCGATGTAGACGAGGCCATCCGCCGCGGCGACATCCAGGGGATGCTGCAGCCGCGCCATTCCTCGTCCGCCGTCTTCGTCCCCGAACTCAAAGAGCCCCTGACCCACCCAGGTCCGAACGACGGGATCGGGATCGCGGAACTCCAGGGACCGAACGGCGCTGGTCTCACTGTCCGCGAACCAGATTCGGCTGCCGTCTCGACACAGCCCGCTCGGCTGAGCCAATCGCGACTCGGCTGCGGGTCCATCGCGGAGCGACTCGTGACCATCGCCGGCCAGGGGTTCCATCATCCCGGCGCGAACGCGAATCTGCCAGAGTTGGTGGTGTCCGGCCATCGCGACCACCACCTGGTCATCCTGCGCGGTGACCGCCCACGGTGACGAGAGATCCGTGTTTCGCGCGGGAAAGCTCCCCCCGGGAGCGCCCAGCTTGCGGTTCTGACGGCCGGTCCCGGCGATGGTTCGCACTGAGCGTCCCGACAGGGAGATCTCTCGAACGGCATGGTTCTCCGTATCGGCTACAAACACCGAGTCGCCGGAGACGCACAGGCCCTGGGGGGAATTGAACCTGGACCGGATGGGGGTGCCGTCCACCCATCCCGGCTCCAGCCCGCCCCAAACGGCCTTCAGCCGGCCCTCCGGCAGGCTGAACTGCAGCACTCGGTGGTGGCCGGTATCCGCGATGAAGAGCCGCTCGCCGGATGGATCCACCGCGAGTTTTCCCGGAAAGGAGAGCAGGCGCTCGGGGAGCTTCAGCTTTTCGAAAAGCGATTCCAGTGGTTGTCGGTTCAGCCGACCCATACCATCAAACCCGTCGATCAAGCCCTGGATGAGGGGTACGAGGTCCTCGGCGTCGAACTCGCCGGCAGAGCCGCCCACGATCTTCCCATCCGGGTTGACCACCATGATGGTGGGCCAGGCGCGGGCGGCGTAGGCTCGAAAGAGGAGGAAGCCCCGATCATTGACGACTGGGTGCCGAATGTCGTGCCGAACGATGGCGGCGCGAAGGTTGTGGGTTTCTGCCTCCGCGTGAAACTTGGGGGAGTGCACCCCGATCACCACGAGTTCGGATGGGAATCGCTCCTCCAGTTTGCGAAGTTGCGGTAGGACGTGGTGACAGTTGATGCAGCAAAAGGTCCAGAAATCGAAGATCACCACTTTGCCCCGAAGCGCCTGTAGTGACAGCGGTCCGGGCACATTCAGCCAATCCAGCCCGGCAGGAAACTCCGGCGCCCGCACGGTTCCGAGGTAACGATCGCTCATGCTTTCCTCACGCGCTCAGCATACGACAACTTGAGGTCCTCTGGCGGTCCCACTCATGGGCGGCTGATCCACAGGATTGCGGTTCTCCCTCGGCGACGCAAGTCAGGCTGGCGCCATAGTGAGCCCGTGCGACACGAGGTCGGCTCGCCACTGTTTCGGAACTCTGGGTTACATGCTCCTCCAACAACTCACAATTGCCGGCTATCGAGGCATCCGGAACCTGGATCTGCAGTCGCCCGGTCGGTTTTGCCTGATCGTGGGTCCCAATAATGCCGGCAAGACGAGCATCCTAGAGGCGGCGACGTTGCTCTGCCGCCCGTTCGATCCCGGCCAATGGGTCCAGACCGCCCGAAGTCGAGATCCGGATTGCCACCCCGCGGATGGCATCTGGGGCCTGTTTCCCGAGAGCGGCACTCTCGACCTGGAGACGGGTCCACAGCGGTCCGAGTCGGTGAGCCTCTCGGGTTCTCTTGCCGGCCATCTTCGTGGACTGAGTGCGACCGCCGCCGTCAACCAGGGTTGGGAGTTCGAGGCTTCCACCTCCAGCGTCGTGGCGACCGTTGAAGCGCGGGTGACGGAATTCAGCGGTGTCCGGCAGCATACGATGGAGTTCCGGAGATGGAGTTCAGGGCCGGTACGGTCAACGCGGTGGTGACGAGCGCCATGACGACCATCATCGCGAACAGGGTGGGGCTGATGACGCCGAGGTCGAGCCCGATGTTCAGCACGATGAGTTCCATCAGACCTCTGGTGTTCATCAGTGCTCCGAGCGCGGCAGCCGCTCGAGGAGCGAGACCGGCATACCAGGCAGCCGCAAACGTACCGCCAAACTTGCCCACTGTTGCCACAACGCAAATGAGCAGGCACCACAGCCAGTTCTCCCAGCCACTCACCAGCCCGATCTGAGTACGAAGGCCCGTGTAGGTGAAAAACGCCGGGAGGAGCAGGACCGTCACGGGGTCCTTCAGCCGGGCTGTGAACTCGCGACAAACCCGGCTCTCGTGGGGGATGAGCGCGCCGAAGAGAAAGGCGCCGAACACGGCGTGGATCCCGATGATCTGTGTGGCCAGGGCAGAGAGCAGAATGGCGAGGAAGATGCCGGACACCACGCTCTGCGGCAGGGCGGCGCTCTCCGCCTCAATTCGGGCAACCCGGTTCCGCACGAGCGGCCTCGCCACCACCAGCATCAGAGCGATAAAGGCGATCGCTCCTGCCACCACTCGAACCGACGTCGACAGATCGGCCTGGGCGAACCCGACGACGAGCGCCAGAAGGCACCAGGCGGTGACGTCGTTGAGAGCTGCGCAGCCCAGAGCCAGGGCTCCGAGTTCGGTCTTTTCCATGCCGCGATCGGTGAGCAGCCGGGCCAGGACCGGAAAAGCCGTGATGGCCATGGCCGAACCGAGGAATAGAGCGAAGCTGGTGAACGGAACTCCATCGTGGGAGAACACGGGGTACAACCCCAACGCCAGCACGGCGCCCAAAACGAACGGCGCAACGATGCTGGCATTGGAGATCACCAGCGCCGCCTGGGCCCGCTCAGCGAGGTGGTCGAGGTCCAGTTCCAGGCCCACCAGGAACATGTAGAGGATCACGCCGAGCTCCGAAATCGCTTTGAGCGCGGCGGGGACCTGCCCTTTCGGATCGACATCGGGACCGGGGATGAGGAGGTGGGCCAGATCGGGCGCAACCCACCCGAGGAGCGAGGGCCCCAGCAGGATCCCCGCCGCCACTTCTCCGATGACCGCCGGCTGCCCTACTCTTCCCATGAGGCGACTTAGCAGGGCGCCGGCCGCGACCACCGCGGCCAGCGTGACCGTGACGTGAAGGATGAGGTCGACCTGCCCTACCGCCGGGGCGCCGACGGGCCGAAAGCCCCCGGGCGCTCCCGGAGCCCGCAGTGCGCCGCCTGCTGCCTGGATGACCAGGAAGATCGCGAGGCCGCCGAGGATGAGGAGCGCGTGCGGAACAAGCGGGGTCCAGGCGCCGCCGGTCATTCGAGGGCCGCGAGACTTGGTGGGTGGTGGGCTCATGACGTGGTGGCGTTCGGCTTCGGAGCGGCGGTCGGCCAGTGGGAGGGAACTGTCGACGGAGGAGAGGCTTCGCCAGGCCCCGTCACTTCCACGGACTACCGTCCGGCTCGTGCGGCTCGCTCACCCGATGGAGCAGGGCGATGAGTGCGGAGAGTTCCGCCTTCGTCAGATGCCCGAGTTGGTGTCGATGGCAGGTCCGAATCGGTTCGGCAATCCTCTCCAGGAGTTCTGTGCCCAGCGGTGTGATGCTGACCCGTATGGCCCGACGATCGTCCTGTTGTCGAACTCTCTGGATGAGCCATCGTTCTTCCAATCGGTCCAACATCCGGCTGACATCCGGCGCCCTGGATACCATTCGCGTAACTAGACTTGTGGCCGACGCAGGCTCCGGATGATCTGCGTTCAGGAGCCGGAGCAGATTGTACTGCTGCGCCGTCAATTCGAACTCGCTGAAGACGGCATCTTCCAGGGCTCGAAGCCGGTCGTAGGCGCGCCAGAGCCGGAGAAATGCTTCCTGTTCCTCCGAGTCGAAACCGCGAGGCGCCGGCAACTGCATCGTGACCACGGGACGTGCTCCCTGTTCCAACAACTATTGTTCAAACAATAATCGTCTGAACAGGAATTGTCCAGACGATTCTCGGTCGAGAGCCGAAGAAGTGTTCGGCGGTGGCCGGCGCCCTCGTGCACGTCCTCAGGGTGCCCCGTGGATGGCGGTTGCCTGAAGAGAGGAAAGCTCAAATCGACTCTCTGAATATGGGTGCACTTGAGCGAGGGATTGAGTGCGGTGATGTCACGTGAATTGTTGCTGAAATCGGAGCAGCCGTTGTCCCCGGCACTGGTCTTTGCGGCCCGGGTCGCGTTGGTCTCGGCCCTCGTGGCGGACGTCTCAGAATTGGCCCTCGCCGAAGCCCGAGTCGCATTCCTGCGAGATGATGACGACCGGGGAGAAGCCCTCCTCGATCGATTGAATTGCGCGGCTGATCCCGAGGGCTCTCATCTCCTGGACACCGCCGATGCCTGCGCGGCCGAGGACCGCCACCCCCTTAGCCGAAAGTATCTCGATGCGCTCCTGGAACTCGGGCACTCTCCTGCGGCGCACCTGCGCTACGCGGCGCTCTGTGCAAGGACCCAGGACGTCAGCGGCGCCCTCTCACACCTTGAAGCTGCGCTGAACGTGGAGCGAACACCCCGGGACGGGCCTAGCGGCCTGGATCTTGCCGAGCCGCTGATGACGATCTGGTACCACCTCGGGGAGCAGTCCGACTCGGCGCTACCGTTTGTGGCGGAAGTGAAGTTTGATCCTCCGATCCACGGAGTCAACACATTGCGGGTCCGGGTCCTCGCTCGAACGGAGGCCGAGGCGCGGGCCGAGTTCGACCGGGTGTTGGCTTTCGTATTCCCCTCGCGACGAGGGACACCTAAGCGAGTCAAGATCCGCCGCGCGTCCGGTGAGGAGCGACCGCTGGGTGCAGCTCGCATCGGCCCCTATGGCCTTGAGACCGAGATGGAACAGCCGCCGAATGGGGCCCCGAATGCAGAGGTTCGTGAGGAAACTGGGGCTTCGGAACCTGGCGCGCCGGGCGCCCCGGAGCGAACCGCGGCGGACGCCCGAGCCCACGGCCGGGCGGTTGCAGAGAACGATGCGGCAACGGGATCGTTCGGATGAAACCGCCTGGGGCCCCCGGCCCGACGGAACGACATGGGGAGGCTTCGGAGCCCATGGCCCAACCCGTGGAGTTGGAGGCGAAGGAACGGGTCTCGGCGGACCGAGTCTTCTCTCTCCGGGCCGGCAAGTGGCGAGCCATGTTTTTTCAACCCGCGCCTTCACGGCGGCTGCGGGGTCCGCTCGACCGCAATGCGGGTGTTTCCCTGCTCATCCCCGTCCTGGCCGGGTCGCTGCTGGCTGCCGCGCCGGTTTGGCGCGACGGCAGTGACGACATCCGGTGGGGTCTGTGGATGCTCGGCGCAGTTCTCGGCGCCTTCGTGGGGGTGATTGGAGCCCTCGCCGCCCGGCGATCTCGTTCGAGCATCGTCTGGGGGTGGCTGGGTGGGTACCTCGGACTGTCCGTGCTGGCGCCGATGGTGTTGGCAGCTCTAACGTTCGAGTTTGGATGGCTCTGGACTCAATCGATTCTGGCCCAGTGTGGGGCGGGGTTGTCTGTCGCGGGCTCAGTGACGCTGGGTGCGTACGGGCTGGGCCGCTGGATGGCGATCTGCCGGCCAAAGACAGTTTGGCTGACGGTGGTTGTGCTGAGCTGCGCCTGGGCGGCTCTGCGCGACTGGGAGTTCCAACAGGTTCCCATTGTCGGGACGAGGATCCCACAGTCCCTTTCCGATGGGGTCGCCTGGCAAGAGTTTGCGGAGACCCTGGACGGACCCTTGAGCAGCGATGTCACAACAGTCACCGCTCCACCTCTCGAGTTTCACGAAGCCGAGCGTATGCTGGGGTTCGGAGAGCGGCCGATGCGTTACGATCGGTTCGGCCCGGGGTCGGGAGATGACCGGCGGATGCGCCGGCTGATGGATGGCTGCCGGCTTCTGGTGGCCCGAGCACGACGGGATGCGGGGCGAGGGGATCGGGAAGCCGCTCTGCGTCGGGTACTCGATGTCGCCCGGCTCGGACGGCGACTGGCCGCCGCCGGCGGTTCCAGGCGAATCTATGAGACGGGCCGATCGTTGGAGCGCTACGCCATCGACTCTCTGGTGGTGTTAGCGCGTTATGGAACGGCCGACGAGGCCCGTCTCGCGAGCAACGGGTTGGCGGAAATCCGTCGGATCCCGGTAAGCCTTCCGCCGGACGCCCGGCAACTGGACATCTTGTGGCTCAAGGAGATCGAGCAGCTTCGACGACGGGTCCCGTTCCCGTCGTGGACCGTGAGCTACCTTGTGGATGTGTGGATCTCTCGCTGGTATCCCTGGACCTGGGAATTCGAGCGGGATGCTCCCCGGCTCAAGCAGAGCTGGCTGAGAGCTGCAGGCCCGGGAAGCGTGCCGGAGTCGTACACGTCGAGGTGCGGCAGGATGGCGCGAATGGAGTACATCGCTGTCGGCCTCGATGAACAGCCGTACGCCCGAGCATTCAAGGCGCTGACTCCGGTCGGGGGCGGCGCCTCAGATCCGCAGACTTCCACCACCAGTTCGCCTCCCTAGGAGCCTGTCCGAGATTCGAGAACGCTTTCCTGTCGCGCGCCGAAGAATAGCTCCATCAAGGCTCGCTTTTGGCTCTAGTGGGCTCGATTAGCTCGAAAAGTGCGGCAGAATCACGCAAATGGGGCCAAAGCGACCT
>SXGS01766682.1_pt1 | contig 41739 bp, 36 predicted proteins | sample 3174681 | NCBI WGS metagenome assembly SXGS01 (sample SAMN11356861, study PRJNA531348) | freshwater metagenome | isolation source: freshwater sample F1-80 | place: China: Fuxian Lake, Yuxi | collected 2017-12-25 | reverse complement strand
GACGTGGCTGGCTCGCAAGTACGGCATGACCACACGCTTCATCGAGTTGGCCGGCGAGATCAACACGCACATGCCGGACTATGTCATCAACCGGCTCATGGAATTCCTCAACGAACAAGGCAAGGCGTTGCGTGGCAGTAAGATCGCCCTGCTAGGCATGGCCTACAAGAAGGACGTCGATGACCCGCGCGAAAGTCCTTCGTTCGTGCTGATGGAAATGCTGCTCGCGCGCGGAGCAGTCGTGACCTACAACGATCCGCACGTCCCGTCGCTGCCGAAGATGCGTCATCACGACGTTCCCGACATGGACAGCTCGCCGCTGACTCCGGAGTACCTTGCCGCACAAGACTGCGTGCTGATCGCGACCGATCATTCGGCCTACGACAGCGACTTCATCGTTCAGCATTCAAAGCTGGTGCTCGACACTCGCAATGCCAGCAAGAACGTCACGGTCGGCCGTGAGAAGATTCGCAAGGCGTGATTGCATTGCCCCGCGAGGAAAACGTCAGCCCGTTGGTCGCCAACAAACGCGGGTTTCAAGGGCAGCGATTCAACACGGTGCGCCAGGCGAGTAGCGCGTCGCGAGTGGCTCGCACATCGTGGACGCGCAGGAGGTCCGTGCCTTGAGCAGCCAATGCGAGGCTGACCCCCAGCGTGCCGGCATCGCGTTCTTCGAGCTCACGGCCGAGTACCTTTTTCAAGAACCGCTTCCGCGAATGGCCGATGAGCACGGGGCGACCGAGCGAGTGAAATGTCGCGATGTGCGAGAGCAGATCCAGATTGTGCTCGGCCGTTTTTCCGAAGCCGATCCCGGGGTCGAAGACGATCCGCTCGCGTGCGAGGCCGGCGGCTTCGAGTTCATCCAGACGTCGTGAGAAGTGTCGGCACACGTCGGCGACGACGTCGTCGTAGCGCGGCTCAACCTGCATGGTTTGTGGTGTGCCTTGAATGTGCATCACGATCACGCCACAAGCGGACTCACAACAAATGCGAGGCATGTCTGAGTCGAAGGTCAGCCCTGAGATGTCGTTGACGATTGCGGCTCCGACCTCCAGACATTGGCGAGCGACTTCGGCCTTGGAGGTGTCGATGCTGATCGGAGTTCTTGTTTGTCGAGCCAATTCACGCACCACAGGAACGACTCGTCGTAACTCCTCGTCCAACGGAACCGCTGTAGCACCGGGACGAGTCGACTCGCCGCCGATGTCGAGAATGTCGGCACCTTCCTCGACTAATTTCAGCGCGTGCTCAACGGCAGCCGACACCGAAGCAAACTTCCCACCGTCCGAAAAGCTGTCGGGAGTGACGTTCACAATTCCCATCAATTTCGTTTGACCAGTCATCTCCCATCGCCGAGAACCGACAAGCCACTCACGAGCGGATAGCGGTTCACGGACCGCTGGCGAATCTGAAAAAGTGAAATTCGGATGAGGCGGTGAATCCGGCTGCACTTGATTCATGTGGTGGTTTGACATTGGAGGCGTCACGGCTATCCTACCCCGCATAATTTGCCCATTCGGAAAAGTTTGTCCGATCATCAACGTTGCGTAACACCTAGCGTCCAGGGAGTGTCGGACGCGAATCGTCTAGAGCGGCAGAGCCATGAGGGCTTTGCCCGTTCGTCTCGGTGGAAGGCCAGGTGGCCACCATCATAGTGCAAGGAAAGGGAGACATCATGAGTCGTTCTATGAAGTTGGTTGCGTTGAGCGCGACCCTGGCCGTCCTGGCCGCATTCAGCGGTGCCGCTGAAGCCAAGGATTGCTGCAAGCCCGTGAAGGTTAAGTGCTGCAAGGCTCCGAAGCCGACCTGCTGCGCTCAAGCCGCTCCGGCCCCGTGCGCCACCGCCTGTGCTCCGGCCCCGTGCCAGGTCAAGACGGTGAGCTGCTGCAAGCCGGCCGCGACCTGCTGCGCCGCCAAGACCTCTTGCTGCTCGGCTCCGAAGGCCTGCTGTGGCAGTGCTGCTGGTGCTACGGCCGAACCGGTGAAGGAAGTTCCTCCGCCGCCGAAGGAAGAAGCCGCTCCGGCTCCAAAGGCTTAATTGCCTCTTGGACAGCTCGATGTGCGAATCCAGAAATCGAGTTGACCCTCACGGGTCGGCTCGATTTTTTTGCGCCCTAAAATTAGGTGAGTTCATGACAAAGACGTGCTCGCTGTCTGGCTTGACGCTCTTTGCAGCCACTCGCACAATCGCCACACATTGTTGATGAATCTTGTCCATATCAACCGCTTCATCCTGCTAGACGAGACCAGTATGTCGCAAAGTCTTCCGTCGATTCCGGTGGTTGGACTCGACCGTCGCAGATTTCTGATGAGCTTGGTTGGCACGTCGCTGTTTGCGATCGGGTGTGGTGCAGAGACCTACAAAAATCGCCTCACTGAGACTCAGAAGTATTTCGAGTATCTCGAAAAGGTGAACTCGGCACTCGGGCCGAAGGTGGTCCCGTTTGAAGGCGTGGAAATTCGTGTTCCCAAGCCCTTCGAGCAAATCCTTCCGCCCCCTCCACCCAAGGATGGAGAACCCGAAGCTCAACCCATTGATCCGAATAATGACCCTGCCCAATTGGGCTATCACCCCAACGTGCGCCTTGAAGGTGTGCTGGCCAGTTGGCGAGCAATGGTCGATTTGGAACCCTCGGGCGAAGGAATGGCCTACTTGCACTTGTTGAGCAACTTGCCGCGATGGGTCGAGAAGCAAACCAATAACGACATCGAGCCACAGTACTATCGCCGCGATCTGACGAACGTGCTGGCCAACGCCTACAACGTGCAGACGGAGACGACGGACTCCGCATGGCCTTGGGAAACGCTTCGTGATCGTGACTTCGCACCGTATGTCGGGAAGAAAACAGTCGAAACGATTTCGATCCCGCCTGAGGAACAGCCCATCAACGCCATCTTTTATTGGATGGAAGCCAAAGACGTGCATGTCGGATTGGTGCTGATCTTTCCGCGAGCGATGGATGCTCGGTTGAAGTTGGATGATCGCCTGAAGCACACGTTGGAAACACTCAAGGTGCCGTCGCAGCCCCCACAAATGAAAGCCAACAAATCGACGTCGGGCGGATTCTGAAAGTACCGTCATTGCTCGATGCGGCACATCGGAAGTCTGCGTCGAAGTTGCTCGGCTGCCGTTGCTGAGACGGCTGTCTTAGCGAGATAGAGTTCGTGCAACTGGCATAAGTGTGCCAAACAGCCAGTGCCACTGTCGGTGACTCGGCTTCCGATCAGCGAGAGGTGTCGCAGTTCCCGCAGGGAAGCCACTCCTCTCAAGCCGTCATCGCCGACACGAGTGAAACTCAAGTCGAGCATCCGGAGTTGAGCTTGCGCCGTTGCGAACTCTTGAAGTCCGCGATCTGAAATCTGTGAACCCGATACGTCCAAACTAACCGGCTTCACCGAAGCAAGCAAAGATCTCAAGCCCGCGTCGCTGAATGGCAAACCACGCAATTCAATCGCCAATTCGCTCAGCGACTGCAGAGCCGACAGGATGTCCGACTCGATGATCCCTTTTGGATTCAGGTGTTGCGCCTTCAATCGGACCAAAAGGCCTTCGGTTTTCGATTCACGAACGGCAAATCTCTTCACGACGGCACCGCGCTGCACCAAATCCCGAATGGCAGCGTCAGTTCGAAGATTGTCTGCACGACGCGCTAGATCCTCGGCGGTGATCGGCGACAGCAGTACCAAACTCAAGAGTACTGCGAAGAACTTTGGTGAGTGCCGCATCGGAAGACCTATTGAGAGTCCGCCTCATTCCAAGCGAAATTTGTGGCGAGCATAATGAATCGCGTCGATGAGCGCGTCCACTTCGGTCTCGGTGTTGTAGAACGCGAAGCTGGCGCGGGCCGTTGCCGGGACGTCGAGCCAGTCGTGCAACGGCATTGTGCAGTGATGGCCGGCTCGCACAGCGACCCCTTTTTGATCCAGCAGATCGGCGAGATCGTGCGGATGCACTTTCTCGACCGTGAAGCTGACGATCGAACCGCGATGTTCGATGGCCGGGCCATAAACCGTCACTCCCGGTTGTTGAGGCAACAACCGTAACGCCTTTTCGAGCAGCTTTGACTCCTGAATGTGGATCGCCTCGAAGCCAATCGACTGCATGTAGTCGATCGCTGCTCCGAGTCCGATCGCCTCGGTGATCGGGATCGTGCCCGCCTCGAACTTTGCGGGCAGTTCGCCCCACGTCGAGGTTTCGAGATGCACCTCGTTGATCATGTTGCCGCCACACAGGAACGGGTCCATCGCTTCCAACAACTCGCGTCGGCCATACAGAACACCAATGCCTGTCGGGCCGTAAAGCTTGTGTCCTGAGAACGCCAAAAAGTCGATGGTGGGATCGCGCACGTCGGTTGGCATGTGAGGGACGCTCTGTGCGCCATCGACCAAGATCAACGCTCCGACACTCTTCGCCCGCGACGCGAGTTCTCGGATCGGATTAATCGTTCCGAGCACGTTCGACATCGCCGTCACCGCGAGCAGTTTCGTCTTGGAGGTGATGAGCCGATCGAAGTGTGACTCATCCAGGCGACCATCAGCGGTTAACGGAATGAACCTCAGCCTCGCTCCGGTCGCCTTTGCCGTTTGCTGCCACGGGACCAAGTTCGCGTGATGCTCCATCTCGTTGAGCAGTATCTCGTCCCCCGGCTTCAGAAATTTTCGCCCCCAGGCATTCGCGACCAAATTGATCGACATCGTCGTGCCGGATGTGAAAACGATCTCGGCGGCATCTGCCGCGTTCAGAAAACGCCGAATTTTCTCGCGAGCCGCTTCCAGTTCGACGGTCACTCGATCGCCGAGTTGATGAATGCCACGATGCGCGTTCGCGGTGCAGGTCTCGTAGATCTCGCGCAGCTTGTCGATGACCAACTGCGGCTTTTGTGCAGTGGCACCGTTGTCGAGATACGCCAGCGTCGCTCCGTTCGGCAGCGGACGTGCCAGAATCGGAAAATCTCCGCGCACAGCCTGAACGTCGAACGGGCGGAGAGTCATGTTTTCCAGTGGCGTGCTCATTCGCAGACTTCTAGCCGGTGGTCGCGACCACCGGCTCACTGGCGTCCGTCGGTTGCGGCTGAGTTGGAGCGGAAACCTGATCCAATTCGTACATCAGCGTCTTGAGAACTTTGAATCCCAGTAACCCGCAACGTTGCCGAGTCGCCGTTAGCGGCACCTTCAACAACTGCAACATCTCGGGGGCTTGGAAGCCACGCAGTTCGTTCAATGTCTTTCCCTCGACGTGCTGGCAAAGAATCGACGCAGCCGCTTGGCTGATGGCACAGCCTTTTCCATTGAAGAAGGCCTCGGCGACTCGCCCGGATTCATCCAATTTCAGTTCCAACCGGATTTGGTCGCCACACAACGGGTTCTTTTCGCTGTGGGCACACGTCGGACTAGCGAGGTGCCCCTTGTGATAGGGACATTCATAATGGTCCAGGATGTAATCGTCGTAGAGATCTGCGTTCACGCCGGCACCTAATCGATTGCGGCCGATTCGCCGCTGTTACTTGGCTCTGTTGAGGTTTCGTTTTCGACAATTTCATCTGTCAAAATAGCAATGTCACCGCAAGGATCAAGCCTGCTGCACAGAACTGCGGATCGGCCAAGGTCGAATCGAGACATATCGTGCTGCGATCGGGGCCTCGCTTGTGACTGCAAAGCGCCATCAAGTGCCATTCATCGTCTGTGCCGTCACAGAACAATTCGCGTATCGAGATTCCTTCGAGTCTAGAACTGGAATGAACCGGAGCCAGTCATTAATTATGCGATTGGGGTGCGATTTCGTTCGTTTTTTTGACGAGGCTTTACGGGCGAAGGAACACCGATCGGAGCTTGTCGCGAGTTGGTTGACCGACTGTGGTCTCGCGTTAGGATGCTCGCCGCCGCTGGCCGAGCAACTGTGCGGGGCTGGCTTCAACACAACTCCTAGAACCACAGGCTCAATCGCCGGTGGAGCGAGTTTGCAAGGCGTTTTGGGTAGTCGATCGACGGGTCTCTGCCTAAACGTGTGACTTCAACGGTTATCACAGGTGTCATCGTGTTGTTCACTGCCGATGAGACATTGCTGTCAGTAATTGTCTGGATGTTGGCTTGGCTAGGCGGTGCGATTCTGGTCGCTTCGCCGACCTGTACTGCCGTCCGACGAATTCTGAATGGCACTGATTCATCCCGATCCGCGCCGCTGCAGAAGATGGCGAACGAGCGATTGTCACTGGAAGCATTTCTTCCGGTGCGTTGCCCAGTCCGATCTGTCAGCGATCGCACCGAGCCGCCCGACCGAATTCGGCATCTCGCCGAAAACGGCCTCGGCGGATGGCAGTCCGATGGCCGTTGAAGCTGAGTTCGGTTGATTTCGATTTTTGATCGGAATTTCAAACCGACCGATTGCCAACTCGCTCTGCTTGACATTGTTCGATTCTGACCGATGACAAAATGTCGAACGACTTGACCGATTGAGCGTGTGGTTTCGCAGATGGATTAAGGGCTGCGGAGCCATGGATAATGCGATTATTGGACTGGTAGCGTTGTTGCTGGGTGGTGCTGGCGGTTTCTTTTTTGAGCGGTTACGGCGTGGTGCCGCCTATCAGGATCGTGATGCGATCATCGCTCAGGCGCAGCGCGATGCCGACAATCTCAAGCGGACGGAAGAGATTGCCGCCAAGGAGATCGTTCTCAAACGCCGCGAGGAACTTGAACGCGAGGTCAACAAGACGCGCGACGAAGTTCGAGACTTTGAGCGGCAGCTCGACAAGCGCGAGTCATCGCTCAAAGAGCAGCAGGATGACCTCGTCAAGAAGGAGCGATTCCTGCAAACCAACCAGACCAAACTGGCTGAGCGTTTGAAGGCTATCGAGGCCCGCGACAAGGAACTCGAACGGCTGCTGCGCGACGAGCAGGAACAACTCTACAAAATCAGCGGACTCGACAAGCAAATGGCGACGTCGCAGTTGCTCGACCGGTTGGATCGCGAACTGAAGAACGAGACCGGCACGTTGATTCTCAAGCATGAAGCGGATCTGCGAGATCAAGCGGAAGTCAAAGCTCGTGAGATCATCGGAATGGCAGTGCAGCGCTGCGCGTCGCAGCATACGTCTGAGCTGGCGGTCAGCACGGTTGATATTCCAAGTGATGAAATGAAGGGCCGGATCATCGGACGCGAGGGCCGCAACATCCGCGCATTCGAGAAGGCCGCTGGCGTGGACGTCATCGTCGATGACACACCAGGTGTGGTCGTGGTCTCGGCGTTCGACAAAGTCCGCCGCGAGATCGCGCGGCAGTCACTGGTCAAACTGATCGAGGATGGCCGCATTCATCCGACTCGCATCGACGAAGTCGTTGCGGAAACGACCAAGGAGATGGACAGTTTCGTGCGCAAGACCGGTCAAGCGGCTTGCCAGGAAGTCGGCGTGCTGGGGCTGCACGAGAAGCTGGTGGACCTCATGGGGCGGCTGCATTTCCGGACCAGCTACAGTCAGAACGTGCTGCGGCATTCGATCGAAGTTTCGCACTTGACCGGTTTGATCGCCGAGCAATTTGGACTCGACGGCAACATCGCTCGCCGCTGCGGATTCCTGCATGACATCGGCAAAGCCGCCGATCACGAGATGGAAGGCGGGCATCCTGCCGTCGGTGCGGAATTGCTCAAGCGGTACGGTGAAAAGGGGGAGGTCGTCCACGCCGCGTTTGGTCACCACGACGATATTCGCCCCGAATACATCTACACGGTGCTGGTCGCCGCCGCCGATGCCGTCAGCGCGTCGCGTCCGGGTGCGCGGCGCGAAAGCCTGGATCGGTACATCAAGCGATTGGAGGAACTTGAAGCGGTCGCATTCGGGTTTCCCGGAGTCGATCAAGCCTTCGCCGTGCAAGCCGGTCGCGAGATTCGCATCATCGTCGACTCCGGCCGAGTCAATGATCGTGAAGCCGCCAAGATGGCTCGCGACATCGCCACCGCCATCGAGCAAGCTCTGACGTATCCCGGCGAAATCAAAGTGACGGTCCTGCGAGAAACCAAAGCGATTGAAATCGCTCGATAGCGGCCCGGATGCGACGTGTCTCCCAAATAAAATCAACCATCGGAATGCGAACCGCATCCATCACTTTCCGAAAGGGACGTTCAATCATGCTTTTACTCGCTCGGTCGTCGTTGTTGAGCATTCCGATGGTGTTCCTGATTCTTTGCGGCGCCAGCGTTGGCGACGACGCGACAGACGCTCGTGCGAAAAAGTTTGTCGATGACCATGTGACCAAAATGAGGCCACTCGACAAAGAGGCTGGCATTGCCTGGTGGGACGCCAACACTTCCGGCAAGGACGAAGACTTTCAGCGAAAGGAAGTCGCTCAAAACAAGATCGACGCTGCGTTGGCCGATCCGGTTGTGTTCCGCGAACTCAAGGCGATCAAGGAAACGGGCAAGGTCAGCGACAAACTGCTGGCTCGGCAGATCGACGTGCTGTACCTGTCGTACTTGGAGAAGCAGGTCGATCCGCTGCTGTTGCGTGAAATGGTCGCCAAAGCCAACGCCGTCGAGAAAGGCTTCAACGTTTTTCGAGCCGATGTTGATGGCAAGAAGCTGACCGAAAACGACGTCCGCAAGATTTTGAAAGACTCGAAATCGTCCGACGAACGCCGCAAAGTCTGGGAGGGTAGTAAGCGAGTCGGAGCCAACGTTGAAAAGGATTTGATCGCGCTGGCAAAGCTTCGAAATCAAGCGGCGGCGCAACTGGGTTTCACGAACTACCACCAGATGATGCTGCACCTCAACGAGCAGGAGCAGGGTCAGATTCTGAAGTTGTTCGACGAACTCGATGCGTTGACGCGCGAGCCGTTCTCCAAGGCCAAAGCCGAAATCGACGAACGGCTCGCGGCCAACTGTGGCGTCAAAGTCGCCGAATTGCGGCCTTGGCATTACCACGATCCGTTCTTTCAGGAATCGCCGACGGTGTTCGGCACGGACCTCGATGCGATTTACAAAGGCGCTGACATCCTGAAACTCTGCCGCGAGTTCTACACCGGCATCGGCTTGCCGATCGACGACGTGCTCAAACGCAGCGACCTGTTCGAAAAGCCGGGCAAGTCGCCCCACGCCTTCTGCACGGACATCGACCGCGAAGGTGACGTCCGCGTGCTGGCCAACATCGTCCCGTCCGAACGCTGGATGGACACGATGCTACATGAACTCGGCCACTCGATTTATTCCAGCAAGAACATCCCGGCGTCGGTGCCGTATGTGCTGCGAAGCGCGTCGCACATCCTGACCACCGAAGGAGTCGCGATGCAGATGGGCCGGCTTGCGAAGAGTGGCACATGGCAGGAGAAAATGGGAATCGCGTCCAAGGATGCTGCCGAACGAAAGATGCTCGGCGACGCCGGAGCGCGAGTGCTTCGCAATCAACTGCTGATCTTCTCACGCTGGTGCCAGGTCATGCTGCGATTTGAGAAGGGGCTCTATGAAAACCCGAATCAGGATCTCAACAAGCTGTGGTGGGATTTGGCGGAGAAGTACCAGCAGGTGCATCGACCGGACGGCCGCAACGCTCCCGATTATGCCAGCAAAATTCACATCGTCGGAGCGCCGGTCTACTACCACAACTACATGATGGGCGAACTGTTTGCCTCGCAGGTGCATCACACGATTGCCCACGAAGTCTGCGGTGGCAAAGACCCGCGCTCGGTCGCCTACGTTGGTGACAAGAAAGTCGGCGAGTTCATGAAAGTGAAAGTCATCGCTCCCGGCCAAGTCCTGAGCTGGAACGAACTCACCAAGTTTGCGACGGGCGAGGAACTCAATCCGAAAGCGTTCGCCAAAGATTTTCGGTCGGAGTAGTGAACGGCGAGCGGTTGGGCGTCAGTCCCCCGTGTGAAATTGAATTCGCCGCGTTGACTCGGTGGGCTGACGCCCAACCGCTCGCCGGTCGATCACTCTTTCGTCACGGCCTCATCCAAATTCAGAATCAGTCCGCTGACCGCCGTCCAGGCTGCGACTTCGACGGGATCGAGCGTCGCATCGGCTGGCGATTCGCCGGTGCGGAGGACATCAACCGCCTCGGCCGGATGGGCGCGGTAGTGCGCGAGATGCCGCACAACTCCGTTTCGCAACACGGCGATTTCGCGGTCGTTTGGTTCGCGAGTTAAGACGGCTCGAAACGCGAAACGCAAGCGGCGATCGAAATCGGCGCTGCCACTGGTCAGCGTCCGTTCGGCCAATTTGCGAGCGGCTTCGACAAAGCTGACCTCATTGAGCAACGTCAATGCTTGCAACGGCGTGTTGGTGCGAGTCTCGCGGACGATACAAGTTTCTCGGCCCGCCGCGTCGAAGGTCACCATCATCGGCGGAGCGATTGTGCGCTTCCAAAAAACGTACATGCCCCGGCGATACAACGCTGAGCCGTGATCTTGCACGTACTTTTCGGTGCTCTGCAGATCGTCCCATAGGCCTTCCGGTTGATACGGCTTGATCGACGGGCCACCGAGTTGCTCGACCAGCAAGCCGCTGGCCGCGAGTGCCTGATCGCGAACCATCTCCGCCGAGAGTCGCGAACGCGGGCCGCGCGCGAGCCAACGGTTGTCGGGGTCGCGTGCCAGCAGTTCGGCGCTCGCTTGCGAGGACTGCCGGTATGTGGCCGAGGTGACGAGTTCACGAATGATGCGTTTGATGTTCCATTTTTGAAAAACGGTATCACGGCTGTCGGCTGTCGGTTGTCGGCTGTCGGCTGCCCCTCCGAATTCAACGGCCAGCCAATCGAGCAACTCCGGATGCGTCGGCCAGTCTCCCTGTGAGCCGAAATCATCGACCGTCTTCACGAGTCCTTGGCCGAACAGTTGCTGCCAGAAGCGATTCACGGTGACTCGCGCGGTCAGCGGGTTTGCGGGATCGACCAGCCAGCGGGCGAGATGCAGGCGATTGGCTCGGCTTTCTGACGTCAGAGGCACGGGCAGCGACTTTGGAACTCCGGGAGTCACTGGTTCGCCGGGACGATCGTAGGCTCCGCGAATCAGGACGTGAGTCGTTCGGGGCTCGGGAGTTTCCTGCATCACCATCGTCGTTGGGAACGAATCGGCAAACTGTCGCTCGGCAAGTTCCAGTTGTCGCAGTTGCCGATGCGTGCTGCGAATGTTCTCCGGAGCATGGTCGGCCAAAAACGACTCGCGAAGTTTGTTCGACTGTGCGTCCGAGCGGTTCTTCGGCGGCAGCGACGCGATTCGCGAAACGGATTCCGGGACGGACAGAATTGCCACCTCGGCCGCGTCGAGTTGCACGTCGAACAGCCGGACATCGTCGATCGCGCCGCGAAATGGAGGCGTCAGGCCGCCGAAGCCGACGCGGAAAACATCCTTTGAGGCGAATGCTTGATTCAATTCATCGAGCACGATGCGCGGTTTCGCGAGCTGCCCGTTGACGAAGAACTTGACTCCCTCGGCAAACCGCGAACCGTCGTAGCTCACGGCGACATGCACCCATCGACCCAACGGAATCGGGTCGGCCGTTTCGACGCGCATCGCGTCGTCCAGCCAGCGCTTGATGAGGTTGAACTGCAACTTCCCGTTGTCGAGGCAAAGGTTGTAGCCGTCTGAGTTCGCGTCATCCGTCATTCGTGAGAGGATCGTGCCCGATTCCGCATCGGCCCGAACCCAGGCGGACATTGAGAACGGTTCGAAGAAGCCGATGTTCGCAAGATCGCCGACCGCGAAGCGTCGTTGCCCGTCAAACAGCGCCGCTTTGCCGAATCGCCCCTCTCCCAGCTCCACCGGAACTCGATCCGCGTCTTTGATGATTGGCGGACCGGAATTCGGCCCCAGCGGTTGCGGCTGATGACGCTCCTTCTTCGTTGCATCGCTGCGGGCCGGAGCGGGCTGACCGTCGCGATCGAACGGCAAGTACAGCACTTCGCCGCGAGTGACCGTCCAGTCGATTTCGGCCGGCAGCTTTTGAGCCACTCGACGCTCCCACTCTGCTTGCAGAGTCGGCACGGTTTCCATCAACCGATCGCTGAAGCCCTCGACGAAGCCCTGTTGGAATTGCATCGCCTGCAATTGCCGCTGCTGATCGCGAGTCGGAGTCCTCACGAATGGAGGCGAATTTCCGAACTTGATCGCTCGGCCCTTTTCCGGCACGTTGTTGAAAAAGGCGAAGACTTGGTAGTACTCACGCTGCGAGAATGGATCGAACTTGTGATCGTGACAGCGGCAGCAGCCCAGCGTCAGGCCGAGCCACACGGTCGCGGTAGTGTCGACGCGATCGACGACATACTCGACAGCGTACTCTTCTGGGATGATGCCACCCTCGGCGTTGCCGCGATGATTGCGGTTGAATCCGGTGGCCAGCACTTGGTCCATTGTCGGCTTCGGCAGCAAATCGCCCGCGAGTTGCTCCAGCGTGAATTCGTCAAACGGCTTGTTGTCATTGAACGCTTCGATCACCCAATCGCGCCAGCGCCACATGCTGCGGTCGCCATCCGATTGATAGCCGGACGTGTCGGCGTACCGCGCCGCATCCAGCCAGGGCCGAGCGAACCGTTCGCCAAATCGTGGTGACGCCAGCAAGCGATCAACCACACGCTCGTAAGCGTCGGGTGTATCGTCCTTCAGAAATTCTTCGATCTCATCCATCGAAGGGGGCAGGCCCGTCAGGTCGAGCGTGATCCGTCGCAGCAAAGTTGCGTTGTTCGCTTGAGGAGACGGCGACAAGCCCTCGCGGACAAGTCGTGACCGCACAAACGAATCAATGGAATTTCGAGCTTCGTGTTTCGAGTTTCGAGTTTCCGGCACTCGCGGCCGAGTCGGTGCCAAAAACGCCCAATGCCCCTGATACGTCGCCCCCTGTGCGATCCAGCGGCGCACAGTCTCGATTTGCTGCGGCGTCAGTTTCTTGCCCGAAGCCGCCGGCGGCATTTTTTCGTCTGAGTCGGTCGCGATCAGTCGGCGGAATAACTCGCTCTTCATTGGATTGCCAGGGACGAGAATTCGATGTCCGTCCCGCTCGACGAAAAGTTGCTCTGCGTTGTCGAGCCGCAAGTCCCCTTTGCGCTCCTTTGCATCCGGGCCATGACACTGAAAACAGACGTCGGACAAGATTGGCCGAATGTCCCGGTTGAACGAAACGGGTTCGTCTTGCGCGGCCAACGAATTCGTCAGCACGAGAACGATCGCGGCGAATGTCCATCGAGCGGTCATGGCGGCTACTGCCCTTTGCGTTTGAGCTTGTCGTCGTTGTCTTTCATGAACTGCTTGAGTGTGTCGGCGAAGTCGAGCAACCGCGTCCATTGCTCGACGTACAGAGTGACTGGCATCCGTTGCAGGCCGTAAACGCTGATCGCGCCTTTCTCGCTGACCTTGCAGTACAGCGTGCCGCGAGTCGGTGCTTCGGTCAGAAGCAGCTTGCCGGCTTGCTCCGGGGTAATCTCTCCCGATGCGACTTTTTGCAGGATCTCTTCTTTGGTCATGAGGCACTCCGTTGTTCAAGTTCGTAGTTCGGGCTTTCGCCAGCCTGTTCGGATCGTGCGGATTCTAAAGCCGAGTCGTCCGAACGCCTATGTCCGGTCGATCATTTGACGAAGGCGTTCGAACTACGCTGGAGTGGCGACCAGTCATGCCGATACGATTCTCAAGCGACTCCGGGCGAGCCGGGGGGCGTCAGCCCCCGGACAGGACAGCAGAGTGTCATGGCTCGACTGTTGGGGTGGATGGAAGAGGTGCTTATGCTGACGATTCTTGATGAAGGCGTTTCGCTGTGCGACCGCGTCAACCGGCGCGAGTGGCTGCGTGTCGGCAGTCTCGGCGCGGGAGGCTTGTCGCTCGCAAACCTGCTGGCCGCGAAGAATGGGGCACGAGCGGCGAACGGAACTGGTCGTGTCGCGTCGTTCGGAAAAGCGAAGTCGGTGATTCTGTTCTGGCTCACTGGCGGAGCGCCTCAGCACGAGACGTGGGATCCGAAGCCGGATGCCCCCGCGGAGATTCGTGGCTCGTTCGGCCCAATCGCGTCGAAGACCCCCGGCCTGTTCGTGGGTGAATTGATGCCCCGCGTCGCAACGCTCACCGACAAGATCGCCGTGCTGCGAGCGGTCGTCACCGGCGACAACGCGCATTCGTCGAGCGGCTATCAAATGCTGACTGGCGTGCCGCACATTCCGCTCAGCGCCGAGAGCGTGACGTCGAAAGCTCCGAACCTGTGGCCGTGCGCGGACTCGATCGTGCGGTCGCTGCGACAGGTGCGAAATGGCTTGCCGCCATCGGTCGTGCTGCCCGAACACATTTGGAACGACGGAAACTTTCCGTGGCCGGGACAGGACGCCGGGTTCCTCGGCAACAAGGTTGATCCGTGGTTGATTCACTGCGATCCGAGTTCACCGCAATTCAAAGTTCCTGCCTTGTCGTTCCCGGACGAGATCAGCCCCGTGCGGTTCGATGCTCGGCGGAGTCTGCTCGAACAAGTCAACCGGCAACTCGATGGAACGCTGCAAGGAGGCTCGATCCAGCGTTTCAATGACGATACGCAGCAGGCGATCGGCTTGCTCAGCGCGTCCGCCGCGCGACGAGCATTCGATTTGTCCTCCGAACCGGATTCGGTGCGCGATCGCTACGGCAATTCGCGGTATGCTCAGAGCGTGTTGCTCGCGCGGCGATTGGTCGAGTCAGGAGTCTCGATCGTCCGCATCAATTGGACGCGGATCAAAGATCAGCCGAACCAAGGGGGCTGGGACACTCACGCGACTCACGCCAAGGCTCTGCAATCACTGCTGATGCCGATCATGGATCAGTGCTACTCCGCGCTGCTCGAAGATTTGTCCGATCGAGGACTGCTCGACGAAACGCTGGTCGTTTGGCTGGGTGAGTTCGGTCACACGCCGAAAATCAACGGCAACGCCGGTCGCGATCACTGGGGCCATTGCTTCTCGATCGCTTTGGCCGGCGGCGGCATTCGTGGCGGAGTTGTCCACGGTGCGTCCGACAAAGACGCCGCATTTCCGATCGAAGGGCAAGTTTCCCCAGCCGACATGCTGGCGACAATTTATCACTGCCTCGGCTACGCGCCCGACACCGAGATGCACGACACCGTCGGCCGCCCATTCCCGATCAGTCGCGGCGAAGTCATTGAAGCGGTGCTGTGAGTGCTTCGTAGGGTGGGCCAAGTCATCGCGGCCCACCATGTCGCGATGGAAGCGGTGGGCCGCGATGACTTGGCCCACCCTACGGATGACAGAGAATCTTGAACGAGTACGTCGAACCGCTCGGAATGCGAGTGTTGATCCGCAAGGACGAAGGCCGCCAGAAGACGCGCGGCGGCATCGTGCTGCCTGACCACGCCGAGATTCCGACCATCACCGGCCGGGTCGTCGAGGTCAGCGTGCAAGTGCAGCGCGATCACGACTTCCCGATCGAGAAGTACGACAAGGTGCTGTTCCATCCGAAGAATGCGATTCCCGTCGACTTTGAGCAGACCAACGTCCTGTACGTCGTCCCGGTGGCCGACATCGTCGCTGTCTTCCGCCGCAATCCCGAACCAAAACGGGAGGTTGCCGACGAACTGGACGAACTCGATTCCGCCGATGGCGAGTTGGCGGAAGAATGAGCCGCATCGCGATCATCGGCGGCGGCATCACTGGCCTCTCGGCCGCGCTGCGAGTTCAGGAACTCGCAGTCGAGCAAAATCGTGATGTGCAAATCACGATCCTGGAAGAATCTGATCGACTAGGTGGCGTGCTGCGAACTGAGCGGATCGGCGAGTACCTCGTCGAACACGCCGCCGACATGTGGATCACGAACAAGCCGGAAGGACTGCGGTTGTGCGAGAAGCTCGGACTCACCGAGCGGCTGATTCCGACGAATGCACAGTTTCGCAAGTCGCTCGTCCTGCGCGACGGCAAAGCGCATCCGGTCCCCGAAGGATTTCATTTGATGGTCCCGGAGCAAGCTTGGCCCATGCTCCGGTCGCCGCTGCTGAGTTGGCGCGGAAAGTTGCGGCTGCTCGCCGAATACTTCGTCCGCGCTCGGCGTGACGGAGGGGACGAAAGTCTCGCCGAGTTCGTGCGCCGCCGTTGCGGAGATGAAGCATTCCAGCGACTCGTGCAACCGCTCGTCGGAGGCATCTACACCGCTGACCCAGAGAAGCTCAGCCTGAAGGCCACTCTGCCGCGTTTCATCGAGATGGAACAACAACACGGCAGTTTGATCCGTGCCGCGTTGCATCAGTCACGCGGCCGCTCACCGAGCGAGTCATCCAGTACCAGCGGCGCGCGCTACGGCTTGTTCGTGAGTCTGCCGAATGGCGTTGAGGAATTGGTCTCCGCGTTGTCCCGCCGTGTTGCCGAGTTCGCTGACGTTCGTTGCGGTGTGAGGGTGCTAGGAGTGCGGGCACTCAGCGAAGGTGGGTTCGGCATCCTGCGCGAGGGGGGCGGGCGTCTTTTTGAAGACGATCCACTGGATCCTGTTTCACCGAATTATTGGACAGGACGACCTGAGAATGACCTCAGTCCAAGTTCCGGTGTCCTTGTCGGTGGCGTAGACGTTGACCCGGTCATTTTGACTCAAGAACAATATGCCCGACTCATTGGCCTCACTTGGGCAAAGCAATTCGACGCGATGATCCTGGCCGTGCCGTCATACATTGCCGCGCGATTGTTGTGCGGATGGCAGCCCCAATTAGCCGCTGAGCTGTACCGCATCGAATATGCCTCGACCGCTGTCATTGCCACGGGGCACAAGCTGGCGGATATCGAACATCCACTGGATGCGTTCGGCCTCGTCATTCCGCACATCGAGCGCCGAAAACTTTTGGCCGTCTCCTTTACGAGCCGCAAGTTCCCCGGCCGAGCACCCGACGGTCATGTCTTGCTGCGGACATTCGTCGGTGGAGCCTTGCAACCGGAAATCATGGACCTCGGCGAATCAGCCCTGTTGGATTTGGTGCGCCGCGAGCTGCGCGAACTGCTCGGCGTGCGCGGCGAGCCCGATTTCGCTCGCATCTTGCGACACACCGAAGCGATGCCTCAATATCACGTCGGCCACATCGATCTCGTATCGCGCATTCACGCGGCGTCAGAGCAGTTTCGCGGCTTGGCGCTTGCTGGCAACTTCTTGACTGGCGTCGGCATCCCCGACTCGATCGCCAGCGGCGAAATGGCCGCGGACAAAGTGATGAAGCTGATGAATTCGAGTGCGTAGCTCAGTCGCTCCCGCGACTGAGATTCCATCCTGTGAAATTCTCATAGCGCGGCGAAGCCGCAAATGTCCAAGGTCCAAAACCCAATGTCCAATGAATGACCAATGACCAAATCCCAATGAGTCGTTGCCGTGAGGACTCCGATTCTGGGTTGCAATGCTCCGTTTTGGAATTTGGAGCTTCGGATTTCCTTGGTCATTGGGTTTTGGAAATTGGGATTTCTTGCTCAAAAAACATCGCCTTCGGCGATAACGATGTAGGGCGTCGATCTCCGGACGAGCACCGGAAAGTATTGCCTTCACCGGTTGAGTTTGCGACGAATCGGACGCGACGCCGAACCACACGAGTGACAACAAAACGACGGTCGTCGAGGGAGCGAGAACGCGAAATGACATGGCGCGCTCCAAGACTTGTCGGTTGGGCACTCTTGTCCGACCTGTGTTCGAAAATTGGAACAGGACCGGAAAGAGTGCCCATCCCACGAAAAAACGACTAGAAGCCTCACGCTCACGTGGTTACCCTGCTCCGCCATGAGTCACCACTCGCCACATCGTCTGGGGTGTTGCCGAACCGATCATCCGGCCGTCGGTCGGCGCGAACTGTTACAAGTGGGCTCACTGGGCCTGCTCGGCACGGGACTCGCCGATCTGTTGCGGCTGGAAGCTCACGCGGAACCGGTTGCCCGATCAAAGGCGCGGGCCAAGAGCGTCGTCTTGATTTTTCAGTCCGGTGGCCCTTCGCAGCACGAAACGTTCGATCCAAAACCCGAAGCCCCCGACGTGATCCGAGGGGACTACGGCATCACGCAGACGAAGCTCGCGGGGGTCAACTTTTGCGAGTACCTGCCAAAGCTCGCGGCACGCAACGACAAGTTCTCGATCGTGCGCACGATGCACCACGTCGCGCATCCGCAGTTTCGCAACGAGCATCTCAGTTGCATGTACCTGCTGCACACCGGCTCGACCGAAATGCCGGCGGGAGACACAAACGCCACGATCGCTCAGCCGCGAGACGGTCGGATCGAGTGGCCGTCCATCGGATCAATGATCGCGTTCGCAGCGCCGCCCGTCGCAGGCGAGTCGCTCCGAGACTCGAATTCCGGCTGGCCAGCCGGCATCGAACTCCCGCGTGTGAACTTGATGAATTATCCCGGCCGAGGTGCAGGGCTGCTCGGCCCAAAGTACGAACGCTGGAAAGTCGATCTCGCTCCGGTGTGCAAGTCACCCGATACCGCCGGCTCGTGCCCGAATTGTTTCAGCCACGATGACCCCAATGATCCCGAACGCGCCGCCGGCAAAGGCCCCAAAGCATGGTGGGACAATTCGAGCTGCCGCGATCCGTCATTCCGCCTGCCAGACGTCGGAGCGGGCGGTTCGACATTGAGGCAAATCGAGAATCGCACCGAGCTACTCGCGCGCTTTGACCAACTGCGTCGCTCGTTGGACAACGCCGAGCGAGCTGGCCGATTGGAGGCCTGGGACGAATATCGTCGCCAGGCAATGCAATTGCTCATCGCCAGCCGGCCGGGCAAGCAGAATCCGTTCGATCTGACTCAGGAGCCGGACCACATCCGCGATCAATACGGCCGCGAGGAATGGGGCCAAGGTTTTTTGGTGGCTCGCCGCTTGATCGAAGCGGGCGTCCGCATGGTGCAGATCAATCTGCGCGGCTGGGACACTCACCAAAATGCGTTTCGGGATTTGAAAGGGAAGCTGCTGCCATCGATCGACCACTGCCTTAGCGGGTTCCTCGACGATCTTGCCGCGCGCGGTTTGCTCGACGAGACGCTGGTGGTGATGTGTGGCGAGATGGGTCGCACGCCGCGCATCTCGCCAATTGCCGTCGGCGGCAAGAACGCCAGCGGCGAAATCTTCACCCCCGGCCGGCACCATTGGGGGGACGTCTTCCCCTGCTTCCTCGCCGGCGGAGGCATCCGCCCCGGCCAAGTCATCGGCCAAACCGACGCACACGCCGGCCTGCCGGTCAGCGATGCGTTCACACCGAGCGACCTTGCCGCCACGATCTTTCATCAACTTGGCATCGACTCGCACGCCGAATTCCAAGACTCGCGCGGCCGGCCGTATCGAATCTTTCAAGGCGAGCCGATTCGTCCGCTGCTTGTCTGAATCGGTTCGTCGTTCGACGGCGTAAGACCATTTCCGGGAGTTGCCCCATGTCAGAGACTTCTGATTCGGACATCAATCCCCCGTCGAAGCATCGCCTCTGGCTCGTGCTGGTTTTGTTGCTGCTCGTGTTGTATCCGCTGAGCCTGGGACCTTACGTTGGGGTTTTGACACGCAGCTCGGGCGGAGTGCTGCGTGCAGATGACTTGTGGTTCTACCAACCACTCATTTGGTTGGCTGAGCACTCGCGGGTGATGCACCGCACGCTGGACGCGTATATCTGGCTCTTCCTCTAGCCGAACACTTTCGTCACGACCTCACCCGCCACATCAGTCAGCCGGTGATCCCGGCCTTGGTGGCGAAACGTCAGCTTCGTGTGATCCAAACCGAGCGCGTGCAGGATCGTGGCTTGCAGGTCGTGAACGTGGATCGGATCGGCGATGGGGTGATAGCCGAGGTCGTCGGTCTCACCGATGATTTGGCCACCGCGGACTCCGCCACCGGCGAGCAGCATCGTGAAGGCGAACGGGTGATGGTCGCGGCCTTCTTTGCCGGGGTTGATTCCTCGGCGGACTTCGTTCATCGGCGTGCGGCCGAACTCACCTCCCCAGATCACCAGCGTGTCGTCGAGCAACCCGCGTCGCTTGAGATCGTGAATCAGCGTGGCGGAGGGACGGTCGGTCTTGTCGGTGTTCTGCTTGAGCTTGTTGTTGAGGTCCGCGTGATCGTCCCAGGTGTAGTGATAGAGCTGCACGAAGCGGACACCCCGCTCGACCATCCGCCGAGCCAGCAGGCAATTCCGCGAGAACGTGTCGGTCTTCTCGTCGCCGATGCCGTACTCGGCCAGCGTGTGCGGCGACTCCTGCTTGAAGTCGAGCAACTCCGGCGCGGCCGCCTGCATCCGAAACGCGAGTTCGTAGCTTTCGATCCGCGTCGCGATCTCCGGATCGGGCTGCTGTTGCTGACGCAGCCGATTGAGATCGTTGATCGCATCGAGTCTTTGTCGTTGTTGTTGACGGGTGACTCCACCGGGATTCGCGAGATGCAGAATCGGATCACCCTGACTGCGAAACGTCACGCCACGATGCATCGCTGGCAGGAACGCACTGTCCCACAGCGCGGTCCCGGCGATGTCCCCCGGCCCGTTGTTCGAAAGCAGCACGGTGAAACTCGGCAAGTTCCGCGACTCGCAGCCGAGCCCGTAGGTGATCCACGACCCCATGCTCGGCATCCCGAACCGAGGCACGCCGCACTGCATCTGAAGCTGCGCCGGATCGTGATTCGGCACGTCCGTCTTCATCGTGCGGATCATGCACAGGTCATCCGCGCACGTCGCCAGATGCGGCAAGTAGTCCGAGAAGTCCATGCCGCATTCGCCATGCTTCGTAAACTTGCGAGGCGATGCCCAAACCCGCGCACTCCCTTTGATCAGCGAATCGCTCAACCCTTCGAGAAACGACGCCGGCACCGGCTGGCCGTGCAGCTTCTGCATGACCGGCTTCGGCGAGAACAGGTCGAACTGGCTCGGCGCGCCAGCCATGAAGAGGAAGATCACGTTCTTCGCACGCGGCTCAAACATCGGTCGCTTCGGAGCGAGCGCGTTGCCGGCCGAGTTCGCCGTCGCCGCGAACGACGATTCGCCACTCAGCAACTGAGCCAACGCCATCGAGCCCAGGCCGCAGGTTGACCGAGTCAGGAACGCGCGACGCTGAAGCTGATGAAAGGATTCAAAGTCGGTCATCTCAATTACTCCGAACAAACAACTGGAACACTAATCTCCGCTGATCTTCACTAATCAAGATTCTTGTTTGCCTTCATTAGCGATGATCAGCGCAGATCAGCGTTCCACCCTGTCTTCAATCCCGTGTGATGAACTCATGCAGGTTGAGCAACACGCTGGCCAAGTTGGTCCAGGCGGCTGACTCGTCTTTGTTCGTGTCTCGTTGAAAATTGAAGTATTGCTGCAATCGGGCGAGCTCGGCTTCCGTACCGGATCGGCCGAAGCAGATTTTCCAGGCGAATCGCAGACGGTCTTGATCGCTCACTCCCCCTTCACGACGGACTCGTTCGGAGAGCGCGGTGGCCATCTCGCCGAAGACCGGGTCGTTGAGCAGAGTCAGCGCTTGCAGCGGCGTGTTGGATCGGTCGCGGCGAGTGCAGACATCGACCGGCGGCGGAGCATCGAACGTGATCGCCTGCGCGAACGGCGAGGTTCGCAGGATGAACGTGTAGAGGCCGCGCCGATACCGATCCGCTCCTTCGCTGGTCTTCCACGAATTGCTGCCGAATGCTTCCATCGTGACCCGCTCGTGCTGCGGCGGAAAGACGCTCGGCCCGCCGAGCTTTCGGCTGAGCAATCCACTGACCGCGAGCGCCGAGTCACGCACGGTCTCGGCCGGAACTCGCAAGCTGTTCTGCCGGGCAAGCAACACGTTGTTTGGATCGCGCGTCGCGAGTTCCTCTCGCGGACATGACGATTGCCGATACGTTGCCGAGGTGACAATCTGTCGGTGCATGCGTTTGATGTCCCAGCCGTAGGTCGGCCTTCCTTGGCCGACTCGGTTGCTTCCCAGAGTTTCATCGCGCTCCGGGTCAGGTTGGGAAGCCTGACCTACGAACTCCGCGGCCAGCCAATCGAGCAACTCCGGATGCGACGGCGGATTGCCTTTCGTACCGAAGTCGTCGGACGTTACGACGAGGCCGCGACCGAAGAATTCTTGCCACATCCGGTTGGCGGTCACGCGAGTGGTCAGCGTGTTGTCGGGCGAGACCAGCCAGCGCGCGAGTGCGAGACGCGGTGCGTCGCGCTGTGCGCGGGTCTCCTGACCCCGCACTGACGTTGGACCGAAGGTCTCCTCGGATTTGGGAGACCTGCGGTCGGTCGAAGCGGCGGGGTCGGGAGACCCGCGCCGAACGCAGGCCGGGATCTCCGGCGAAACGTCCGCACCTCGACTGCGGAATTCGCCCCGTTCGTGGATATAGGTCTGACGCGGAGCGAATGCCGCTTGCATCACCGGAGCGCGCGTCGCGTGAGCGGCTGGAAACTCCTTCTTCAACGCGATGAGCTTCTGTTGCAGTTCGGGCAGCTTCAGTTCGGCGAACTTCTTCGCATCCACGATCGAACCGTGAGCCAAGAAGTAGTCGAGCCAGTCGTCTTGCTGCCGCTGCGTTCGTTTGTCCCACGGAAGACGCACGATCTCGCAGCCTTCAAGTTGTCCTTCGCCCAAGTGGCCGCCCCAGATTAGGCCGAGGACTTCCCACTGCCGATCCCAAACATGGTCTTCGCCCGGATGCGCCGCTGCGTACAGAGCCTTCGTCTCCCACTGTTTTTGCAGTTCGGTCAGCCCCGTGCGAAACGGCTCGACGACTTCGCGTCGTCGCCGTTCGTACTCCGGCCGCGAGCGTTGATAGCTGGCGACTTCGTCCGGCAGCGGCGCGTCGATGTTGACCTCGTCGGCGTCATCGAAGAAGGCGAACATCCGGAAGAACTCGGCCTGAGTCAGCGGGTCGTACTTGTGATCGTGACACCTCGCACAGCCCACGGTCAGGCCAAGCCAAATCGTGCCGACCATCGACGTGCGATCCACGATCTGAGCGACGCGGAACTCTTCGAGGTCCGCTCCGCCTTCGCGATTGCTGAGCGTCTGCCGGAGGAAGCCCGTGCCGAGGACGCGGTCGAAATTAAATCGATCTTCGGCGAGCCGGGGGGCGTCAGCCCCCGGAGGAGTTGGAGTGTTCGCGGATGTCCGGGGGCTGACCCCCCCCGGCTCGCCTGGAGTCAAGAGGTCTCCCGCAATCTGCCGCACCGTGAACTCATCAAACGGCAGGTTGTCGTTGAGCATTCGCGTGAGCCAATCGCGATAGCGCCAGGCGACCGGGCGTAACTGATCGGTCAGATGTCCGTCGCTGTCGCCGTAATGACACAGATCGAGCCACGGCCGAGCCCACCGCTCCCCGTAATGTGGCGACGCGAGCAGCCGATCCACCAGCCGCTCGTAAGCGTCGGGTTGCTCGTCGTGGACGAACTCCGCGACCTCCTCCGGCGTCGGCGGCAGTCCGATCAAGTCGAGCGTGACTCGCCGAATCAACGTGACGCGGTCGGCATCCGGCGACGGCGCGACGTTCTCTTTCTCCAAACTCGCGAGCACGAACGAGTCGCTGCCGTTTCGCGGCCAATCGGCTTTCCGAACACGCGGCGGAGTCGGACGAGTGATCTTGCGGAAGGACCAATGCAGTTCGTCGGCGGTTATGGGCGATGAGGAGATTGTGATAAGTAGCGATGCGGTCAAAAGCGTTCGGCTCATCACGCTTAGCGCGATGGCTAAGTAGCCGTCAACGCTCCGCGTGACATACCGAACATTCTCCAACGCCCAATGCTCAAAGCGATCCGCGTTCATAATGCCGGACTCCCGCGCCTTCGAATAATGCGCGTACTACTTTCCCAAACCGAGACTTCGGCCCGTTCTCCGCGATGTACCGCCAATAATACTCGAACTGCTCAATTCAGCGAACCATCTGATCGAAGCCATCTTGCTGCCAGACGCGATCTTTGCGTTTGAGTTCTCGGCTGATCATGACTGGTCGGTAGTGCTTCCATGGCGGACCAACTTCCTCCGCAAAACTCTTTTGCCTTCCCTTCGTCCCTTCTGGCCTTTGTGGTAAAAACCATTGCGTCTTTCTGGCCCCATACAACTCTTCCCACCAAGACTCGACGGAGACACTCTGATGAAGCTGGGCATCGTGACGTACATGTGGGGTGCGGATTGGGATTTGCCGACGCTCATCAAGAATTGCGAGGCGACCGGCTTTGAAGGAGTTGAACTTCGCAGCACGCACAAGCACGGCGTCGAACCGTCGCTGACGAAAGAGCAGCGGGGCGAGGTTCGTCAGCGGTTCGCCGATTCGAAGGTGACCTGCGTTGGGCCTGGGTCAGCGTGCGAGTATCACAGCGTCGATCACGGCGTCTTGCAGCGGAATATCGACCTCACGAAAGAGTTCGTGCTGCTTTCCAAAGACATCGGCGGCAGCGGCGTGAAAGTCCGACCCAACGGCTTCAACAAAGGGGAAGACGAAAAGAAGACCATCGAGCGGATGGGGCTTGCTCTGCGCGAGTGCGGGAAGTTCGCCGCCGATCACGGGCAAGAGATTCGAGTCGAAGTCCACGGCAATGGGACTCAGAAACCAGCCGTGATGCGCGACATCCTGAAAGTCGCCGACCATCCGCAAGTCGTCGCCTGCTGGAACTCGAACCCCGGTGAGACCGTGAACGGCTCCGTGAAGGCGAGCTTCGAACTGCTCAAGGACAAACTCGGTTCGACGACGCACATCCACGATCTTTACGACCCGGACTATCCGTACCGCGAGCTGTTCGCGCTGCTGAAGAGTGTCGACTACAAAGGCTGGTGCCTGTCCGAAAGCCCGGCCACCACCGACACCGTCCGCGTCATGCGCTACTACCGGGCACTGTTTGACGAGTTGACGAAATAGATTGCCAAGCACGACGCGCCAGCGAGTGGTCCAGACCAACTCCACTCGCTGGCGCGTCGTGCTAGAGGCTGTTCAGCATCCGCGTCCGTTGTAGCCACGTTCGCCAGAACGTGGGTAATCCTTCCCCTCACGTTCTGGCGAACGTGGCGACAAACAATCATCGACAGCGAAGGAAATGACATGAATCGTGCTTGCTGGTTTCTGGGAATCTCTCTGCTGTTGCCATTTTGTGGTTCGGCTCGCGCGGCCGACGATCCGACCAAGCCGGTGGACTACGAATGGGTCAAGATCACGATGAATGCGGCGTTCGCTCCGCGAGACGGCGCGGGGGCGTTGTCCTTTCAAGGCAAGATGTGGTTCATCGGCGGATGGAATCCGGGAGCGGCGACTCGCAGCTTCTTTCCGCGGATCTGCAACAACGAAGTCTGGAGTTCCAAGGAAGGGGCGGAGTGGATTCTCGAAAAACCAAACACGTTCAAAGACCGCTCGTTCGATGCCAAGGCCGATTGGGAAGGCCGGCACACGGCGGGATACGCCGTCTACAAAGACAAGCTGTGGATTCTTGGCGGAGACTGCAATCAAGGGAATTATCAGCCCGACGTGTGGAACTCGGCGGACGGCAAAAAATGGAAACTGATCAACCCGTCGACACCGTGGGGCCAGCGCGCGTTGCAATACACCGTCGTCCATGCCGACAAGATTTGGGTCATGGGAGGCCAGACGATGCCGGCGTTCGTGAAGTCGGAGGAAGCGTTTTATCGCGACGTCTGGACGACGACCGACGGCGTTGAGTGGGCTCAAGTGAAACCGCAGGAGCCGTACTGGTCGGCTCGCGGCATGATCGGCGGCAGCGCGGTTCACAAGGGGCGCATCTGGATTCTCGGCGGCGGGACGTACGACACTCCCAAGACGCCGACTCGGCAATACATGAACGACGTCTGGAGTTCGGCGGACGGAGTGCAATGGAAGCGGCACGTCGAGGCCGCTCCCTGGGCACCGCGGCAGTATCACGATGTCGCCGCGTGGGATGACCGCTTGTGGGTCTTCGAAGGCTACGCGAAAGGGAACCGCAACGACGCCTGGTACTCGGCCGACGGCGAGCACTGGTTCGAGGTGCCGAACACTCCGTGGAAGCCGCGTCACGCCGCCAGTGTGTTCGTCCACAACGGCTCGCTGTGGATGGTCGCCGGCAACAACATGGAATCGGACGTCTGGCGACTGCGACGCAAGTAGTCCCTCAGCACTCACTCCCCCTCCGCGACGGCGGTTTGTCATACACGCTGGTTCTACGAGGCATTCGGCACCACGGCGACGCACTCGATCTCAAACTTCAGCGACGCTGGCAAGCAGTTCGTGACCGTCGTGCGCGCGGGAAACGGCGCGCGAAAATAATCGCGATAGAGTTGATTGAACTGAGGCAGATCGGCGTCCTCGCGCACATAGTTGCGAGTCTGCACGACGTGCTCCAGCCCGCAGCCAGCGGCCTTGAGCACCTGAGCCATGTTGTCCAATGAGCGACGAAACTCACCCTCGAACGAGTCACTCACGATCTGGCCGGACGCATCGACCGAAGCTTGGCCGGAGACAAAAACCAGATCGCCAACGCGCACGCATGTGCTGAACGGAAGGTGCGATGTCGGTGTCTCTGGATCGCGCGGGAAAGTGACGTTTGGAGGCATGGTGAATCTCAAGAGCCTGAGGGGCTGACAGGCGACCCACCGGTCGCCACGGATTCGGTCGCCGGCCGTTCGATGACCGGTTGCTGCGAGGCGGCGACGCCCACCAACGGCAACGGCTCCGCCTTCGGCGGCGGGCCGGGAATGTAAACCTGATCGAGCGGCGTCCCGTCATCGCTTTGCCGCAGCAGGAAGTAAATGACGGTCGTCGCCGACCAGAACAGACTGACGACGACACCGAGGCAAACGATATTCAAGACATGGAGCCACACGGCTCCCCCGTCACTCTGCAATGCCGGCCCGACGCTCCAATCGGCCAACCAGACGACGGCATCAAAGAAATATTCCACCACCGTCAGCGCGAAGAAGCTGATTCCGAAAGCCGTCAGCCAAGCCATCAACAACAAAAACCAAAACCGATTCATCACATAACCGAATGCTCGACTGAGACCATCGACTCCATCGCTCCCTTCGGTGCTAATGGCCGCCGTCATCAATGGCCAACTCAGGCCCGTGAGTGCCAACAAGAATGCCATCACCATCGCGCAGAGGATTGGGACGAAACCGAAGAAGGTCAGGACTATGCCATTTGACACATCTAGCCAACGCTCCAATCCGCCAACACTCGCTGCCAACAACGCGAAGACGCCAACACCCAGCATTGGCAGCAATGGGCAATAGACGTAGCTTTGCCAGTTACGAAGAGAGAACCGCAAGGCTGCCCGCAGCGATACCGATTCGTCCCGTCCGAAACGCACCGCCATCATCCGGCAGAGAGCGCCGCCAAATACCGCCCAGACAAGCGCAGCCCAGAGCAGAGCCGTCCATGCGGTCGCGACATCAGACCAACTATTTCTGAATTCAAACAGTCGCTTTGACGGCTGATAAATCGTCTCAAACGGCCAGGAGTACCATTCACTCGCTTGTTGATGACGTCGCAGAAAAGGGGAATCATCATCACGTCTGAGCTGTAAGGCATCATGGGAACGGAGCCATTGCCCCTCGATCACCTCGGTCCGTCCAAATGCTTTTGAGATCGCGTAGGATAAGTCCGTGAGAGTCGGGAAAAGAGCTTCGGAGTCCTTCTCTCCGTGAAACGGCAACTCACGCAACGCCGAATTGCCCAGGCCAAAAACCAGCACTGCCAACGTTGCCACGGCAATCGCTCGAAACCGGAACGCCAACTGGGGAATTCGCAGCAGATGCAGGCACGGGAGCACGCTGTGCCAGCGGATGGTGTCCACCGTGATGTGTTTGTCGGTCATCGTCGCCTCCTGCGAACGTGGCGGTTGGTCGGGATTTGGCCGGGCATGATAGCCGAAGAAATGTCGAATGACGAAAGACCCAATGACGAAAGAATGACGACGCTCGATGGTCGCGCCGCGCTCGGCGCGGGTCTCCCGACCCCGCCGCTCACTCGACCGCAGGTCTCCAAAACGAACAGGAGACGCAACTCCGCAATTCAACGGACATTCTCTGAGACATGCGGCCCAGCGCTTCGGCGGGGTCAGGAGACCCTCGCCGAGCGCGTCGTCATTCGTCATTCATGTCCCTATACTCCGCCGCGTTTGAACCCCCAAGCCCCACGGAGTTGCCTCATGGATTTGCTCAGCACGTTGCCCGGTTCGTTGATGGAAGGATTCTTTCCCAAGGGTTGGGACTTGGCCAAGATCGACAAATGCGTTGACGACAACCCGGCGAACATCACGGTTCGGCAAAAGTCCTGGCACCGCCTCTTTGAGCCAATCCCGTGCGCGACCGTCGCCGATTTCGACATGATGCTGGGCCACGAAATCGCCATGACGATCAAGAAAGCTCGTGATGCCAACGAAGAGGCGTTGCTCATTCTGCCCGTCGGCCCGATGGGCATGTATCGCTGGGCCGTCTACTTCCTGACCGAGTGGAATGTGTCGTGCAGCCACGTCTACGGCTTCAACATGGATGAGTGGTCCGACGCCGTCGGCAACACGCTCCCTCCGGAAAATCCTGGGTCGTTTCAGTACTCGATGGAGAAAGCGTTCTACGGGCCGCTCGGCAAACTGACGCCTCCCAAGAGCCAGCGGTACTTCGCCACAAAGAAGATGCTGCCGACCTACGCCGCTCGGATCAAAGAACTTCGCGCGAACGGGGCCAAGCTGACGGTCATCTTCGGCATCGGCCGAGTCTGTCACATCGCCTTCTGGGAACCGCACTTCGCCGCTGAGTTCGCTTCCGAAGGGGAATGGAAGAAGCAAACTCACCGCCTGGGCGCGAAGCTGCATCCGCTGACGGTCGAGCAAAACGCGCTCACCAGCTTCAAGAGTCGTACGACACTCGTGCCTGCGTACGCCAACACGATTGGCCCTGGCTTGTTCCTTGGGGCCGACAAGATCATCGGCGGCGCGGACGGCTCGTTCGGTCGAGGCATGATGTGGCAGGGACTCAGCCTATGGATGACGCTGCGTCATGCGCCGACGTCGTGGATTCCATCCACCTACATGCCGACACAGCCCGGCCGACTGTTCTTCCTGAAAGAACTGGCCGGCCCGCTCGTCGCCGACTGCAACTGAGCACTTTGGAATGCGGCATGTCAGTGCCGCTTTGGATTCTTTTTCATTCGCCCCTCTTTGAGTTGAAATCAACCGTACCGCGACCGTTAGGAAGCGGCCTCGCGCCTCGACGCTGACCGCTCCCTGACGGTCGCGGTACGGTGAATTCAGGAGCCATCATGGCCACATCACGCAACTATTCGCCGTACCAAGAAAAGATCATCAAGCGGTTCTACGACAACCGCGACACGATCGACCAAACTCGGCTGAGCGATCTCGCCGCCGAACTGTACCTCGCAGAAGGCAAGAAGCGCGAGCGTCTCTGGAAGCAAGCGGGCGAAGTCATGGAACGGCTCGGCGTGCCGCAGTCGCGGCTCGATCACGTTCTGAAATCCGCCGACCCCGCAATCCTGGCCGAGGTCGTCCAAGACGTGATCAACGGCCACATCCAACCGCCACCAAAGAAAAAGCCCGGCACATCGTAGACCGGACGCCCACGTCCGGTCAGACCTGCGGAAGTTCGGACGTTGGCGTCCGAACGACAAACGATGACGGCTGGAGTTGCCCCAATTCATCGGGATACACTCCGACCAATGGGCCGATGCGAATTCGGCCGCGACCGTCAATCGGCAAGCGAGCGAATCATGTCCTCCAAAACCAATCCCGTTCCGAAAGTGCCGAAGAAGTTCTGCGGGCTGTGGATTGCTTGGAACCATGCGCAAACCAAGATCGTGGCCAGCGGCAAGACACTTCCCGACGCCATCGCCGCTGCGGAGGTCACCGGTGAGAAGCAGCCCATCTTCACGAAAGCCCCGCAGACGGAATCCCGATTCGTGGGTGGCTCTCGATGAAGTTCGCCTACAAACGCTACGAGATTCCGAAGTCACCTCTCGATGGTTCGACGGAGATTCATCGGCCGGAGATTGTGGTCCATCTGATCGGTGAAGCGGGCGAGATTTACTGTTCAGGGCTGGTTGATACCGGTGCGGACAGCGTGGTGATCGGGCAAACGATCGCTCGGCAAATTGGCGTCAAGTTGCAACCAAAGCACCGCTGGCAGGTTCACGGCTTTTCCGGCCACACGCTGGAGGCAGTTCGAGGACATCTTGAAGTCGAAATCGTCAACCAATCGGAGTCGTTCTGCTGGCAGCTTCCAGTGGCCGTGGTCATGTATCCCGATCTTATGAGCGAGGAAATCGTAGTGCTCGGCCAATCCGGCTTTCTCGAATACTTCGACGTCCGATTCTTCGGCGATGCTCACGTTGTGGAACTGAAACCGAACGCGAGCTTCCCCAAGAAACGCCGACGGAAACTGACGTAGCCACAATTGGAGATTGTCGTGGACGAGTTTCTGATTGGCAGCACCGATGGCATCGGCAGTCTATTGTTCTATGACCGTTCACCACTTGACTCTCAATTACCGCTTGAGCATTTCTGGGTTCGAGTCACAGATCTCAACCTGTCTGCTGCTGGACGGGTCTGTGAAGGTTATGTCTCGGGACACCCCGCACGGCTGTTCGCTGAATTGGCACATCAATGGTCTGGTTGGCCTGACGAGTTGACGTGGGAGTCGATTGAGGGAGAACTCTTGCTACGGTGCAGTCACGACGGACTTGGACACATTGCGATTTGTGTTGAGCTTCGATCCGGGTATATGCCCGATGATTGGCGAGTGTCGGCCACGGTCTTTGCCGAAGCTGGCCAGTTGGAAGTCATTGCCCGTCGAGCCGCATTGTTCTTCGGGCAATCGCGGTAGGCTCGATCTCCTGCGGCTATTCACGGGAGAGCTTTGACTGCTCGCGAATGATTTCCACGACGGCACTCGCGGCTTGCGGCTGCGCAAGAGCAAGGAGATTTTGACGGAGTCGGTGTCGTAGAGGCTGATCGCTCAAGAGTTGGACGAGAGAGGCTCGCAAGAAGTCGGCGGCGGACGAGGTCGTTTCGGCCACGAGGGCGGCGGAGTGGGCGGCGAACAGGCGGGCGTTGAGACGCTGGTGGTCGTGAGCCGAGGTCGGGAGCGGGACCAAAAGGGCTGGCAGTCCCGCGCACGCGAGTTCGGCCAGCGTGGTAGCTCCCGCTCGCGAGATGACGCAGGTGGCGCGGCGGTATTGCTCGGCCATGTCGCGAAAGAAGGGTTGCACGTCGGCCGCCAGCGACAACGCGGCATAACGCTGACGAATCGCGTCGAAATCAGCCGGTCCGGTTTGATGCACGATCCGCCAACCAGTGAGTTCGGTTTGCAGAGTCGCGAGAGCATCAAGCACGGCAGCGTTGAGCGATGCCGCTCCCTGACTGCCGCCGAGGATGAGCAGCATCGAATTAGTCTCACGGCTCGATCCCACCCCTTCTCCCCCCGGGAGAAGGTGGCCGAAGGCCGGATGAGGGACGGCGTCACGGTTGACTCCCCTACCTTCACTTTTCTCCGGTAAGAAAAATCTTTCGTCCTGCGGTCCCGCACCCCGGCCCGCTCCCAAAGGGAGAGGGAGAGAAACGCGGCCGCCAGCCAGCGCTGCGATCTCAGCACGGATCGGATTGCCGGTCACAACCGTCTTCACGACGCTAGGCAATCCGTTCGCGGCTTGTTTCCACGGCAGACAAACAACCTCTGCGAAACGGCTCAACCAGCGAGTCGCCTTGCCGGGGACGACGTTCTGTTCCAGCAGCACGATCGGCACACTTGCTCGCCAAGCAGCCAGGACCGGGGGAACGCTGGCAAAGCCGCCGAGTCCGACGATCACGCTCGGACGCTCGCGAGTCATGATCGTGCACGCCTGCCGGTACGCTCGCCAATTGTTGACCAACGATGAGCCGATGCGTGTCGGACTCAGCGACGGCGAGACCGACGGCAACGCGACATGTTCGAAGCCTGCGCCGACGACGATGTCTTGTTCAATCGGTTTCTGCGATCCGACGAACAACACTCGCGCGTCCGGTTCGCGAGCGAGTAACTCGCGAGCAACCGCGACGCCGGGAAACAAATGCCCGCCGGTACCGCCGCCGGCAAAGATCACGCTCCGTCGTGTTGTGGCATTCGTCATGTCGCTAATGTAGTCCAGCCCTGTCAGATTTGCTGCCTCTTTGGACTGCTGCGACCTGAGTCGCAGCTTTTCAAACGACGCTGTTGATCATTTGATATCCGTTTTGGAAAACGTCGTGTGTTGAAAAGCGACGACTCTGGTCGTCGCAGTCCAAATTCGGAGGTGTTGCATGGCAAGCTGCATGAGATTCTGGTTCGTCGCGTCGCTGCTACTGCTGTCGAGCACGCTGCTCGCTTCCGATGCCGCGCGGCCGAACATTCTTTTCATCGTCGCCGACGATCAGGCCGAGTGGGCGATGAGCTGCTCCGGGCATCCTGAGTTGAAGACTCCGAACACGGACCGAATCGCTCGCGAAGGGTGCGGCTGACGAATTGTTTCACGCCGACGCCGGTGTGCAGTCCGTCGCGTGTTTCGATTCTCACCAGCCCACGGGACCAAAATCGGAATTCTCGACTGACTCAATCCATGCTGGTCATCTTCACCAGCGATTACGGCGACAACATCGGCCGGCACGGGATTCTGCACAAAGGGAACGCCGTGTGGATTCTGACCGAGAACCCTCCCGGCACGAAGAACGTCCCGGCTGCTCATCGGCCCAACATGTTCGACACGTCACTGCGAGTCCCCGCCGTCATCCGCTGGTCGAAGGCGATCCCGGCAGGGAAAATCGTCAGCCGTACGATCACGCATCTCGATTGGTTTCCGACGCTGTTGGAGGCGACAGGCGTCGCGCTGCCCGCTGGAACAACGATTCGTGGACGCAGCGTCCTCAAAATGCTGAGAGGAGAGGGGACTTTCGATCGCTCCGATGACCTCTACACGGAGTTCAGCGTGCAGCACACGATGCGGGCCGACATGCGCAGTTACCGCACGTCCGAATGGAAGCTCAAACGAGATTTCTTGAATGCCGACCGTGACGAACTCTACGACCTGCGGAACGATCCCGGCGAGACGACAAACCTCGCGACTTCCGATCGGCCGGAAGCGAAGGCCGCGTTCGCGAAGCTGTCGAAACTCATCCGACAGCGGATGGCTGAACTTGGCGATCCCGTCGGCAAGACACAGGGCGATTGAGCAAGTGAAACGGCAGCCATTCCCGGTCTTGCAAGTCGGTGGCGGGTCAATATACTCCCGCCTCCCAAAGCGAACCGCTAGACAGCTTTCCGTCTCAAAAAGGGTGAGTGCGTCATGACTCTGATGTGCGATGTTTGCAAACGAACCGCTGGCCGAGGCAACTCCAAGGTCGAACGCGGCAAGGCCAAATACCTGGGTGGCAACGGCCGCAAAACGACCGGCATCACCAAGCGGCATTACTTCATCAATCTCCAGACCGTGCATATCGAAAAGCCGGAAGGCGGAGCGATGACCTCTCGCGTTTGCACCAAGTGCATCCGCAGCGGTGCTGTTCGCAAGAGCGTCAAACGGAAGCCGTTCACACTCGCTGTGAACAACTAATCGGCGAGTTGACTGCATCGTAATTTCCTAAACCCGGTTCCTCGTGGAGCCGGGTTTTTGTGTTGTGTAGGTTGGGATTCCATCCCGACCGGTCGGGACGGAGTCCCAACCTACGGAGCCACCACATGGCCGAACCGCTGACGAAAGAGACCGTCAAGAAAGTCGCGCACCTCGCGCGGCTGAAACTGTCCGACGCGGAGCTCGACCTCTTCACGACTCAGCTCGGCCAAGTGCTTGGCTACGTCGAGTTGCTCAACGAGCTCGACACATCGGCCGTTGAGCCGATGGCGCACGTCGCTGACATTGCCAATGTCTTCCGCGACGATGAATTGCGACCGTCTCTGCCGCGAGCCGCCGCGCTGTCGAACGCTCCGAAGACCGATGGAAAATACTTTGTGGTGCCGCAAATCTTGGAAGAGGGATAGAGGCTATTCTGAGCGGCACGGCGCTAGCCGCCGGTCGTGTTCCGTTCAAAACCGGCGGCTAGCGCCTTGCCGCTCACACGAATCTGGCGAAGCATCATGTCCACAACAGAACTTGTCGCTCGGTTGAATCGCGGCGAAGTCACCTCCGTCGAACTGACGCAGCAGTCTCTGCAAGCCATCACGGCACAGGACTCGAACATCCTCGCTTTCCTGTCGATGAATGCCGACTCCGCGCTCGCTCAGGCCAAGTCGATTGACGAGAAACGCAAGGCCGGTCAGCCAGTCGGCAAGCTGGCCGGCTTGCCGATCGCCCTCAAAGACAACATGTGCGTCACCGGCGTGAAGACGACGTGCGCCAGCCGCATCCTCGAAGACTTCATCCCGCCGTATGACGCGGGAGTTGTTGAGAGACTCAAAGCCGCCGACGCCGTGCTCGTCGGCAAGACAAACCTCGACGAGTTCGCGATGGGTTCTTCGACGGAGAACTCGGCGTTTCAAGTGACTCGCAATCCGTGGAATCTGCAGCACACCGTCGGCGGTTCGAGCGGCGGTTCGGCGGCGGCCGTGGCCGCGCGAATGGTGCCGCTGTCGCTTGGTTCGGACACGGGCGGCTCGATCCGTCAGCCGGCCGGCTTCTGCGGCGTCGTCGGGATGAAGCCGACCTACGGCCGAGTCTCGCGGTACGGCTTGGTGGCTTACGCGAGTTCGCTCGATCAAATCGGCCCGTTCGCAACCGATGTTGCCAGCGCGGCGTTATTGTTGGAGGTCATTTCCGGTCACGACGGCCGCGATTCGACCAGTGTGGATCGGCCGGTGCCGGAGTATTCGCAAACCGTCGAGCAGCCTCTGGCCGGCCTGCGCGTCGGCATCGCTCGCGAGCACTTCGTCGAGGGGCTCGATCGCGAAGTCGAAGCGGCGATCAAGCAATCGCTCGACGTGTATCGCTCGCTCGGAGCCGAGATCGTCGAGCTGTCGTTGCCGCACTCGAAGTATGCCATCGCGACGTACTACTTGATCGCGGCGTCCGAGGCGTCGAGCAATCTGGCTCGCTTCGACGGCGTGCATTACGGGCATCGCGCGGCGAAGTTCGACAACCTGATCGACATGTACTCGGCCAGCCGTGGCGAGGGTTTTGGTCCGGAAGTGAAACGCCGCATCATGCTCGGCACCTACGCGCTCTCGGCTGGCTCCTACGACGCCGATTACCTGAAGGCGGTGAAAGTCCGCCGCCTGATCCGCCGCGACTTCGACGCTGCGTTTGAGCGTTGCGACGTCCTCGCCTCCCCGATCGCCTCGACCCCCGCGTTCCGGCTGGGCGAGTTGGTCAACGATCCGCTGGCGATGTACCTCTCCGACATTTACACGATCAGCGCGAACCTCGCCGGCATCCCCGGCCTGTCGCTCCCCTGCAGCCTCAGCTCGACCGGCCTCCCGATCGGCCTACAACTTCTCGCCGCGCCTTTCGAGGAAGAGAAACTCCTTCGCGCCGCCCGCATGTTTGAACGAGCAACCGCATGGCACACGAAGAGGCCCCGCTGACACTATTGAAATTGCGTCGCCTTCAGCCGCGAAGCGGCGACGGAATTTAGCCGGGGGCGAAAGCCTCCGGTTTGAGTCGATTCATTCTCACAAAGCCCCGAAGGGGCGACACCCTGATCTCGTTCTCGTTCTCGTTCTCGTTCTCGTTCTCGTTCTCGTTCGAGTGTCATCCTTTCAGGGCTTCGCAATTCTTCTTTCCGTATTCTGGGGCTGACGCCCCCGGCTACATTCTGCCGCCACTCCGTGGCTCAAGAAGGAAGGCCCGTCAACTCAACTGCGACACTTCATCCACCTGCAATACTTCTCTTCATCCGCGTTGCTTGAGGATCGGGCGCGTCAAATCGGTTAGGCGGGTTTGCTGTTGGCCGGTCGTGTCGAAATTGCCGGGGGCGAGCCACGCTTCAAACGCTTCGCGCAGAGCGGGCCATTCGGTGTCGATGGCGGCGTACCAGGCGGTGTCGCGGTTGCGGTGTTTGTAGACCGTCGCTTGCCGGAAGATGCCCTCGAACGACAAACCTAAGCGTTGAGCGGCGGCTCGCGAGGGGGCGTTGAACGCGTCGCATTTCCATTCGTAGCGGCGGTAGCCCAACTCGAACGCGCGCTGCATCAGCAAAAACATCGCCTCGGTCGCGGCCGGACGGCGCTGCAAGCGCGGGGACTAGTGAATGTGTCCGACCTCGATGGAGCCACTGGCCGGAGCAATGCGGAGATAGCTCGCAACGCCGGCTGGCTGACCGTCGGCCAAGTCGATGATCGCGAAGAACAGCGGATCGTCGCTGAGGCACGTCGTGCGCATCCACTCGCGATAGCTGGCCAGAGTGGGAAACGGGCCGTAGGCCATGTAGGTCCAACTCCGTCCATCGACATCAGCAGCATTCGCGGCGAACAACGACTCGGTATGTCGATCGGGGTCGAGCGGTTCCAGGCGACAGAATCGTCCCTGCATTGGCTCGCGTGGTGGATGGGGCGGTGGAGTCCAGGTCGGCAATGGGAAAGCGATTGGCTGGCCGAGGTTGTTGAATGCGGGTTCCATGTTGGTGGCATCGCCTCTTCGGACTATGTGTCCCTGACTTACCGACATCTCCGTCGCGAGAGAGAATGAACGATGTCCTCAAACTGAGGGCGTGCTGTGTGACTGTTTGGTCAACTCGTCGAACAGAGTCCGGTCGTAGCGATTGACGCGAACGGTGTCGGAGGTGGCCGGGCTTTCGGACAGGCACCAACCTTTGTAGCCGATGCTCTTTCGCAGTGCGAACAACACTCCGCTGACGGTGGGCCGATCAGACACTCGTTCCCGCATCGCCAACCAGTGTCACGCTGGCGGCCGTGAAGGCTCGATCTTCGTCGAGCGAAAGCAATCCGGAAGCACGGATGAAGACGGTTCCCTCCGCGGCCAAGACGGGAGAGGACGGGGGCACATTCGTGGGATTGCTATCGGTGATGTCCCCTCGCGCGATGATCGTCAGCGTGCCTGCCGCTTCCACGAATCCCAGATCCAACGACGAATTGCAACGGAGCGAAAGATTCAGACCGATCAAGATGACCGATCCACCGAAAGCGGTCGCAGTGGAATCGAGAGTGATGTCGTTGGGTGAACCCCCCAGAGCAATCAACGTGGTGAGGCCATCCAAGACGGTCAGCGGGCCGCTATCCGTGATCCTGCCGCCGGACTGGAGAGTGAATGATCCCGTCGCCGTCGAGGTGTAGAGGTTTGTCGCATCCAGTTCATTGACCTTGATCTCCTGGCCGAAGAGCGAAATCGCACCAAACCTGTTGTCCGAGTCATCCAGCGTGATGTTCTGCTCGGTGGCGATGAACGTCGCGCGTCCGGTGACTCGCAAAGTGCCCGACTGCGTCACGTCTCCGCCAGAGGTGACCCGCAGATTGCCAGTGGCGATGGTCGTTCCCAGGTCCGTGGCGATTCCGTTTTTCAGTGTCACACTCGTGCCAATCGACGAGACGGTCCCGTCGAAGTGAGAGCCATTGGAATCCAGTGTGATCGCGCGATTTCCCGCGTCGATCGTGGTCGTCCCGGAAATGTGGAGATCACCGCTATCCGTCACGGGTCCCGCCGAGGTCAGTGTGAAATCACCGGTCATCGTGGACGTGAACAGGTTGGTCGCGTTCGCTTCGTCGAGGATGACGTCCTTGCCGAATACGGAAATCGAACCAAACCGGCTGCCGGTGCCCAGTGAGATGTTTTGATCCGCCGCGACGATGGTCACCCGGCCGACGACCGTTGTGGTCGCCGCCGATTGAGTCACGTCACCGGCGGAAGTCAGATTCCAGCGTCCAGACGCGACCACCGTTCCGAGAATGGTCGCCGTGTTGTTGACCAAGTCGAGGTTCGTCCCGCTGAGAGTCACGACCCCCTCGAACTTCGAGGCCGGATGATTCAGTGTGATTGGACGACCGACAGCGATCAGCGAGGTTGCTTCGGACACCGTCAGTATGCCGGAGTCGGAAATCGCTCCTTTCGAGTTCACGGTCAAATTCGTGGCGTCGGTCGTGAACAGGTCGGTCGCGCTCGCTTCCGAGACAGTGACATCACGACCAAACAATGAAAGCGAGGCGAAGTTGTTCGTTCCGTTGACCAGCGTGATGTCAGGGGTGTCTCCGCCAGCGGTCATGGTCGCCAAACCGCTCAACGTGAGATTGAGAGACTCCTCATGCGTGATTGCCCCGGAGGAGATCAGAGTGAACGTGCCTGTGGCAGTGATCGTACCCAGGTCGGTGTCGGTATCGTTCGTCACGGCGATTTTGGTCCCTTTCAGGTGCATCGTTCCGTCGAACGTCGAGGCAGGATCGTCGAGAGTGATCACGTTGCGATTCGAGGTCAGAGTCAGGTCGCCCGCCACCGTCAGCTTTCCCGAGTCGGTGATCGCTGACCCCGATTTGACCGTGAGGTTGCCGATGGTTGATGGTCCCAGTTCGGTGGACGCGGCTTCTTGAATGCTGACGTCGGCTCCGGTCAGGATCAGCGTTCCGAACAGATTGCTGGGTGAAGTCAGGAGGATATTGGCCGCTCCGTCCGCCGCCGTAATGGTGACGGTGCCCGACACGGAAAGTCGCCCCGTCTGTGTGACGTCTCCATCCGTCGTGGTTACGTCCAAGGGACCGTTCACGGATGAGGCGGCGAACGCGACAGCCGCGCTGGATTCCACAACGGCGTCGCGGCAGTTCAACTGCAGTTGCTCAACGTCGACCAGTATCACGGTGATGACCGGCGTCTGGCCGATGAATGTCAGCGAGTCCGTGCCGGTGAGTCCATCGAAGAGGATGGTCGTCAGAGTGTCCTGCTGGGCGAATGGCTCACGCAAAAAGAACTGGCCATTGAGGAAAACGTCCGTGTAGTCGAGTCCCGTTTTGACGATCAACGTCTCGTCGGAATCCTCCGCTCCCGTCAGTGTCAAAAGCCCAAATTCAAACTCGGCGGTGAGCAGCGGCGGAGGATCGACGAGCAACTGCCGAGTTTCGAGCGTTTCGGCAGAAAGTGCCGCCTGCCATCCGCAATGCCGTGCACGAACTGATTGTCGAATTCGCCCTCGCGGTTTCAACACACCAGTGACCAAAGATTTCCAACCCCGACGGCTCCAGAACGACACAGACATTTCGAGGTTCCCTGCGAAGAGACGATGACTGGTTTTTCGGCTGTTGGCGGCTTTTCGGATGACATTTCTGCGACCCGGCAAGAGACTCTTCGTGCCTTAACGCCTTTGTGGTCAGAATGAGCTGATCTACACAGGCAGCAAGCCGGGATGATTCATGGGTCGCAATTAGCACGACGCGCAAGCGAGTGGTGCGTATCAAGATCACTCGCTTGCGCGTCGTGCTAATTCCGTAGCACACTGCGACGACTTTTCCCCGACCCATGAATAATCTCGGCAAGAGGGCCGAGGCTGCCTGAAACAGACCGTAAAAACTGACGCCCAGTGCAGTCAGTTGGCAATTCTAAGTCGCCAAGAATCCTCAAATGCACGAAATCAATTGGCGCGTCGCGCGAGCAGCTTTTTCGCTGCTCATCACTTCGTGCTGCGTTTGAGGAACATCACCGAGGTACTGCCACTCTGGTCGAGCGAAGTGCTCTGCCAACCGCCGGTCACGAGAATCTGATTGCTGATGCCTGTGGTCAATTCCGCAGTACTCAGAGCGGAAATCGACATCGACATGCCGCCGGTCACGATGAATTGGCTGTTGGACAGCGAGACGTCGTCACTCAAGACGGCGATCAGATTGTCGGTCCCGCCGCCGCCGGTCAGCGAACCGGTGCCGGTCCAACCCGTCACCGTGAAGGAATTGTTGCCCTTACCGCCCGTCAGCTTGGCCGCGCTGATGCCTGTCAGCGAAAGGTTCAATCCGTCCGCCGCCACCAGCACGGAATTGGACAACGTGAAATTGGAATTCCGCACTGCCACGACGGTGTCCGTCCCGCCTCCCCCGATCAGTTGGCCCGTTCCCGTCCAGCCGCTGACCGTGAAGGTGTTGTTCCCCACGCCTCCCGTCAACGTGGCCGATTCCATCGTTACCAGCTTGACCAATCCGTAGCCGGCAGTCATCAGCGACTTGGAGCTCAACGTCATGTCGATGTCGCGCGTGGCGGTGATTGTGTCTGTGCCATTACCTCCCGTGAGGGTTGCCGCGCCGGTCCAGGTGCTGATTTCAAAGGAGTTGTTGCCATCACCGCCGGTCAGTGTCGCTTTGGTGAATCCGGTCAGCGAGACATTCACGCCGTCTGTCGCCTGGAGCAGTGAATTCGTGAGTGTGAAATTGTTGTTCTTGACGGCGATGATCGTGTCGCCACCACCGCCGCCCACCAGATTGGCAGTGCCGGTGAAACCGCTGACCGTGAATTTCTTCGCCCCGGCCAGGCCCGTGAGTTGTACGAGTTCAAAGCCGGCAAGCGTGTCCGTTCCGAGGCCCGTCAAGCTGGTGTCCGTCAGCACGAAATTGACGTCAGCGGTTTCCTCCAACCGGTCGTTGCCGGTACCGCCGTCCAGCGAGTCGCTCCCCTTGTTGCCCGTGATCGTGTCGCTTCCGGCACCGCCGTTGATCGTGTCGATGGCCATTCCACCGCTGAGCACATCGTCGCCATCGCCACCCAACACCAACATGTTGCGGTTCGTCAGATTCGCCGTATTCACCACGTTGACCGTGTCGTTACCTCCGTGCGTGCGAATGCGGAACTGCGTCACGTCGTTGTACAAGTAGGTGTAGGTCACATTGAGCGACCCTGTGATGGCCAGCGTCGTGTTGCCGGTTTTCGTCGCCGGATAGGTGATCGTCACCGTGTCGGCCACCGAGCCGGCATTCAAATAGACGGTTTTGCCACTCAGATAATTCGCCACGAAGGTCAGGCTGTTGTCCTCGTTCAGCGGGTGCGCATCGACTTCGTTGACCGTATTCACCGGGTCCGCGACCGCTCGCAGCGTGTAATCGCTCGTGTCCTCCGGCAATCCGGCTCCTGGCAACTGCACTTCCGCGCCCGAGCCGAGCGAATAGGTCAGCGTGTGCGTGCCGATAATCAAGTCGGGTGGATTGCTGATCACTCTCGCGCTCAACAGCGACTCGACCGCTCCTACCGTTTGCAGGAACTGGATCGTCAGCGGAATGGGTAGCGCGGAATGCTGAATTTCGTACTGGACCGTGATCGTCGTCGAACCGTTCGTCGTGACGGAATTCAGAATGACGTCGGGAATGGGCACGGTCAGTACGACATCGTTGCCGGTTCCGCCCACATACGAAATCTGGAACTGCGTTCCCGCCACCGGAATCAACGCCCCTTCGGCATAACCATTGAACGTGCCGACGACGGCGCTGCCGCCAGTGTTGTCGATGATGCGGAAACTCTCGTACTGCGACGGCACGAAGCCGGAGATCAAACTCAAATTCAGATTTCCGCCGAGCGTCACGATTCCACTGACCACCAGTCGGTCGAACTGCGTGCCTGGCGACGCTCCACCGACTTCCAGGTTCAAGTCCGTGGTCGCCGATTGTGTAACGTTGCCGGCGATCGTCAGCGTTTGCGTGGAATCACCCGGAGCCACGATTCCCGCACCGCTGACATTTCCGGTGATCGTTCCGGAGCCGGTCAGCGTCGCGGTGGGATTCACGGTGACGCTACTGGTGATCGAGCCGGTGACGCTCAGAGAGCCGGCGTTGATGGTCGTCGCGCCGGTGTAAGGCAGCCAGTTGAAATTGATCTACCGGCAGTTTGGCTTGCTGAGTTATAGACCGCGAAAGGGTTTGGGAGAAACATCCAGGTCTCAGGGACGAGACGATGAATGCAGAACTGACAGAGGCTGTGATTGCAACG
>SXGS01141969.1_pt1 | contig 41745 bp, 47 predicted proteins | sample 3174681 | NCBI WGS metagenome assembly SXGS01 (sample SAMN11356861, study PRJNA531348) | freshwater metagenome | isolation source: freshwater sample F1-80 | place: China: Fuxian Lake, Yuxi | collected 2017-12-25 | reverse complement strand
GGCAGCAAACTCCGCGCCAAACTGCTGGTAACAGCGGGCGTTGATGCGCAGCAAGCGGCGCGCCACAAAAGTGCGCATGCACCCGGATTATACTGACGGCATGCTGCTGAAGGAAATAGACGCGCCTGGCGCCGCCCGAACTGAAGGCCATCCAGCCGCTGGGCAAGTCGCCGGTGATCACTGACGGTGGGCGCACCGTGTTCGAGTCTGGCGCCATCATCGATTACGTCATCCGGCGCCATGGCGGCGGGCGGCTGCAGCCGGACCCGGCCTCGCTCGCCTACGACGACTACCAGATGTGGCTGCACTACGCGGAGGGCTCCGCGATGCTGCCGCTGATGCTCAACCTGTACGTCTCGCGCCTGGGCGACGACGGCGAACCGCTCAAGCCGCGCATCGAGAGCGAGATCGCCAACCACCTCGGCTACCTCGACGCGCAGCTGAAAGGGCGCGATTACCTGCTGGGGTCGGCATTCTCCGGCGCGGACATCCAGATGAGCTTCATCGGCGAAATTGCCGAGGCCTACCAGAAGCGCGCCGCCTACCCGGCGCTGGATGCCTGGGTTAAACGGCTGCATGCGCGGCCGGCGTACCAGGTGGCGCTGGACAAGGGCGGGCCGTACCGCTTCGCCAACTCGGGCCGGATGTAACCGATCGGTTATATTTTTGGGCGCTGGTGGCGACCGGCGCGGCCAACAGCCCGCCCAGCACCATCCAGTAGCGCAGCGAGAACTCGCCCCGGCCGTAGCCGCCGGCTAGCCAGGGCACGATAGCCGCAAGGATGCCGTAGCCGGCGACGACGTAGGGCCAGGTGTTTGCCGGGTCCGACCCCGGCGTGCCACGCAGCAGGAAGCCCAGCGCAAGCGCCACCACCGCCGCCTGCAGCGGGCCGGAGGTGCGCAGTTCCCTGGAGGCCATGGGCCAGAGCGCGCTACTTCGCCCGCCGAGCAGCGTCGAGGGCGACGCCGACGATGACCAGGACGACGCCAAACATGCAATGGCAGCAGTGAGTTCCATGGCGATAGCCTGATGATCTTCCAGATGCGCAGGTCGATCCCGCGACGCTGAATCACTCTATCAGGGCCAAGCGGTATCAAACCCATGCAAGGGAAGTGCGCGGTGTACGATCCTCCCTCAAAAAAGGGCGCCCTCTGTCATGGAAGTGGTCACCGAAATCGCCGGCAAGGTCTGGAAGATCGAAGCGCAACCGGGCGCGCAACTGTCGGCCGACGACGTCATTCTCATTCTGGAATCCATGAAGATGAAGATTCCCGTGGTGGCACCGAAGGCGGGAAAGCTGCTGGAGCTGCGGGTGAAGGAAGGCGACACGCTCAAGGAAGGGGAAGTGGTCGCTATCCTGGATTGAGATTGCTGCGGCGCGCTGTTTACCAAGCGACGTGATCGGCGTAGGATCAACGCTCTTTCAGGAGAGGAAACCAAACCATGAAAACCAAAGCCTTCGCACTGACGTCGGCCGCCGTGCTCGCGTTCACCGTGCAGTCCGCCTTCTCGCAGGACAAGCCCAAGCCCCCGCCCGCCTGGCACCAGGGCAAGCCGGCGGCGATGGCGGAATCCAAGCTCGCGCCGAACCCTGGCAAGATGACGGAAACGGCTGCGGCCGAGGTTCCGCTCGGCAAGATCAAGCTGCCCAAGGGCTTCGCGGTCGAGGTCTGGGCCGACAAGCTGGTCGGCGCCCGCGCCATGACCATGAACGAGGACCAGAGCCGGATGTGGATCGGCACCCGCGGGCTCGGCCGCGTCTACGAGGTCAGCAACGAAGGCGGCAAGCGCACGCACAAGGTGATGGCGGAGAAGCTCACCCAGCCCACCTCGGTGTACGCCAACGGCGCGCTGTACGTGTTCGCTATCGACAAGGTGCTGCGCTACGACAACGCCACCAGGGGCGCCACGGGCCAGCCGGTGGACATGACCGCGGCCTTCAAGCTGCCGCCCGAACAGCACCACAACTGGAAGTACGTGCGTATGGGCGCCGACAAGAAGCTCTACGTTCCGTTCGGCGCGCCGTGCAACATCTGCGAGCTGCCGACCAACGAGTACGCCCAGATCCGCCGCTACAACCCGGACGGCTCGGGCATGGAGGTGATCGCCACCGGCGTGCGCAACACGCAGGGCTTTGACTGGCACCCGAAGTCGGGCGAACTGTGGTTCACCGACCACGGCCGCGACTGGCTGGGCGACAAGGGCCCCGAGGACGAGCTGAACCGGCTGGCGAAGCCAGGCCAGAACTTCGGCTTCCCCTACTGCCACGCCAACAAGATCACCGACCCGGACGTCGCCAAGGGCAAGAAGGACGCCTGCAAGGACGTGACGATGCCAGTGACCACCATGGGGCCGCACGCCGCGGCGATGGGCATCCATTTCTACACCGGCGATATGTTCCCCAAGGAGTACCAGGGCGTGGCGTTCATCGCGCGCAAGGGCTCCTGGAACCGCACCACCAAGTTCGGCTACGACGTGGTGACGGTCAAGGCGGGCGCGGACGGCAAGGGCGCCAAGACCGCGCCCTTCATGACCGGCTTCATGGACCCGAAGGAAAACAGCTTCTGGGGACGGCCGGCCTACCTGGCGCAGTTGAAGGACGGCTCGCTGCTGGTGTCCGATGAGCAGCAGGGCGTGATCTACCGCGTCAGCTACAGCGCGCCCGCGAAGAACAAATAGTGCTTCTGCGTGCCGGAGGGCGGTGGGCTCTGCTTGCCGCCCTTTTCATTTCCAACGCGGTCGCACAGGTACCGGGCAAGGCAAAGGCCTGCGCCGCCTGCCACGGCGAGGATGGCAACTCCTCGATCTCGGGCACCCCATCGATCGCCGGCCAGCCGCGCATCTTTCTCGAGAACTACCTGATCATGACGCGCGAGGGCGTGCGCGGCTCGGAGGTGATGCAGGTCCTGCTGAAGGGCGTGCCGGATGCCGAGATCATCGCGCTGTCGAATCACTACGCCGGGCTCAAGGCAAGCCCGCTCTCCGGCTCGGTGGACCGCAACCTGTTCGAGCGCGGCCGCGGCATCGCCGCCCGCAGCCGTTGCGGCAGCTGCCACCTGCCCAACTACGTCGGCCGCCAGCAGATGCCGCGCCTCGCCGGCCAGCGCGAGGAGTTCCTCGCCGAGGTGATGCTGCAGTACCGGTACAACCGCCGCAGAGGCGGCGACACCATGATGTCCGCTGCGCTCTACGGCATCCCGGAAACCGATTTCCCAGCGCTGGCGCACTACTTCTCGCGCCTCAAATGAACGCCCTGCGCGCGGCGCTGGCCCTTGCCGCCCTCGTCCCTGCGCTCGCGCACGGCCAGGCCGAGGACGCGATTTCCGTCACCGCCACCCGCGTCGAGCGCCCGACGCTCGAGATCCCCGCCGCCGTGGACCGCGTACGCGAGGAGGATATCCGCTGGGGCAGGCCGCAGGTGAACCTCTCGGAATCGCTGGGCCGCGTGCCTGGTATCTCGGTACACAACCGCAACAACTACGCGCAGGACCTGCAGGTCACCTCGCGCGGCTTCGGTGGCCGCGCCACCTTCGGCATCCGCGGCCTGCGCCTGATCGCCGACGGCATCCCGGCCAGCTTCCCGGACGGCCAGGGGCAGGTGTCGCATTTCGACCTCGGCTCCGCCGGCGGCATCGAGGTGCTGCGTGGCCCGTTCTCGGTGATGCACGGCAACGCCTCGGGCGGGGTGATCAGCTTGACAACGGAACGCGGCACGCCAGGACTGGAAGGATCGTTCTCCGCCGGCAGCCTGGGTACGCGCCGCGCCGCGCTGAAGCTGGGTGGCGAGGGCTGGCTGGTGAGCGGCGCGCGCTTCAGCACCGACGGCTACCGCGAGCACAGCAAAGCGGTGCGCGAGCAGCTGAACGCGAAGGCCGAGTTCTCCCCTGGCAGCGGCACGCGCATCACGCTGGTGGCCAATGCCTTCGCCAGCCCAGAGACGCAGGACCCCTCCGGCCTGACGCGCGCGCAGATGGAGGCCAACCCGAAGCAGGTGGCGGCGCCGGTGCTGCAGTTCGACACGCGCAAGAGTCAGGCGCAGAACCAGATCGGCGCCGCCATCTCGCACCGGCTGTCGCAAGTGACGACGCTGCACGGCTCGCTGCATGCCGGCGAGCGCGTGGTGCGCCAGTACCTCGGGTTTCTGGGCGAGGTGCCCGCGACCACCTCCGGCGGCGTGCTGAACCTGGACCGTGGCTACGGCGGCGTGTCGTTGCGCCTGGAGACGCGCGGCGCGCTGCTGGGGCGGCCGCTGACGGTGAGCTTCGGCGGTGAAGTCGAGCGCATGGTGGACCGGCGCACCGGCTGGGTGAACCAGAACGGCCAGATCGGGACACTGCGCCGCGACGAGGACAACATCGTCAGCGCAACCGGCGCCTACGCGCAAGGCGAGTGGCGCTTCGCGGACCAGTGGATCGCGCTGGCCGGCCTGCGCGCCAGCCGCGTCGCCTTCGATTTGAAGGACTTCTTCATCGTCGCCGGTAACCCGGACGACACCGGCAGCCGCAGCTACAGCGCCGTGACGCCGGCGCTGGGCCTGCTGTACCGCGCCACGCCCGCGATCAGCCTGTACGCCAACCACGGCCGCGGCTTCGAGACCCCCACCTTCGTAGAACTGGCCTACCGCCCTAGCGGGAGCGGCATGAACTTCGGCCTGGAAGCCTCGCGCAGCCGGCACCTGGAAGCGGGCGTGAAGGCGGTGCTTGGCGCAGGCACGCGGCTCAACCTGGCGCTGTTCGAAGTCGCTACCGAGCGCGAGATCGTGGTGGACACCAGCGTCGGCGGCCGCAGCACCTTCAAGAACGCCGGCCGCACGCGGCGCAGCGGGCTGGAACTGGGCCTGCAATCCAGCCTGCCCTTCGGCCTGGAGGCGGTGCTCGCCTGGACGCTGCTGGACGCAAGCTTCCGGGATTCGTTTACCGTCGGCGCAGTCACGGTGCCCTCGGGAAACCGCCTGCCGAGCGTGGCGAGCAATACGTTGTACGCCGAACTGCGCTGGAAGCACGCGCCCACCGGCTTCACCGTGGCGCTGGAAGCGCAGCACAAGTCGCGGGTGGCGGTGGACGACGTGAATTCAGACTTCGCCGCGGGCTACACCACCGCGAACCTCGCGGCCGGATTCACGCAATCGGGCGGCAAGTGGAAGGTGACGGAATTCATCCGCATCGACAACCTCGCCGGCAAGCGCTACGCCGGCTCGGTGATCGTGAGCGAGAGCAATGGCCGCTTCTTCGAGCCCTCGCCCGGGCGCACCGCCCTGGTGGGGATGCAGGCGAAGCTGGGGTTCTAGACCTTGTGGTTGTGCAGGCCGACCACGGCCTCGATCTCGACCCTCATGCCGGGGATCGCTAGCTGGTTGATCCCGATCAGCGTGCTGGCTGGCCGCGCCTCTCCAAAATATTCCTTGCGCACCGGGTTGATCTTCACGCGATCGTTGACGTCCGTCAGGTAGACCGTCACCTTCAGCACGTCGGCGAAGGAGGCGCTGGCCGCGTCCAGCGCCGCTTTCAGGTTCTCGAACACCTGCCGTGTTTGCGCCACTACGTCGTCACTGACCACACGACCTTGAGCGTCGATCGGCGCCATGCCGGAGATGAACAGCAGGTCGCCCCATTGCACCGCGTCGCAATAGTGGCTGATGGGCGTGGGCAGCCCCGGCAGCATGAATTCCTGTTTGCGTTTCATAGGCGCTTGGCAACCTCCTCCAGCATGACCTCGGTGGCCCCGCCACCGATGGATTGAACCCGCGCATCCCGGTACATGCGCTCGATCGCGGACTCCTTGATGTAGCCAAAACCGCCGTGGAACTGCAAGCAGTCGTACATTACCTCGTTCACCAGCTCGCCGCAGTAGGCCTTCACCATGGAGACCTCCTTGACGCACTCGCGCCCCAGCGCGTCCAGTTCTGCGGCATGCCGCACCAGCTGCCGACCCGCTTCCACCTTCGCCGCCAGCATGGCGAGGCGCTGGCGGATGGCCTGCTTGTCCCACAGCGGCGCGCCGTAGGCCTTGCGCGTGCGCACATAGTCGAGCGTCAACTCCAGGGCTTGCTGCGACTCGCCCATGGCCATCGCCCCGATGGCGATGCGCTCGTTCTGGAAATTCTTCATGATGGAATAGAAGCCGCGGCGCGCCTCGCCCAGCAGGTTCGCCGCCGGCACGCGGCAGTCCCCGAACACCAGTTCAGCTGTGTCCGAGCAGCGCCAGCCCATCTTGTCCAGCCGCCGCCCCACCGAGAAGCCCTTCATCCCCTTTTCCACGATGAACATGGACAAGCCCTTGGAGCCGCCCGCTGGATCGGTCTTCGCGGCGACGAAATAGACGTCGGCCAGCGCGCCATTGGTGATGAACATCTTGGAGCCGCGCAGGACCCAGTCGCCGCCTTCCTGCTTCGCCGTGGTCCGGATGGACTTCACGTCCGAGCCCGCGTCCGGTTCGGTGACCGCGACCGCGCTGATGGCCTCGCCGGAAACGATGCGCGGCAGCCAGGCCTTGATCTGCTCCGGGGATCCGGCGTTTACCAGGTGCGGCGAGGCCATGTCCGTGTGGACCAGCACCGTCACCGCGAAGCCGCCGAAAGTGGAGCGGCCCAGTTCCTCGGCCAGGAGCGCGGTGGCGCGGGCGTCCAGCCCGCCGCCGCCATATTCCTCCGGATAGCGCAGACCCAGGAAACCGAGCTTCCCCATGTGCCGCAGCACCTCGCGCGGCACGAAGCCCTGCGTTTCCCAGGCCGCCGCGTGCGGCACCACCTCCTGCTCGACGAAGCGGCGGATGCTCTCGCGCAGGAGGAGCAGCGTGTCGTCGATCGGCGCAGGGGCATTCACCCCCGCATTATGGCCTATGCGAAATGGCAGGCCGCGATCAGGCCAGGGGCGATCTCGCGCAGCAACGGCGCCTCGGTGCCGCAGCGCTCGCGCTGCACCGGACAGCGGCCGTAGAAGCGGCACACGTTCGGCGCCGGATCAATCGGGCTGCGCGGCTCGCCCGCCAGCACCTGGCGCTTGGTGGGCCGCCCGCCGACGGCAGGGATCGGCTCGAGGTGCGCAAAATCTCAATTCACCGCCTTCACCTCGCCCACCAGGAGGAGGCGCCGCGCAAGCCGGCGGCGAAACTCCAGCGCCAGTAGCGGCAGGCCGACTGCGGATACCAGGTACGCCGGCAGCGTACCAACGCCGTCCACGGCGCGCGAGGCGAGCCACACGCCGGTGGATTGGCCAGTGAACAGGAAACAGGCGAACAGCGCCACCGCTGCACCGCGCGCCTCCGGTGCCATCTGCGTCGCGTGCACCTGCAGGGTGTTATGCAGCATGTAGAGCCCGACGCCGATCGCGAAGATGCTTGGCAATGCGATCGCCGCCTTCGAGGCAAGCGCCAGGCCGATGAAGCCGGCCCCCGCGAGCAAGCCTCCGCCCAGCACCACGGCGCGCTCTCCGATCCATGGCAGCAGGCGCCCGGAGGCGAGCGCGAAGCACAGGCCGCCCAGTGGGAACACCGACAGCAGCGCCCCGCTCTCCCCCAGGCTGAGGCCGAAGCGCTGATGCGCGTCGTACGCCACGAACGCCAGCGGACCGTAAAGCAGTGCGCCCTCCAGGAACACCGTCGCCAGCATCACGCGCACCCAGGGATCGCGCGTCAACGCCAACATGCGCAGAAACGACTCGCGCAGTGTCAGCCCGCCCCCGGCACGCTGCGCGGTGGCCGGATTGGTGCGCAGCTCGAACCACAGCAGCGCCGCGATCGCGAGGTACAGGGCGGTGAGTGCGTAGAACACCACCTGCCAGCCGTGGCGCTCGCCCAGCCAGCCCGAGGCCATGGCCGCGAGCGCGATGCCGAACATGTGGCCGATGAGGAAGCGCGCCAGCACCGGCTGGCGCCGCTCGTAGGGCACTGCGTCGCCGATCCAGGCCATGGCGAGGGGCACGATCGCACCCACGGTGGCGCCGGTGACGAAGCGCGCCGCCACCAGTAGCGGCAGCGAAGGCGCCAGCGCGCAGGCGAGGTTGCCCGCGGCCGAGATCGCCGTGACCCAAAACACCATCCGGTACTTGCCGACTCGGTCGCCGATGGGGCCATTCACCACCTGCAGCAGGCCGTAGGCGATGCCGAAGGCGGTGATGACCACAGAGGCACCGCCCACCGTGGTACCGAAGGTCTGTGCGAGCAGCGGCAGCAGTGGATCGGGCGCGCGCAGCGCAGCGGCGCTGGCGAACGCGGCGAGCGACAGGACGACCACGGCGCGGCTGCTCACCGCTTAGGCGGGACGGGCATCGGGCCGCGATGGTACCCGAAGCACACCGACGGCTAGCGCCCGATGCGCGCGATCACCGGCGCCACCGAAACGTCTTCGGGGCAATGCGAAGCGCCGCTCAGGACGCGTGCACCGCGCCCCCGCGTGCCCCTTGCCGCGTGAACCGCTGCACGACCATAATGAGGACCAAAGTCGGTGGTCGCCGCGCCGATAAACAAGGAGAGCCCGCCATGCTGCGCATCCTAGTCTGGATGGCAATTGCGACGATTGCCCTGTTCGCCCTGCAGGCCGCGGCGCAGGACACCTGGCCGTCGCGACCAGTCAAGCTCGTCGTGCCGTTCCCGGCCAGCGGCCCGCTCGATGTGATGGCGCGCCTCATCGGCCAGAAACTCGGCGAGAACCTCGGCCGGCCGATGGTGATCGAGAACATCGCCGGCGCGACGGGCAGCATCGGCGCCAATGCGGTGGCGCGCGCGGCGCCGGACGGCTACACGATCCTCCTCACCGTGGACCTGCCGCTGGTGATGTTCCCCGCGGTGGCCGACAAACTGCCCTACGATCCGCGGGCGGACTTCCGTCCGGTCGCGAGCCTCGCAACCGGCGAAAACGGCCTGTTCGTGAACGCGGCACTGGGCGCGGCCACGGTAGCCGAACTGGTCGCTATCGCGAAGGCGCAACCGGGCAAGCTCGCGTTCTCGTCGGCTGGCATCGGTTCGCCCGCGCATTTCGCGGGCGAACTGTTCAAGCGCGCCGCCGGGGTCGAGATGATCCATGTGCCCTACAAGGGCGCCGCACCGGCGATGAGCGCCGCGCTCTCGGGCGAAGTCGGCCTGATGTTCGGCCCGATCACGCAGGGCATGCCGCATGTGAAGTCCGGCAAACTGCGCGTGCTGGCCGTCACCGGCGCCGTGTCCTCGCCGCTGCTGCCCAGCGTCAAGCCGCTCATCGAGCAGGGATTTCCGGGGCTGATCGTCAGTAACCGTTACCCGGTGATGCTGCCCGCGAGCACGCCGGATGCGGTGGCGAGTGCCGTGACCGCCGCGTTCAAGGCGGTGATGGACGATGCCGCGATCCGCGGGCGCCTGGAGGCGATCGGCCTCACGCCGTCCTGGGAAAACGCGGCCGAGCTGGCACGCGCGATCGACGCGGACCTCAGGCGCTGGAGCGAGTTGGCCAGGATCGCGGGGATCACGGCGCCGCGCTGAAGCGCGCGGCGTAGCCGAACGCGACCGGGTAGGCCGTCTTACCAATGGTGCGCTCAGACGGGGGCGGCGGGGCCGATCGAACGGGCGGCGGGCCCGTACTCGCCGGCCGGCCCACGCCCCACGAGCGGGTGTCGCACAGGGCTTCCAGATGACGTCCGCCCATGACGATGTCGTCAATGTCGATGCACTCGTAGCCCGTATGGTTGACCGCCGTGCGCGAGAAATTCAGGTCGATCCGCCGATCGCGCAGTGCCACAAGCTGCAAAGCCGACGTCATCTCGTGCAGCACCACGGCGTCGCCCGGCACGCTGTGCCGGTAGGCGGCGATGATCTGCGGCAGCAGCCCGAGCAGCAGCGAGCCGCTCAGTCCGATCGCGAGACCCTGCGGCTCGTCCGCACGAACAACGGCGTGCCCGGCTATTCCTCCATCGCCTTGATCTGCTGGCTGAGCGACCGCTGCGACACGTGCAAGCGCTGCGCCGCGCGGGTGAAACTGAGCGCCTGCGCGAGTGCGGCGAAGTAGCGCAGATGACGCAGTTCCATGCGTTTCCTGTATTGATCAATACCAACTATATACTGGACAGCTGCTTCACGGGCGTCAAGAATCGTGCTTTCCTCCGATTAGGTAAACGATGAACCGATCCAGAGCAACCCGTTCAACGGTGCAGGCCCCATCGGTTGAGCGCATCATGGCGCGCTGCGATGAGCTGGCACGGCACTCGGAGCTTTCGGGCGGCCTGACTCGCGTCTACCTCTCTCCGGAGCAGCGCGCGGCCAACGAGCGGGTGCTCGACTGGATGCGCGAGGCCGGCATGAGCGCGCGGCTCGATGCGGCCGGTAACTGCGTCGGGCGCTATGAAGGCGAGCGGCCTGGCCTGCCCGCACTGCTGCTTGGCTCGCACCTGGACACCGTGCGCGACGCGGGTAAGTACGACGGCATGCTCGGCGTCATCGCAGCCATCGAATGCGTGCACATCTTGAACGCATCTGAGCGGCGGCTGCCCTTCGCAATCGAGGCAATCGGTTTCGCAGACGAGGAAGGCACGCGATTCAACGCGACGCTGCTGGGCAGCCGGGCGGTCGCCGGAACGTTCAAGCGAGAGGTTCTCGATAGCGTGGATGTGAGTGGGGTCAGCATGCGCGACGCGATGCGCGAGTTTGGCCTGGACCCCGATCGCCTGCAGCAGGCGGCGCGCCAGAGAAACGACGTGCTGGCCTTCGTGGAACTGCACATCGAACAAGGGCCGGTGCTCGAAGCCGAAGGGCTGCCAGCCGGAGTGGTCACGGCGATCAATGGTGCGACGCGACTTGCGGTCGAGCTCGACGGGCTCGCCGGCCACGCCGGCACCGTGCCGATGAACCTGCGGCAGGACGCACTCACCGCTGCCGCCGAATGCGTGCTGGCCATCGAGCGGCGATGTGGTAGTGCCGGCGAACTCGTCGGCACGGTTGGCAAGCTTGAAACACTGCCAGGTGCGGTCAACGTGATCCCAGGCAAAGTGCGGTTCACGGTCGACATCCGATCGCCGAGGGACTCCGATCGCCTTGAGGCCGTGACCGAGGTCGTTGCGCAAATGCAGTCGATCGCGAAGCGTCGCAGCGTCGCGATCAAGGTCACGAAGACCCACGAAGGTGGTGTCGCGGCGTGCGCGCCGTGGCTCATGGGGCAGATCGGCACGGCGATCGCCGCAGAGGGCATCGCGGTCCGAATGTTGCCGAGCGGCGCCGGCCATGACGGCATGGCGATGATCGAGCTGTGCGACATCGGCATGCTCTTCCTGCGCTGTAAGAAAGGCATCAGCCACAACCCGGCCGAGGCGATCAGCGCCGTGGATGTCGAAACCGGCGTGCGCGTGTTCCTGCGCTTCATCGAGGATTTCCAGCCTAAAGCGCACGCGTGAAAAGCCTGCTGAACCCACTTGCAACGGAACTGGAATGACCCCCGTCCAATACCAATCCCTTGACGCCTGGATCGACGCTCACTTTGACGAGGAGGTGCGATTCCTGCAGCAACTGGTACGCGTGCCCACAGATACGCCGCCGGGCAACAACGCGCCGCACGCCGCACTCACGGCTGAGTTGTTGAAGGCGTTCGGCTTCGCGGCGGAAGCGCACCCGGTTCCCGCGACGGACGTCAAGGCTGCGGGCTTGCAATCGATTACCAATCTGGTGGTGCGGCGCAGATACGGTGCGGGCCGCACAATCGGCTTGAACGCTCACGGCGATGTGGTGCCGCCGGGTGATGGCTGGACCCACGATCCGTACGGCGGTGAAGTGGTTGATGGCAAGCTTTACGGTCGCGCCACCGCGGTGAGCAAAAGCGACTTCGCGACTTACACCTTTGCCACGCGAGCCCTCGAATCGCTCGGTGCGCCGCTCAAGGGCAGCGTAGAGTTGTATTTCACCTATGACGAAGAATTCGGCGGCGAGCTCGGCCCCGGCTGGCTGCTCCAGCAGGCACTGGTCAAGCCCGACTTGCTGATTGCCGCGGGCTTCAGCTATCAGGTGATTACCAGCCACAACGGTTGCCTGCAGATGGAAGTGACCGTGCACGGCAAGATGGGCCACGCGGCGGTGCCGGATACCGGCGTCGACGCACTGCAGGCCGCCACGCGGATTCTCAACGCGCTGTACCACCAGAACTCGCTTTACCAACAGTGGCCGAGTCAGGTCAAGGGCATCACGTATCCGTACCTGAATGTCGGCCTGATAGAGGGTGGCACCAACACGAACGTGATCCCCGGCAAGGTGGTGCTCAAATTCGACCGTCGCATGACGCCCGAAGAAGATCCCGTTGAAGTGGAGGCCACGCTGCGGCGGGTGATCGCCGGCGCCGTGGCGCAGTCGCCTGGCGTGGCGATCAAGTTCACGCGTCTCCTCCTCGCCCAGGGGTTGAAGCCGCTGCCCGGCAATCGGCCGCTGGTGGAGGCACTGTGCCGGCACGCCAGTGCGGTTTTTGGCGAGCCGATCAGTGACTCGGGCACGCCGCTCTACACCGACGCACGCCTGTTTTGCGAGCGTGGCATACCCACGGTGCTCTACGGCTGCGGCCCTCGCACGGTGTCGGAGAGCAACGCCAAGCGTGTTGACGAACACATCGAACTGGATGACCTGCGGCGCGCCACCAAGGTGGTGGCGCGTTCACTGGGCGATCTGTTGAGCTGAACAGCCAGACCACTGGTGAGGCGAGCGGCGTCGCCGCGAACGACTCGTCGAGGATGCGAACGGCTTCGTCGACGAACGCCCGATCGATGAACGCCTCCACCACGCGGCCCGGGCTCAGGTCTTCCAGGTCAAGACGAAACTCTTCGCCCGGCGGACTGCCTTCGCCTCGCGGCTTGCATTCGATTTCAAGCTCGATGTCCCGCACAGCCGGTGGCAGCCCACGAAAGCTGCGCAGCACCTCCGTGCGCACCACGCAGACGGCGTTCGCTTCCATCACGGTGCGGTGACTGGAGCGCAACTGCAGCCAATGCGCGGCTACTGCAACGGCAGGCCTGCATAGACGATGATCTCGCGCCAGCGCTTCGATTCCTGCGCGATGTAGGCGCCGAAGGCCTCCGGCGTGCTGGTCGAGATCTCGATGTTCCACTTGGCGAAGGTGCCCTTCAACTGCGGGTCCGCCAGGGCGAGCGCAATCTCGGCATTGAGCTTCGCCACGATGTCTTTGGGCAGCCCCGCCGGGCCGACGAAGCCCCACCAGAAGTGCACGTCCACGCCGGGCACGCCCTGCTCCGCGAGCGTGGCCACATCGGGCAGCGAGGGCAACCGCTTCGGTCCGGTGACCGCGATGGCGCGGATCTTTCCCGACTGGAGATGGCCGATGGGCGCGGGCATGCCATCGAACATGGCGTCGATCTCCCCGCCCAGCATCGCCGTGTAGGCCGTGGTGCCGCCCTTGTAGGGTATATGGGTCATCTCCAAGCCCGCGGCGCGGCGGAACATCTCGCCCGCGAGGTGGTGCACGCTGCCCTGCCCCGGCGAGCCGTAGTTCACCTTGCCGGCGTTCTTCTTCGCCCAGTCCATGAATTCCTTCAGGTTCTTTGCCGGGACGTCGGGCTTCACCATCCACAGGTAGGGTCCCCGCGCGATCTCGATAATGGGCGTGAAGGCGGTGGCCGGGTCGTAGGGCGGATTCTTCATGGCGGCCGGCGCCACCGCGAGGTTTGCGGCGACGCCGAACAGCAGTGTGTGGCCATCGGCTGGCGCGCGAGCAACGGCCGCTGCGGCGATCGTCCCGGCAGCGCCGGCGCGGTTCTCGATCACCACCGGCTGGCCGAGCCGCTCAGCGAGCTTGGCGGACACCTGCCGCAGCGTCAGGTCGGTGGCGCCGCCCGGCGGGAAACCGTTTAGGACGGTGACCGACTTTGAGGGGTAGGCCTGCCCCCACGCCGCACCGGCAGACAACAGGACCACGAACAGCAGGCTGTTCCTCATGTCACTCCTCCCAGATTGAATTCCTTGAGCGCGTGCTCGCGCAATTTCGTCTTCTGCACCTTGCCGCTGGCGGTCATGCCAATGGCCTCGAAATCCGCCACGATACGCAAGTAGCGCGGCACCCGGAAATTGGCGCAGCGCGCCTTGGCGTGGGCCAGCAGTTCCGCCTCGCTCGCCCGCGCACCGTCCTTCAGGGTCACGTAAGCGCAGCCTACCTCACCGAGGCGCGGATCCGGCACCCCCACTACCTGCGCCGTCTCCACCGCCGGGTGCGACAGCAGCACTTCCTCGACTTCGGCCGGCGCGACATTCTCGCCGCCGACGCGGAACACGTCCTTCAGCCGCCCCACCATGCGCAGCCGGCCCTCGGTATTCAATTCGCCCAGGTCTCCGGTGCGCAACCAGCCATCTTCCGTGAAAGCCTTCGCGGTTGCCTCAGCGTTGTTGCAATAGCCTTTCATGATGCTCCAGCCGCGCACCTGGATCTCGCCCCCCGGGGAGATGCGGATCTCGAGGCCTTCATGCGTCTTTGCCAAGCCCTGCACCCGCAGTTCCTCGGGGTCGCGCCAGTCGTTCATCACCACGTTGGGCGAGGCCTCCGACAGCCCGTAGGCGGCGCAGACATGCTTCATGCCCAGCTTGTCGATGATGGCGCGCATGGTCTGCGGACCAGAGGCGGCCCAACCGCCGCGCAGGTGCAGTTTCCGTCGCGCGAAGCTCTCGTCGCCCATCAGCATCTGGAAGATGGTGTCATTGCCCGAGATAAGCGTGCAGCGCTCGCGCTCCAGCATCTCCAGAACCGCGCTGGCCTCGAAGGTGGGCAGCGTGACGACGCAGCAGCCGAAGCTGAGCGACATCAGCGCCGAGAGCGTCGAGCCGCCGACGTGGAAGAACGGGCGGCAGTTGAAGTAGCGATCCTCGGCCCGACAGCCAATGCGCGTGCCCGCGGCCCAGGCGTTCCTGAGCATGTTGTCGTGCGTCAGCATCACGCCTTTCGGATAGGCGGTGGTGCCGGAGGTGAACTGGATGAGCAGCAGGTCGGAAGGCGACGGACCGGCCAACGGCTTCGCCTCCGCACGCCAGTTCACCTGGAGCAGCGAGATGCACTGCAGCGCTGGCAGCGCCGCGCGCACCTCGGGCATTATCGCCGCGAAATCGATCGTGAGGAAAGTCTCCTGGTAGTAGAGCGCCTTCGCCCCGGACTGTTTCAGGCAGAACACGACCTCGCTAGCCTTGAAGCGCGTGTTCACCGGCACCGTCACCGCGCCGATGAGCGCCGCGCCGTAGAACAAGGACAGCCATTCCTCTCCGTTGCCCATCAGGATGCCCACCCGGTCGCCATGTCCCAGGCCGCGCGACTGCAGGTCGGCGGCGGCATGGCGCGCCCTTGTCTGTAATTGAGACCAGGTTAGGCGCGCCGTAGGCGTGACCAGCGCTTCGTCGCCACCGCGTTCATGCGCGTTGGCCTCCAGAAGCTGGCCGAGCGTAACGGGTTCCCAGCTCACGGCTTGCCCAGCCCGCCACCCTGCTTCAGATGCGCCACGATAGCGTCGATCTCGACCTGTAGCGCCGCGGCGCGCGCGGCGTCCTCGGCCGTGTCCACGCAGCGCTTGGCGAAGCGCAACGCTTTTGGCGGCGCCTCGCAGATCGTCTTTGCGATCACCGCCAGTTCCCTCTCCAGCTCCGCCGCCGGCACGATCCGCGACACGAAACCGTGCTGCTGCGCCTCTTCCGCCGGCAGGCAGCGCCCGGTGAACATCAGGTCCTTGGCGAGGCGCGCACCCAGCACGCGCGGCAGCCGTTGCGTTGCGCCGACGGTGCCCCGGACCGCCTCGGGCGTCGCGAACCACGCCTCCGGCGTGGCGACGATGAAATCGCAGGCGCCGGCGATCTCCACGCCCGAGCCCACCGCCGCGCCGGTCACCACCGCAACCGCCGGCATCGGCAGCGCTTCCAGTGCGGAGTACGCCGCGAACGCCTTCATGCGCCGCTCGCGCGTCCGGGCCTCGTCCATGCCCTGGCGCTCCTTGAGGTCGGCGCCGGCGCAGAACACCGCGCCCGCGCCGCGCACCAGCACCAGGCGCACCGCTTCGTCGGCAGCTGCGGCCTGGGCCGCGTCCAGCAGTCCTTCGCACATCTCCAGGTTGAGCGCGTTGCGGCTCTCGGGACGGTTCAGGGTGATGGTGACCACGCCGCCGGCCTTCGCGTAAAGGATGCTCATATGGCCTTCGCCGCCTTCAGTTTCTCGATTTGCTCGGCGGAGTACCCCAGCCGTTCGCGCAGGATGGACTCGGTCTGCTCTCCCAACGCCGGCGGTCGGCCGATCGCGGGGTTGTCCCAGCCGAGGAACTTGAAGGGCAGCGCCAGCGCCTTGAATTCGCCCACGCCCGGATAGTCGAAGCTGCCCACCAGCTGGCGTGCCCGCACGTGCGGGTCGGCCAGAATCTCGGCGACGTCGTTCACCGGGCCGATCGGGACTTCGGCCGCATCCAGCGCAGCGATGAGCGCGTCGCGATCAATGGTGGCGATCTTCCCGGTGAGCATGGGCATGACGTCATCGCGCTTCTCCACGCGAAGTTCGTTCGTACCGAACGCCCTGCCCCAGTCCTCAAGGCCGAGCGCGCGGCAAAGGGGTTCCCAATGCTGGTCGCTGGCGGTGATGTGAGCGAAGCGGCCGTCCTTGCAGCGGAAGGTCGCCGAGGGCACGCGCCCCGGATGCTCGGTGCCCAGGCGCGGAGGAACCTCGCCCAGCGCGAAGTAGCGCGCAGCGGCCAGGGTCAGCAACGACACCTGCCCGTCCAGCATGGAGAAATCCAGCCGCGCGCCGCGGCCGGTCTTCTCGCGGCCGGCCAGCATAGCGAGGATGCCGATGGCCACCCAGAGGCCCGAAGTGAGGTCGGCCACCGGCAATCCAGGCTTCACCGGCCCGCCGCCCTTCTCGCCAGTGAGGCTCATGATCCCGCCCATGGCCTGGAACACGGTGTCGTAGCCCTTCTTCTGCGCATAAGGGCTGGTCTGGCCAAATCCAGTGCAGGAAACGTAGGCGAGGCGCGGGTTGAGCGCCGAGAGCGTGGCGAAGTCCAGGCCGTAGCGCCCGAGCGTGCCCACCGGGAAATTCTCCACGAGCACGTCCGCCTGCAGCGCCAGCTCGCAGATCACGGCCTGACCCTCGGGCTTGCGCAGGTTGACGGTGATGGAGGACTTCGAGCGGTTGCAGGCAAAGTAGTAGGCGCTGTCGGCGGCGAGCTGCGGCTCGAAGCCGCGCGTCTCGTCGCCCGCGCCGGGCTGCTCTACCTTGATCACCGTGGCGCCCAGTTCAGCGAGGATCATGCTGGCGAAGGGGCAGGCGAGGACGCGGGAGAGGTCGAGGATGGTGACGTGATCGAGGGGCTTCATCGCTTCACCTCAGCGCCAGCGAGGCGATGCCGGCCAGCACCAGCACCGCACCGGCCAGCGTGCGCCCTGTGAGCTCCTCGCGGTTCCTGAGGATGAACACGCTCACCGGGAAGATCAGCAGCGGCGTGGTATGCACCACCAGCACCGCGAGCGCGATCTCCATGCGCACCATAGCCTCGGCAATGAAGATGGAGCCGCAGGAGGTGGTGATGCCGCAGGCAACGTAGAGGCCGATCGCGGTCCGGTCGGCGGCACGGAACTGCGCCCGTACCATTCCCCAATCGCGCGTCACCGCGAGCTGGAGCGCCAGCGCCGCCACGGAAGCGACCACGCTGCCCAGCGCCGACTCGTGCCAGCTGCGCATCGCGAGCCCGCGGAACACGTTGCCGAAGCCGAAACCGGCGACTGTCAGCAGACCCGCCAGCAGGCCCCTGCGCGCCTCGACGACACCGACACTCGTCGCGCCTACGCGCGGCTGCGTCAGCCACAGCCCGAACCAGACCAGCGCCATGAGCCCGATCTCCAGCCAGCCCAGGCGTTCGTCCGCGAGCAGCCAGGCGCCGATCAGCGCGAAGGCGGGCGAAGTGGAATGGAACACGCTCGCGCGCGACGGCCCGAGCAGTTTGACGGTGTCGAACAGGAAGCGCCGCCCGAGGAAGGTGCCGACCACGCCGCCCAGCGCAAACAGCCCGGCACCCTTCCAGTCCCAGGACCAGGGCGCAGCGCGCAAACCAAGCTCCAGCGCGTACACCAGCGCCGGGAACAGCACGTTGACCGTGAGCACGATGAAGAAGCCAGCCTCCAGCGGCATGCGTGCCACGGCGTAACGCGTGATGAGGATGTTCGAGCCAAAGCTCAGCATCGCCAGCAGGGCCAGGGTGATGCCCATGCATTCCTACGGCTTCCCGAAAGAACGCATGCGCCGGTTCACTTCGCGCCCGCGCTCGAGCGCCTGCTCCAGCGGCAGGTCTGCGACTTGATGGAACAACTGCTTTGTGGTGGCCATGGCTGACCGCTTCACCGCGGCCAGCTTCTCCGCCAGCGCTATCGCCTCCCGCATCAGGTCCGTAGCGGGCACCACGCGGTTCACCATGCCCAGCGCGAGCGCCTTCTGCGCGCCGATGGGCTCGCCCAGCGCCACGAGTTCGAAAGCGGCCTTGCGCCCGACCTGGCGCGACAAGTTCGACATCACGATCGCGGCCACGATGCCGTGACGCGTCTCCGGGTAGCCGATTTTCGCGTCCTCGGTCATCACCGCAATGTCGCCCGCGATCGCCAATCCCGCGCCGCCGCCCATCGCCGCGCCCTGGATCGCGGTCACCACGGGCTTGGCCATTTTCGAGAACGCAAGGTGCAGTTGCATCGTCAGCTCGGCGCGCGCTTCGACGAGATCGCGGTTCTCCGGCGTCAGGTCCTTGAATTCAGACAGGTCGGCGCCGGCGCAGAAGCCCTGCCCCGCGCCCGCCAGCACCACGCTGCCAACGGCCTCGTCCTTGTCCGCGGCGCACAGCGCCTCGAGCAGCTGCCGCGTCAGCTCGCTATTCAGCGCATTGCGCTTCTCCGGCCGGTTTAGGGTCAGGATCCGGACCGCGCCACGGTCCTCCAGTAACAGCACGCTCATGCCATCCCCACGTTCCGGCGCGCGTGCTCGAGTTCCGCCACCAGCCGCCGCATCACCTCCGCCGCCGGCAGGATCTCATCCACCAGTCCGGCGGATTGGCCGGCCTCGACCTTACCCCAAGCGACATCGCCGTCCAGCGCGGCCTGCTTCAGGCTGGCGGAATCGAACAGCTTCTCCAGTTCCTCAGCCGTGGCGCCGGCGCGCTCAGCGGCAGCGTACTTTTCGGAAAAACCGTTCTTCAGCTGGCGGATGGGATGCCCGCCGCGGCCGACAAAGGCGGTGTCGCCCACGCCCGCCTTGAGAACCGCCTCCTTGTAGGCCGGGTGCACGCTCGCCTCCGGCGTGGCGATGAAGCGCGTCCCCAGCTGCACGCCCTCGGCACCCAGCGCCAGCATGGCCGCGACGCCGTAGCCGTCAGCAATGCCGCCGCTGGCGACCACCGGCAGCTTTACCGACTTCACCACGCGGCGCACCAGCACAAGGGTGCTCACTTCCGCCGGCGGCGGGTGGCCGCCCGCCTCCGCGCCGTCCACCACCAGCGCGTCCACGCCCGCAGCCTCGGCCTTGAGCGCATGCTCGACCGAGGCGACGACGTGGAGCCACTTCGTGCCGATGCCGCGGAAGCGCGCGAGATGCCCGCGCACGCCGCCCTGTGAAGCGACCATCACCGGGATACGCGCCTCGTGGGCGATGTCCAGCAGTTGCGGCGTGCGCGGATTGTTGAGCGGAATGTTCACCGCCCAGGGTTTCGCGGTGCCCGCCTTGATCTCAGCGACCGCCTTCGCGAAATCCTCCACCCGCATCGGCCCGCCAGCGAGCACGCCCATGCCGCCCGCGTTCGACACTTCGATGACGAGCGTGGAGTTGGATGAGGCCCAGCTCATCGCCGCCTGGATTATGGGATGCTCGATGCCAAGCAACTGCGTGATGCGGGTCTTCATTTCGCGGCTTCGCGCTGGATGAAGCGCCGCGCTTCCTCCGAGAGTTTCTCAAGCGCGACCTCGAGGCAGGTCTGCTCCTTCGCGCTGAGGCAGCCAAGAAAGGCGTCGTTGCGTTCCGCGGCGGCAACGATCAGGCCGTCGTAGACCTTGCGGCCGGCGGAGGACAGGCGCAGCTTCACGCCTCGGCCATCCATCTTGTCATCCGCGCGCAGCACCAGCTTGCGCGCCGAGAGCCCGGACACCACGCGGCTCATCTGGCTCTTGTCCACGCCCGCGGCCCGAGACAATTCGTTCAGCGACTGCGGCTGGTCCGCCCCCCCCAGCAGCGCCACGGTGCGCCACTCCCACAGGCTGACGCCGAACTCGCGCCGGTAGCGCATCTCCGCGCCACGCGACAGCAGGTTCGCCACCCGGTGCAGGCGGTAGGACAGCAGTTCCTTGATGGTGGGCGCGGCGCGCTGGAGCATCGGTCGTCGCTCAGTCGTCAAAGAACGGCGTTTCGCCGTCGCCGCGCAAGCGGATGTCGAAGCGATAACGTCCCTCGCCCTCCTTCTTGGCCACCAGCAACGACCGGCGCGCAGCCGGCACCGCGTCCAGCACCGGATCGGCGCCGGTGTCGAAGTACAGCGTGGTCCTGAGGATGCGCATCAGGCCGGAGAACATGAGCATGACGTTCACGTGCGGCCGGCGTCCCGGCGGCGCGCCCGGCAGGATGGTGCGGAAGCGGTAGACGCCTTCCTTGTCGGTGGCGGCGCGCCCCCAGCCCAGGAAATCCTGATCCGCTTGGGCGTGCCGCGGATCGGCGGCATGGCGGTAAATGCCGGCGGCGTCCGCCTGCCAGATCTCGACCACCAAGTTCTCCAGCGGGCTGCCGTCTTCCTGTGCCACGCGGCCGAGGATCTCGATCGGCTGGCCGCGCGCCGGGCGGCCTTCCAGTTGCGTCAGGTCGTTCGCGCCCGCGTCCACGTAGCGCTGCGGGAAGAACGGCCCGGTGGTGGCCTCACCTGTCGGCACAAGGCGCGTCATGTCTGCTCCGGCGTCGCGCCCCTGCCGCGCAGCACGATCTTGTGCTCGAACACCAGCTCGTTGTACGGGTCGCTGGTCGGCGGGACATGCTTCGCTACCAGCCGCTCGCGCGCCGCGCCGTCCGGCACTGCGTTGAAGATCCGGTCCTGCGCGTTGAGCGGCTCGCCCGGAAAATACATCTGCGTCACCAACCGCGACAGCCACACCTTGCCAAACAGCGAAAAATGCACGTGCGGCGGGCGCCACCAACCGTCGCGCGTCGGCGCCGGGTAGGCGCCCGGCTTCACCGTGCGCAACTCGAAAGCGCCGGTCTTGTTCGTCACCAGCCGCGCGGCGCCGTAGAAATTCGAATCCACCGGCGCGTGGTCGTCGTCCAACGGATGGATGTAGCGCCCGGCGGCGTTCGCCTGCCACATCTCCACCACCGCACCCGGCACCGGCGAGCCGTCCTCGTCGGTGACGCGCACGCGCAGCCGAATCACCTGCCCGATGGCTTGCTTCGCGCCGTGACCGGCAATGTCGCCGCCCAGCAGGCTGACGCGCCTGGCCACGTCCAGCGGCCCGGTCAGTTCCGAGAGGGTCGGCGCGCGCTTCACCAATGGCTGCGCCGGCGTGCGCCACGGCGTCTGCGGATAGCCGGCGATGATGCGCGAGGGCTGGGTACGCTCGTCGCGAGGCAGGATGGTGTAGCAGTCGCTCATTTGAAGCGCTCGAACTGGCGCACCGGCGCCTTGCGCGGCGGCGTCCGGGGATTGACCGCGCCCAGGCCGGCGACGGTCTCGGGCTGGTACTCGCCCGGCACGCCGACCGGGACCTCTCCGGTGATGGTGACGCGCTCCATCATGCGCCGATGCGGGTAGTAGTCATGCGGCGCATAGTGGTGCACCGAGCGGTTGTCCCAGATCACGACGGTGTCCACCTGCCACTTCACGCGCAGTTGGTACTCGGGGACGCCTGCCTGCGCGTAGAGGAACTGCAGCAGCGCCTGGCTTTCGTCGTCCTTCATGTCGCGGATGCGGATGGTGAACTGCGGATTGACGTAGATCACCCGGCGGCCGGACTCCGGGTGCACCGCGACCACCGGATGCCACGGATTGGGGAACTCGTCCTCGATCTCCCGTAACCGCTTGCGGTGGTCCGGCGTGTTGTTGAACAGGGACCGGAACGGCTTGAAGTCGTGCAGCGCCTCCAGGCCGTGGATGTGCCGCTTCATGCGCTCGGACAGGCCGCGGTAGGCCGCGGTCATGCTGGCAAAGCAGGTGTCGCCGCCAACGGGCGGCAGCACGCGGGCACGCAGCATGGTTGCCATGGGCGGATTCGGACGGAAGGTCTCGTCGGCGTGCCAGATGTCGGTACGCGCGGCCGGATGCTCCTCCGAGTAATCCAGCAGGATCACTTCGGGCTTGTCCTCCAAGTTGGGCGAGAACGGGTGCACCGAAAGCTTGCCGAAGCGCGCGCCGAAGGCCATCTGGTCCTCCAGCGCGATGGCCTGGTCGCGGAACACCAGCACCTCGTAGCGCACCAGCGCCTCGCGCAGGGTACGGAACACGGCGTCGTCCAGCCGGCCCAGGTGCACGCCGCGCACCTCGGCGCCAATGAAACCGTTGATGGGCAGGATTTCGGTGCTCATGCGTCCCTCCGTCAGTCCAGCTTGGCTCCGGAGACGCGCACCGCCTCCGCCCAGCGCGGCAGTTCCTCCTTCACCAGCGCGGAGAACTGCGCCGGGGTGATCGGTCCCCACGGCTCCATGCCGATCTTCACCAGGAACTCGCGGAACTCTGGCGTCTGCTGGAACTTCTGCATCTCCGCCGACAACCGCGCCACCACCGCAGGCGGAGTCGCCGCCGGCACCGAGACGCCCTGCCAGGCCTGCCAGTCGAATCCCGGCACGGTCTGCGCGATGGGCGGCACCGAGGCGACCAGGCCGTTCTGCTTCGACGCCGAGGTGCCGTAGGCGATGATCTTGCCGGCGCGAATTTGCGGCAGCGCCACGGCGGCATCCGAAAACATGATGTGGACCTTGCCGGGGATCAGGTCGATGAAGGCGGCCGGCGTGCCCTTGTAGGGGATGTGCTGCATCTCCAGCCCCAGCCGGCGCTTCAGGTCCTCCATGAACAGGTGGTGCGCACTGCCGTTGCCCACAGAGGCGTAGTTGAACTTTCCCGGACTGGCCTTCACGTGCGCGATCAGCTCGGCCAGGCTGCGAGGCGCGAACGCCGGCGAGCCCACCAGGAAGAAATTGACCGTTCCGATGAGGGACACCGGCTGGAAGTCGCGCAGTGGGTCGATCTGCGGGCTCTTGAAAAGCGCTGGCGCGATGCCGAAGGTGGTGCTGGTGGAAATGAGCAGCGTGTAGCCATCAGCCGGGGAGCGCGCGACCTGCTCGGCGCCCAGCAAGGTGCCGGCGCCGGCCTTGTTCTCGACCACCACCGTCTGGCCCAGCGCGGCGCCGAGCCGCTCGGCGACCGTGCGCCCGAGCACGTCGGTGAGCCCGCCCGGCGGGAACGGCACCACCAGCTTGAGCGGCCGGTTGGGGAAAGCCTCCTGAGCCGGCGCCGCCACGGGAGCGAGGCACAGGGCCGCGGACAGGACTGCGAGGGTCGTCTTCCAGGCGCGCATCGGGATCTCCTCCATGGGGTTTGACCTTCATAGCCCATGTAGTTGATACTGTCAATCATGTCGGCCGTCGTCCTCTGCGAGTGCTTCGCTCGCGACGGGCTGCAGCACGAGCCCGCCTTCGTCCCAACCGCGGTGAAGCGCGCCCTTATCGAGCGCTTCGCCGCGCTGGGCTTCCGGCGCGTCGAGGCCACCTCCTATTCGAATCCTAAGGTGGTGCCGCAATTCGCCGACGCCTCCGACCTGCTGCGAGAGCTGCCGCGCCGTGACGGCGTCTTCTACAAGGCCACTTGCGCCAATCCGAAGGCCGTGGAGCGGGCGCGCGTCGACCAGGAGGCCGGTTTCGGCGTCAACGAAATCAGCCTGCTGGTGTCGGCCACGGAATCGCACACACAGAAGAACCTCAAGCGCAGCCGCGCCGAGCAGTGGGCCAACGTGGAAAAGATGGTGCTGTCCGCCGACGGACGCTTTCGCTTGGTGGGCACGGTGTCGGTCGCTTTCGGTTGTCCCTTCGAGGGCAAAGTGGATCCCGGCATCGTGGCGGAGGACGCGGAACGATTCGCCGCGCTCGGCGTGCGGCACGTCGCCATCGGCGACACCACCGGCATGGCGACGCCGCTTTCGGTGCGCGACCTGTGCGACCGCCTGTCGCAACTGGACGGGCTGGTGCCCATTGCGCACTTCCATGATTCGCGCGGCACCGGCCTTGTCAACTACGTCGCCGCCTACGAAGCGGGCGTGCGCCATTTCGATTCTTCATTCGGGGGCGTCGGCGGCCATCCGGCAATAGTGACGTACGGCGGCGGCCACACCGGCAACGTCTGCACCGAGGACCTGGTCGGCTTGTTCGAATCCATGGGTATCGGGACCGGGATAGACTTGGAAGGATTGCTCGCAGCCGCGCGAGCCTGTGAGCAGGCGCTTGGCCGTGAGCTGCATGGCCGTGTCACAAGAACCGGATTGAACCTGCTTAAATGAAGCCACCGTTCAGAGCTGACCAGGTCGGCAGCCTGTTGCGCCCGAAGGAACTCGCCGACGCCAGGAAGCAGTTCAAGGAGGGAAAGCTCGACGCCGCCGCGCTGAAGGCGATCGAGGATCGCTCGATCCTGGATGCCGTGCGCCGGCAGGAAGCCGCCGGCCTGAAGTCCATCACCGACGGCGAGATGCGCCGCGACTGGTGGCACCTGGACTTCATGACGCAGCTGGATGGCGTCACCTCGGTGGTGAACCCGGGCCCGAAGTTCGGCGGCACCGAGGAGCAGCCGCCGATTCCGTCGGTCACCGGAAAGATCGGTTGCTCAACGCCCATCTTCGTGGACCACTTCAAGTACCTGCAGTCGGTGACGAAGCAGACGCCCAAGCTCACCATCCCATCGCCCGCGATGCTGCACCTGCGCGGCGGGCGCAGTTCCATCTCGAAGGCGGTCTACCCCGACCTGGCCGAGTTCTGGGCTGACACCGCCGCGGCCTACCGCACGGCTATCGGCCGGTTCGCCGATGCCGGCTGCAGCCACCTGCAGCTGGACGACGTCAGCTTTTCGTACCTGTGCGACCCGAAGATCCGGGACACGGCGCGCAGGAACGGCGATGACCCGGCGCTGCTGCCGCGCCAATACGCCGACGCCGTGTCTGCCGCGGTGAAGGACCGTCCCGCCGGCATGACGATCACCATGCACACCTGCCGCGGCAACTTCAAGTCGAGCTGGGTCGCCTCCGGCGGCTATGAAACGGTGGCAGAGGCGATGTTCTCCTCCGGCGTGGACGCCTTCTTCATGGAATTCGACGACGAGCGATCCGGCACCTTCGAGCCGCTGCGCTACCTGCCTAGGGGCAAGAAGGTGGTGCTGGGACTGGTGACCACCAAGGTGGGCGCGCTGGAATCGAAGGACCAGATCCGCAGGCGCATCGAGCAGGCGGCGAAGTTCGTGCCGCACGAGGACCTGTGCCTGTCGCCGCAATGCGGCTTCTCCAGCACCCACCACGGCAATGCGCTGTCCATGGACGAGCAGTGGCGCAAGCTGGAACTGGTGGTCGAGGTTGCGCGCGAAGTCTGGGGCTGACCTGGCCGCGCCGGTCACCGTCGTCCACACGCACGTCCATTCCATCCGCCTCGTGGATGGAAAATGCGCGGGCGCCGAAGCGCTCGTCGCGCGGGTGCTGCTGCAGGACGACACCGCCGGATTCGGCTTCTCGATGGACCTTGACGCCACGGTCGCGCGCGACATGGCGGCGTGGGACGGCCATGCGAAAGCCGCCGGGAAGCCGCTGTGGCGGATGCTGGGCGGCACGCGCGCCGAAGTCCCGGTCATGCTCGATGGCGAACCGGCGCTGGCGGCGGACTGGGAGGCGCTGCATCGCGGCATGGTGGCGCGGCGCTACCAACTGGTCCGCATCGATCCCTTCGCTTTGGGCGCGCTGGAAAAGGTGCAGACGATCGTCGCGGCGGCCGCGAAGCTGGGCACGCCGGTCGCGCTGCTGGCGCCCAACGGCCATCCGTGGGAAATCGCCTGGTCCGCGGCGCTGGCGGGCGATGGCGGCACGGTCATCGTCCGCGGCGAGCCGTCCTCGCCTTCGTATCCGCTGGCCGCGGATCCCGGATCCGGCGTCGACTGGACGCTGGAACCGGCGTTCGGCGCCATCCGCTGGCAAGCGCCGGACGCGGCGATGTAACCGATCGGTTACTTTTTGCCCTTCTCCCGCATCAGCACGAAGTCGTAGTTCGCCTCGGCGACCCCGCCCTTGCCGCGCTTGAAGTCGATGATCAGCTCGGGCTTGACGCCGAACACCGCGTCGGAATCCAGGTACTTCCCGCCCTTCACGAACAGGTGCGTGATCAGCGGCTTGTAGCCCCTGGCCGTGATCCAGAAATGCAGGTGCGGCGGGCGCATCGGGTGGCGCCCGGTGGCGGTGAGCATCCGGCCCACCGGCCCGTCGTGCGGCACCGGGTAGTACTCCGGCTTCACGCAGCGAAAGTGGAAGCGCCCCTTCGCATCCGCGCGGAAGATGCCGCGCAGGTTCATGGCATTGCCCTTCTGCGAATCGTAGAAGCCGTCCGCGCCCGCCTGCCAGACGTCCAGCTGCGCGCCCGCGATCGGCCGGCCCCGCGCGTCCTTCACCGTGCCGGACACGCTGCAGGGCACGCCGTCGGAGGCCTTCTTCGCGATGCTGGCGCCCAGCGGATAGCGTGGCGCCTTCTCGCGGTGGAAGGGCCCCAGCACCGTGGAGTCGGTGGTGCCGGCGCCGGCTTGGTAGTTCAACGCATCCACCAGCATGGACACGCCCAGGGTGTCCGACATCAGGATGAACTCCTGGCGCTTGCCGGTGGACCAGTGCCCGGTCTCGGTGAGGAACTGGATGCCCTTGAACCATTCCTCCTGCGTCGGCTTCACGTCGCGGACAAAGTCGTGCACATGGCGGATGAAGCTCGCCATCACCTGCTTCAGGCGCGGGTTCCTCGTGTTGCGGATCCGGTGCAGGACTTCCGCGGTGAGCTTTTTCTCGCTGAACTTGCGCACGGCCATGGCGATTTCCTCCTCTCGGAATGCTAACATCGCGGCCGGAGGAGATACCCATGCGCACTCTGATCGCCATCCTGCTCGCCCTCGCTTCGGCCGCCGCCGTCGCGCAGGACAAGACCATCAAGATCCTGGTCGGCTTCCCGGCCGGCGCTGGCCTGGACGCCATGACGCGCCTGGTCGCGGACCGGATGCGCGCCATCCTCGGCCAGCCGGTGGTGGTGGAGAACCGGCCGGGTGCCGGGGGCCAGATCGCGATGAGCGCGCTCAGGGCCGCCGCGCCAGACGGCCAGACCCTCGTCATGACGCCGCTGGTGACCGTGGTGACCGCGCCGCACGTGTTCCCGAAGCTGCCCTACGACGCCTTCGCGGATTTCACGCCGGTCGCGCACACCGCCGACTTCCTGTTCGGCTTCGCGATCGGCCCCAACGTGCCGGCGAAGACCCTGGCCGAGTTCGTCGCGCTGGTGAAGAAGGAGCCGCGCCACGGCAACTACGCCTCGGCCGGCGCGGGCAGCCTGCCGCACTTCTTCTCCATCCTGTTCGCGCAGACCGCCGGCATCAACATGACGCACATCCCGTACAAGGGCACGGCGCCGGCGCTGACGGACCTCCTCGGCGGGCAGATCTCATCGTTCATGGGAACGGCATCCGACCTCGCGGCGCAGCACCGCGCCGGCAAGCTGCGCATCCTCGCCACCTCGGGCGCTGCCCGCGCCCGCGTAGTCGGCGACGCGCCCACCTTCAAGGAACTGGGCTTCAACATCGAGGGCGCCGGCTGGTACGCGGTCTACGCGCCGGCGAAAACGCCGAAAGAAACCGTGGATCGGCTCTCGGGGGCCATCGTCGCCACCATCAAGGCACCCGACATCCGCGAGAAGCTGGAGGCGCTCGGCATGGAGCCTACCGGCCTTGGGCCGGAGGACCTGGCGCGCATCCACAGGATGGACTTCGACAAGTGGGGCCCGGTGATCAAGACCTCCGGCTTCAAGCCCGACTAGCCGCGCGCTTGAACATTCTCTTCTCCTCCACCAAGGAGAAGCCGGACTTCTGGTTCCCGCTGCTCAAAAAGGCGCTGCCGGAAGACCGCTTCTTCGCTTGGCCCGACACCAACGGCGGGGACATCGACGTCGTACTGGTGGCCACGCACCCGCCGGGCACGTTCAACGGCCTCGGGAAACTGAAGCTCATCCAGTCGCTGTGGATGGGGGTCGAGAACATCATCGGCGACCCCGAGTTGCCGCGCGGCGTGCCGGTGGCGCGCCTGATCGACCCGGGCATGGTCGCGGCCATGGGCGAGACGGTGATCGCGCACGTGCTCGACTGGCACCGCCACCACTACTGCTATCGCGAGTTCCAGGCGAAGAAAATCTGGAAGCGCCGCCGCCAGTACCTGACCTCGGACCGCACGATCGGCATCCTGGGGCTGGGCGAACTGGGCGCCACGGTGGCGGCGAAGCTCGTCGCCATGGGCTTCAACGTCGCGGGCTTCAGCCGCACGCCCAAGAACCAGCCGGGCGTGAACAGTTCCACCGATATCGACGAAGTCCTCTCCGCCAGCGATGCCGTGGTCTGCCTGCTGCCGCTGACCCCGCACACCCGCGGCATCCTCAACAAGGACGCCTTCGCCCGCATCCGCAAGGAGGGCTGCGTCATCAACCTCGCCCGCGGCGGCCACCTGGTGGTGCCCGACCTGCTGGCGGCGCTGGATTCCGGCCACCTCGCCCACGCCTTCCTGGACGTGTTCGAACCCGAGCCCCTGCCGGCCGACAGCCCGCTGTGGACCCACCCGGGGGTCACCCTCACGCCGCACATCGCCGCCCTCACCGAGCCGCGCACCTCCGTGGGCAGGATCGCGGAGAACCTGGCGCGGGTCCGGCGCGGGGAAAAAGTGCCCAACACGGTGGACTTCGCGGCCGGTTACTGAACCCGATGTAACCGATCGGTTACATTTTGCCGCCAGCCGGGCGTTTGACCTGCCTCAAACCGGGCATGGCGCGGCGGTCTATGCTGGGCGCATTCCATGCTACTCGGGGCTTTCCATGTCGCACTTCCACGCCGTCGTCTGGCTCGACCATGTCGAGGCCCATGTCCTGCACTTCACCCGCGAGGACGTCGAGAAGAAGCTGGTGCACGGCAAGCCGCACCGGCACCTGCACCAGAAGCGCGGCGCGGTGACCGACGGGCGCTCGGCCGAGGACAGCGCGTACTACGGCAAGGTCGCCGAAGCGCTCAAGGGCGCGGAGGAAATCCTCGTCGTCGGCCCAGCGAAGGCCAACACCGAGATCGTGAAGTACTTGGACGCGCACGCGCAGGACCTGCGCAAAAAGGTCGTTGCGGTGGAAACGGTGGATCACCCTAACGACGGCCAAGGGCTCGCTTATGCGCGCAAGCACTTCCGGGCCATTGACCGCATGCGCGGGCTTTAGCGCCCGGCGACGGCTAACTGGCGTTCGCCTCCGCGAGGATCGCCGCCGCCGCATCCGCCAGCACCTGGCAGCCGAGCACGATGTCCCCGTCGCGGCTGTCTTCGGTGAAATCGTGGCTGATGCCGCCAATGGACGGGATGAACAGCATCGCCGAGGGCAGGACGGCGGAGATGATCCCGGCGTCGTGAAACGCGCCGCTCGGCAAGCGCTGCCATTTCCCCGGCGCATGGCGCTCGGCAGCAGCCTCGAGATGGGCGCGCAGGCCCGGATCCATCTGCGTCGGCGCAATCGGCGCGCGGGAAGGGGTCGCGGTGATCTTCACCCCGCCGCGCGCGTTCATTTCCGCCACCAATCGCTCCACCACCGCCTCGAAGGCCTTCAGCGGCACCTCGGACAGGTCGCGGAACTGCAGGTCCATGTCGGCGTAGCCCGGGACGATGGAGGTCGCGTTCGGCTCCACCCGCACCCGGCCCATGGTCCAGACTGTGCGCTCCGCGGCGACTGTCGGAAATGCCTGGTTGATGCGATGCGCGAGTTCATAGAGCGCGGTGGACGCGTCCCGGCGCGTCTTCATCATGGTGGTGCCGGCGTGGTTCTGCTGGCCGCGGAACTCGAAGCGGATGCCGCGCAGGCCGACGATGCCGCTGACCACACCGATCCTGTGCGCCGTGTCCTCGAGCGTGGGTCCCTGCTCGATGTGCGCCTCCACGAAGCCGCAATAGCGCGCCGGGTCCAGGCGCAGGCGCGGTACGCCGGCGAGGCCCGCGTCACGCAGCGCCGCCTCCAGCGCGACCCCGCCGCTGTCCGTGGCGCCCTGCTCCATGTCGGGCGACAGCGCGCCGGTGATCGAGCGGCTGCCCAGGCAACCAAGGAAACGCGATTCCTCATCCTGGAAGGACACCGCGTCCACCGGGAGTGATTTCGTCGCCGCGTCCTCAGAGAGCGCCCGCACCACCTCCAGCGCGTAGACCACGCCCAGCGCGCCGTCCAGCCAGCCGCCGGTGGGCTGGGTATCGGAATGCGAGCCCGAGAGCAGTGCCTTGCCCGGCCGGCGCGAGCGGCCGTAGACGTTACCGACACCGTCGATGGAGGCCTCCAGCCTGGCCGCCTCGTAGCGCTGCTTGAGCCAGCGCCGGGCTTCCATGTCTTTCGGGCTGAAGGCGGGACGGACCACGCCCCTGCCCTGGGCGCCGATGGAGCGCAGGTGGCGAAGGTCCGAAAGAAGCCGCTCCGCGTTGATGCGCGCCATAGCTATCCGCCCATCACCCTCTTCAACGTGTGGCGCCGGTTACGGGTGAAAGGCCGCACCTGCGCCGGCCAGCGCCCGTGCTCGATGGCTTCGGCCCAGGCCGGCGAGGTCAGAACCTCCGCGCTCTCCAGCTCGTAGTGCGCGCTGTACTTCGGCTCGCTCTCGGCGACGATGGTCTTGATCTCCCCGCCCATGCTGATCTTGAGCGGTGCGAGCATGGTGCGGGTGATCGCGAGCACGCCGGGCACCTTGAGCAGCAGCGGCACGTGCTCGGTGTCGTAGACCTCGTTGAACAGGGCCTCCTTCTCCGGGTCCACGTCCATGCCGGCGGTGAAGAGGTAGCGGGTGTTGGGGTGCATCGTCGTTCTCCTATTTGCGCTTCTTTGCCGGTAGCTCGCCGACGTAGCGCTCGGCCATGGCCGCCCAAGTCTTCAGGTTCAGGGCCGCGTGCAGGCGCAGATTCAGTGCTTCGTTCATGTTGGCGGTTCCCTCAATGCCTACTTCCAGGTCAGATGAATCGGATCACCATCGCCAACTGCGCTCGGTCTTCCTGAATGAGATACCGGGTAAGGACGTTGGCGTCGAACCCGATCATCCTCTCGCGGTGTTCCGCCGTGCCACGTACTGCCTTAGGGCACTTTTCTAAGCCTTCACGCTGATTGGCGTCAAGGGCTTGGGAATCGACCCCCTGAGATCCCAGATGTCGCGAGTCGCGGCGATCATGGGGTAGAAGCCCCTTCCCAGATCTACGAATTCCACCCGGTCGCCAGTGTCCACGCCCAGCCCGTCTCGAACGGACTTCGGCAGCGTGATCTCACCTTTGCTATCGAGAGTGGCGAAAGGCATCGGTGGACCTCAGCGCGCAAGGTACCCGGAATCCACCGGCAGCGTCACGCCGGTGATGAAGCGCGCCGCCGGACTGGCGAGGAACAGGATGGCCGCGGCGATGTCCCCGACCTCGGGCAACCGGCCAAGCGGGGTGTGCTGCATCACCTTCTTCAGCACCTCCGGGTTGGTGAAGATGGGCGTGGTGAGGTCGGTGCGTACGAAAGTGGGCGCGACTGCGTTCACAGTGATGTTGTGCTCGGCGAACTCGAGGGCCAGCGCGCGGGTCAGGTTGACCACCCCGCCTTTCGAAGCTTGGTAGGCCGGGTTCGGGAACAGGCCGCCGGAAAAGCCCATGATGGAGGCGAGGTTCACGATCGCGCCGCCGCCGTTGCTCCGCATTTGCCTGGCGGCGATCCGCGAACAGAGAAACAAGCCCTTCAGGTTGACGTCGAGGACCTTGTCCCACTCGTCGGCAGTGATGTCGAAGGCGGTCTTGCGGACCGCGATACCGGCGTTGTTTACCAGGACGTCGATACCACCCATCCGCTCAACCGCCTGTCGCATGGCCGCTTCTACCGAAGCTTCGTCTGCCACATCGCAACGGATGATGGTTTCGCCCGCCTCAAAATCCAGTCGGGCGATCTGGGAACCGCGGGAAGCGAACAGATCGGCAGTCGCTTTTCCAATTCCCTGCGCCGCACCCGTTACGACCACTCGCTTGCCTTTGACGTCGAACAGTTCCATAGACGATAGTATAGGCGGATGATCGACCTCCTGATTCGAAACGCCCTGGTCGTCGACGGCAGCGGCGCCAAACCCTTCCACGCCGACCTCGCCGTGAAAGACGGACTCATCGCCACCATCGGCAAGGACACCAGCCCCACACACGAGACTATCGATGCCGATGGCCTGGCACTCATGCCGGGGATCATCGACAACCACACCCACTACGATGCCCAGATCACCTGGGACGCAAGCGCGTCGCCCTCACCCGCGCTTGGGGTGACCACCGCGATCATCGGCAACTGCGGGTTCACCATCGCGCCCTGCCGCGAGGCGGACCGCGATCTGATCCTGAAGAATCTGACCCAGGTGGAGGGGATGTCGCTGGAGGTGCTGAAGGCGGGCACGAAGTGGGATTTCGAGTCGGTGCCGGAGTACTTTGCCATGCTCGAGAAACAGGGCGTAGCGCTCAATATTGCCGGCTTCGTCGGCCATTCTTCGGTGCGCACCTACGTGATGGGCGAGGACGCGCCGAAGCGGGCGGCGACAGCGGCTGAAGTGGCAAAGATGCGCGACATTGTGCTCGCCGGAGTGAAGGCGGGCGCGGTAGGCTTTGCCACCTCCACCTCGCCCAACCACAACGGCCACGGCGGCACGCCGATGCCGTCGCGCCTCGCCGACGACGCTGAGATGAAGGCGTTGGTGGGTTGCCTGAAGGAAGCCGGGCACGGCGTGTTCATGCTCACCAAGGGCGGGCAGACCCGGATCGAATTCCTCGAAGAACTGGCAGCCGCGAGCGGCCGCCCGGTGGTCGTCGCCGCGCTGCTGCACAACAACACCAATCCGCACGCGGTGTTCGACGAGCTGGAGAGAATCGCCGCGGCCAACGCGCGCGGTCGGCGGCTCTTTGGCGCAGTGTCCTGCTGCCCGCTTACCATGGACTTCACCCTGCGCTCGCCCTATACCTTCGAAGGTCTCGCCGCGTGGAAGCCGGCGCTCTCGCTTACCGGTCCGGCCTATCGCGCGATCCTGGGCGATGCGCAGTTCCGCGACGCGGTGCGACGCGAGATCGCAGAACCGCCGGTCGCCTCGCGCCTGTTCAACGGCGAGTGGGACAAGGTGTACGTGGAAAATGTGGCGCGCGAGGAGAATCGGCGCTGGCAGCAGCAGACCGTGGCGGAGCTGGCGCGCGCCACCGGGGTCGAACCGCTCGATGCGATGCTCGACCTGGCGCTTGCCGAGGACCTGGGCACCGAGTTTAGCGCCCTGCTGCTCAACTCGGATGAACGCGCGGTGGGCGAGATGCTGCGCCACCCGCATTCCCTGGTCTCGCTTTCGGATGCCGGCGCGCACCTCACGCTGTTCAACGACGCCGGCTTCGGCCTGCACCTGCTCGGACGCTGGGTGCGGGAGCTGGGCGTGCTATCGCTTGAGTCCGCGGTGAAAAAGCTCACCGGCGACCCGGCGGCGGTGTTCGGTATCCAGGGCCGTGGCGCCCTGAAACCGGGTCACGCCGCAGACCTGATGCTGTTCGACCCAGAGACGGTGAATCGGGGCCCCAAGATCCGGGTGAAGGACCTACCCGGCGGCGGCACGCGGTTGATCACGCCCGCGGTGGGCGTTCACGGGGTCTGGATCAACGGCGCGCGGGTGGCGGATGAAAAAGGCTTGCGACGGCTGGAAAAACTTTCGGGCCGCGTACTGCGGGAGTTCAGTGCCTAGCGCATTACTGCTGCAGCACCAATCCCGCGTGCTCGCGCATAGCGTGGAAATGAATTTTCGGCCAGCGTTTCTGCGTCAAGTCCAGGTCATACGGTGAACTGAGCAGGTAGGCGTGCGCCTGCGCGGCGTCCTGCACCATCTTGTCCTGGTTGGCGACGCGGAAACGGTCCAGCTCGTTGCGATCCTCACAGCTGATCCAGCGCGCACCGGCATGGTTGGCGGCCGACAGCCGCACGTCCACGCCGTATTCCGACTTCAGGCGGTGCGCGATAACTTCGAATTGCAGCTGGCCGATGGCGCCCAGCAGCATGGCGTTTCCGTGCACCGGGCGGAACACCTGGATCGCGCCCTCCTCGCCCAGTTCCTGCAGGCCGCGCTGCAGCTGCTTGCTGCGCATCGGATCGGCCAGGTCCACGACGCGGAACAACTCCGGGGCGAAGAATGGCAGCCCGGTGTATTGCAGCGACTCGCCCTCGGTGACGGTGTCGCCCAGTTGCAGGCCACCGCGGGCGATGATGCCGATGATGTCGCCGGCCCAGGCCTCCTCCACACGGTCGCGCCGCTGCGACAGGAAGGTCACCACGCCGGTAGGACGCAGGGTCTTTCCGGTGCGGTTCACGTAAAGGGACCTGCCGCGCTCGAAGCGCCCGGAGCACAGGCGCACGAATGCAATGCGGTCGCGGTGCGCCGGATCCATGTTGGCTTGGATCTTGAAGACCACGCCGGTCAGAGCCTGTTCCTCAGGATGGACCTCGCGCGTGAGCGACTTTCGCACCGAAGGCGGCGGGGCCAAGTCCACCAGCGCATCCAGCACCTCCTGGACGCCGAAGTTGTTGATCGCCGAGCCGAAGAACACCGGCGTCTGCCGCCCGCTAAGGAAGTCCGCACGGTCGAACGCGGGCGTGGCATGGCGCACGATGTCGATCTCGCCCCAGGCAGCATCAAACTCGGTGCCAAAGCGCGCCCGTAAGGCCACCTCGCCCGACAGCATCTCGTCCTCGCCGCCGCGGCGGTCGGCGCCCGCAGCAAATACGCGCATGCTGTCGCCGCCCAGATCGTAGGTGCCGCGGAAGGCCTTGCCCTGCCCGACCGGCCAGGTCATGGGCACGCAGGGCATACCGAGCGCCTTCTCGATCTCCTCCAGCAACGCGAGGGGCTCGCGCACTTCGCGGTCCATCTTGTTGATAAAGGTGAGGATGGGCGTGCCACGCGCGCGGCACACCTCCAGCAGGCGCTGGGTCTGCGCTTCCACCCCGTTGGCGGCGTCGCTCACCCTCAGCGCTGCGTCCACCGCGGTCAGCACACGGTAGGTGTCCTCGGAAAAATCGCGGTGGCCGGGGGTGTCCAGCAAGTTGAGCACCGCGCCGCGGTAGTCCATCTGCATCACCGAGCTCGCCACCGAGATGCCGCGCTGCTTCTCGATCTCCATCCAGTCCGAAGTGGCATGGCGCGAGGCCTTGCGAGCCTTGACGCTGCCGGCGATCTGGATCGCGCCGGCGTAAAGCAGCAGTTTCTCGGTCAGCGTAGTCTTGCCAGCGTCTGGGTGCGAAATGATCGCGAACGTGCGGCGGCGAGCGACTTCTGCGGCGAAAGACAATTCGGGCTCCGGCATGCTGCGATCAATGCGGCGGCGACTTTAACATGCGAGAGGCGCCGCGACGCCGCAGTTGCGAGATCAGTTCAAGGGTCTTATCGCGCGGGTCGAACTAGCGGGTGCCGCCCGCGGGCAGGGCTGGCCAGTTGCAGCCGCTCGGCGAGCGTCACTTCTTATGGTGGTGGTGCGGATGGTCGCAGTGCGCGTGGTCGTGGCTGTGATCGTGGCCGCAGTGCTCGTCGTGAACATGCCCGTGGCCGACTTCATCGTGCCGATGGTCGCCGCCATGCGCGCCCGCCTCGGGCTCGAAGGGCGCTTCCAGGTGCGCCACCGTGGCGCCCAGCTTCACCAGCATCTCCTCCAGCACGTGGTCCGCCGCGAGGCGCAGGAAGCCCTCGCCCACCTGCACCGGCACGTGCCAGCTGCCGAGGTGGTAGGCCGCTTTGGCCAGTTCGACCACGGACGAGCAGGTGACGTGCGCGACCTTCTCCGGCTCCGCAATCACCTCGATAATGCGACCGTCGGAGGCAGTGACAAGGTCGCCGCCGCGCAGGAATTCGTCGCGCGGCAGCATCAGGCTGACCTCCTCCCCGGACAACAGCTTCGTCTTCAAGCGGCTGTTCTGCCGCGAGGCGAATGGCAGCCGTAGTTGGCCCCTGAGCTCGACTTTATAGGCCGAGCGGAGAATTTTCAGCTTGGATTTTATTTCGAGCATTTCAGCCTGGCCAGTGCGGGGTCAATTCCATGTCATACGATCCGGAGCCTGGCCTCGCCGATGCCGGGGTAGCTCACCACCACCTCGTCGCCGGCCTTCGCCGCCTCCAGCCCGGTCCAGGCGCCGGTCGTCACCACATCGCCCTTGCGCAGGCCGCCCGTACGCTCGGCGCAGTGCGCGACGATCCAGGGCATGAGGCGGAACGGGTCGCCGAAGGAATGGCTTCCGGTCGCCTTCGAGACGCGGGCGCCGACGCGGATCTCCATCGACTGCTTGCGGAAATCGATCTTGCGCCAGTCCTTCGTTCCGCTACCCACTACGAGGCTGCCGTGATTCTGGAAATCGGCCAGCTGCCAGCTGCCCGGCGCGGTCTTCCATTTCGCGATGCGCGAGGCGCAGATCTCGATGGTGACCACCGCCTCGGCAATGGCGGCCGCGATTTCCTCCTCGCCGTAGGCCTTGTCGCGCGAGGGCAGGTCCTTCGCCAGTCGGAAGCCGACCTCGCCCTCGACGCCGACCAGGCCGAGCGCCTTGGCCGACACCCGCGCCGGGTTCTTCAGCACCAGCTCGGGTGCGATCGGCGATGCGGTCGGCTCCACCTTGTCGCTGGGCCCGCCAGCCTTCCACGCCAACGGATGCGCGCCCGGCCAAAGCTTCGCGAACACCTTGTCCTGCACGCGGTACGCAACCACGTCGGTCTTGATCGCGGTTTTTTTCGGCACCACTATCGGCTGCGCGGTGTGGCGGGCATGGACCAGCAGGCTGGCAATCAGGTCAGTACGCATGAGGTTCGGATTCTCCCAATCCTGGGCGCGACCGCTTCACCTCCGGTGCAGCCCAGACGAAGGATACGCTACACCGCTGGATGCGCCGATCAGGAAAAGTATCCCTGGAACGCGACGGCGGCGCGCTCGATGCCGTGCCGGTCCACGTCGAGGTGGGTCACCAGCCGCATCCGCACGCCCGGCAGGACCACGATGCCCTCCCGCGCGAGATGCGCCGGCAGGCCAGGCGCACGCTCCGGCGGCACGCGCACGAACACCATATTGGTCTGCGCGGGCTCGACCTGCAGTGCCGGAATCCGCTCCAGCGCGGCGGCAAGGCGCTCGGCGTTGGCATGATCCTCGTGAATCCTCGCTACGTTGTGCTCCAGCGCGTACAGGCCCGCGGCAGCGAGCACCCCTGACTGGCGCATGGTTCCGCCCAGCATCTTGCGCGCGCGCTTCGCGCGACCAATGAATTCCGCGCTGCCCAGAAGGACGGTGCCCGCGGGTGCGCCCAGGCCTTTGGACAGGCAGGCCGACACCGAGTCGAAGCCGCGGCACACCTCGCGCGCCGCCAGCCCCAGCTTCGCCGCCGCGTTGAACAAGCGCGCACCGTCCAGATGCGTCGCCAGGCCGCGGCGCTTTGCCAGCGCCAGCGCCTCGTCGAACCACGCGCGCGGGATTGCCCGGCCGCCGATCGTGTTCTCCAGCCCGAGCAACCGCGAGCGGGCGTAATGCGAATCGTCCGGCTTGATCGCCGCCTCAACCTCCGCGAGGTCAAGCGTGCCGTCGGCACGGTTAGCGAGCGGCTGTGGCTGGATCGAGCCCAGCACCGCGCCGCCCCCTGCCTCGTAACGGTAGGTGTGCGCCTCCTGCCCGAGGATCACCTCATCGCCGCGCCCGCAGTGCGTCATCAGCGCGGCGAGGTTGGACTGCGTTCCTGTGGGAAACAGCAGCGCCGCCTCGAAGCCGAGTATTTCCGCCGCGCGCGCCTGCAGGCGGTTTACCGTCGGGTCGTCACCGAACACGTCGTCGCCCACCTCGGCTTCAGCCATGGCGCGGCGCATCGCCGCGCCGGGGCGCGTCACGGTGTCGGAACGAAGGTCAACGACTGGATTCATGGGTGATCCTTTTCGCAAATCCCTCGACATTCCGGTCGAGCTGGAGCATCGCCGGAACCCGCTCTTGCACGTCCACGATCGGGGGTGCATCTTTTCGCGCCCCCGAAACCAAGTACCCGCCCAAAGCGATCACGCCGGCAATCACGACCTTCCACGCCACACCGCCACGCCGACACCGTTCCGAGACCGGCCGACGCTCGGGCGTCTCCGCCCGCGCCCTGGACGCTGCCGAGGATGCCGGGGTCTGCGCCATGGCGCTAGTTTACCGGCAGCCCTGCGCGGAGCCTCCTCGCCGCGGTCAGCCGCTCGGCTAAGGGCCGGCCGCCGCTCGCGCCAGCCCCAAATACGCTTGCTTTCATGGTCTTGTGTATAATTTTTATCGCTGGTGTTCTCAAGCTAGGTAATCAAGGGTAGGGATGCATCCAACTACTTCTTCAAGCTCTTTTCCGCTGGTCCTTCCACCACAAGTGAGTACCGCGCTACCTTCTTGGCTCCTCCGGCAAGTGGGCGAAAGCCCGTTTTCCAATCATTAATCGAGAGGCAATCGATCATGGCAACCGGTACCGTCAAGTGGTTCAACGACGCCAAGGGCTACGGTTTCATCACTCCCGATGGCGGCGGCAAGGATCTGTTCGCGCATTTCTCCGCGATTCAGGGCTCGGGCTTCAAGAGCCTGAAGGAAGCCCAGAAGGTGACCTTCGATGTCACCACCGGCCCCAAGGGCGAGCAGGCGACGAACATCAAGCCGCTCTGACCGAAGGTTGAAACAGTGTCGAAAAGGCCCGGGCGACCGGGCCTTTTCATTTGGCGCGCGCGAAAAAAAGCCCCGGGTCGCTCGCGCGGCCCGGGGCCGGTGTTGCGGTACAGCTACGGCATTCCCGGCGCTTTAGCCAGAGATGCTCCCTGACTGCAGAAATGATCCGGTCCTGGAGCACCTCACGCCGATCGTGCCTCTGGTATCTCGCACTGGATCACCTCCTTTCAGTGGTTGGAAGGCTTTAATATAGCAAAGACTTCGTCCGCTCGCGCCAGACATGGCGCGTCGTTAAGCAATCGCGGCCGGCCGGAGGGCGCCTGGGAAAGAGGAACCCGGACCTTCTCTAGGACTTCTTCGCCTTCAGCTTTTCCACCAGATCCCACATGGTGTGGTCGGCCCAGAATTCCGGATCGGCAGCAATTTCCTTGTCGCCCTCGGCACGCAATGCCGGGGGCACCTTCTGGCGTTCGCAGAAGCCGTGCCAGAACTCCTGGATTTCCTGTGCGCTCATGTCCATGGACGTATTTTACCTTTCGAGATCAGCGCCGGTCACGCTGCAGCGGGCTACAGGCCACCCGCCCGGCGCAGTTCCGCCGGCGGCCGGTCGTCCATCAGCCACTGTAGCGTGAAGGCCGTGAGGCCGATGGCGATGAGCGCGCCCCAGGCAAAGTCGTAGCTTCCGGTGCGGGCGAACACCAGGCCGCCCATCCAGGCGCCGAAGAACGAGCCCAACTGGTGGCTGAAGAACACCACGCCGTAGAGCGTGCCGAAGTGCGTCAGGCCGAAGACGCGCGAGATAATGCCGGTGACCAGCGGGGACACGCCGAGCCACAACATGCCCATGGCGGCGGCGAACACCAGCGTGCTGGTGGCGCTGATGGGCACGAGCAGGAAGCCGATGATGAACAGGGTGCGAAACAGGTAGATCCCGGCCAGCAGCCGCTTCTGGCTGTAGCGGGCACCGAGCAGGCCGAAAATGTAGGTGCCGATGGTGTTGAATAGACCGATCAGGCCCAGCGCGGTCGCGCTCACCCCGGGCGCCACGCCGCACAGCTGCAGGTACGCCGGCAGGTGGGTGGTGATGAAGACGAGCTGGAAACCACACGCGAAGAACGCGAGCGTCATGAACAGGTACCCCCGGTGCCCCATGGCCTCGCGCAGCGCCTCGCCCAGAGGCTGCGTCGCCGCGGTGGCTGCGACCGGCTCGGCGTCTAAGCGCACCGCGAGGCCGCGGATGGGAAGCGCGAACGCCGCCATGGAACTGGCGATCACCGCGAACACCAGCATCGCCGCCTGCCAGCCAAAACCATCGATGAGCGACTGGCCGATGGGCGCAAGCAGCATCGTACCCAGCGACCCCGAGGCCGCCACCAGCCCCACCGTCTGGCTGCGCTTCTCCGGAGGCGAGGCGCGCGCCACCACGCCCATCAGCACGCCGAACGCGGTGCCGGCGGTGCCGACGCCCAGCAGGAACCCGGCAACATTCAGCATCAGCTCGCCGCGCGAAAACGCCATCATCGCCATGCCCGCCGCGTAGGCGATCGCGGTCGAGATCAGGATGGGTCGCGGGCCGTACTTGTCGGCGAGCGCGCCGACGAAAGGCTGGCTGATGCCCCAGACGATGTTCTGCAGCGCGATGGCGAAGCCGAAGGTGGCTGCCGAGATGCCTGCGTCTACCGTCATCGGCAACATGAACAGGCCAAGGCTCTGGCGCAGGCCCATGCAGACGGAAATGATGATGCCCGAGAGCACCAGCAGCAGGATCATGTCGCGGCGACGCGCGGGCGTCACGGCGATCATTTCTCCATCGCCTCCAGCGCACGGTCGAGAAACAGGAGCCGGTCCTGCCCCCAGAAGCGCTCGCCCTCGAGGACGTAGGTCGGCGCGCCGAACACGCCCAGGCGCTCGGCCTCCTCGCTATAGGCCTTGTAGAGCTTCTGCACCGGCGCGCTGCGCTCCGCGGCCACCAGCTCCTCGCCCGGCAGGCCGTTCTTGTCCGCGATCGCGCGGCGCACATCCACGTTGGTGGTATCGCGCTCCTCCGCCCAAAGCGCGCGCAGCAGCGCGTGCGACAGGCGCGGCGCGTCCAGCCCGCGCGCCTGCGCCGCGATCACCATCCATCCCGCGGGTTTGTTCCAACCCGGCGGCTTGCCATCCTTCGGGTAGTGCTTCGGCTGCAGGTTGAGGGGCATCCCTAGGTGCTGGCGCCAGCGGTCGAGTTCCAGTGCATGGTAGCTGCGGCGGGCATCGGGTCGGGTGAGCAGCGGGACGCCGCCGTTCCTCGGCGCCACATCCTGGAAGTCATAGGGCTTGAGCACCAGCCGGACCTGGTGGCGCTGCACGATCTGCGAGAGCTGCGGCCCGCCAAGGTAGGCCCAGGGCGAGGACAGGCTGTAGTAACAAGAGAGTTCGACCACTCCTGGCCGTTCAGGCGGATGTCTTGTGCGGACGTTCAGCGGTCGGGCCACCCGCCTTCTTCCATTCCCCGAAGCCGCCTTCCATGTGCAGCACGTTCTGCACGCCCATGTCTGCGAGCGTGGCGGCGGCCAGCGTGCCGCGCCAATCCGCCTGGCAGTACAGGATGAAGGTCTTGCCTTCGGCGAACACCGGCTTGTAGTAGGGGCTGTCCGGGTCGACCCAGAACTCCAGCATGCCGCGCGGCGCGTGGAAGGCCCCCGGGATCATGCCGTCGCGCTCCAGTTCCCGCACGTCGCGCAGGTCCACGAACAGCGTGCCGGGGTCGCCCACGCGTTTCTTCGAGTCCTCGACGGAGATGCTTTTCGAGCGCGCCTCCGCCTCGGCGATGAGCTGCTTGATGCCTTTTTTCACCAGTGCCATGGC